>JAAUXT010095066.1_pt1 | contig 20274 bp, 20 predicted proteins | sample 7278171 | NCBI WGS metagenome assembly JAAUXT01 (sample SAMN14350112, study PRJNA611818) | marine sediment metagenome | isolation source: surface marine sediment (1.8m) | place: French Polynesia: Moorea | collected 2018-08 | reverse complement strand
GTCTCAACACTGCGCGCGATGCTGTGTCTCAACACTGCGCGCGATGCTGTGTCTCAACACTGCGCGCGATGCTGTGTCTCAACACTGCGCGCGACGCTGTGTCTGAACACTGCGCGCGACGTTGCGTCTGAACACTGCGCGCGACGTTGCGTCTGAACACTGCGCGCGACGTTGCGTCTGCAACAGCGGGTCACGTATGCGCAGCCCGTCGGAACTTCCCAAGCGCAGGATCCAGATTCCACAGCAACGGCCACGAGTGCATCCCACAGTAGGATGTACACATCGCCAGTGCAGACAGAGGTGGTCAGGTGCTGCTCCCCAGGCTGTTAACCGATCACAACGGTGCCGCTACTACCGAACCGCCCGAAGGCGTTGTGAGCGTACAACACGCCAACACACGTCTGCATGAACCAGCCTTTCCAGAGTGATTTTACAAGTGCTTCAAAACAAGAATGCTGACGCATTGAACACGTGCGCGCCAGGAAGCTGTCAGACGCAATATTCTTGTTGACACCAACCATCTTTTCTGGAGAGACGAAGTCTATTTTCACGTTGAAGTGCAGCCACGTGATCTAAAACAACACAACCACCATGCCAATTAGGCTTGTGACCCAAACGGCAAAGCACGTACGATTCGTCACGACCCAGTACTGTCACCCTGATGACGCACCGAATGCAATTGTGTGTCTCGCATCTGCCAACGCAAATGCGTTGCGTCCAGAGACGCTGCGTCGCCTCAGCGACGCGACGCGTGACGCTTCCAGCGCGAACCAAGGCGCGCCATCGCAGGAACGAAGGGAATCCGGTGCCTCACGCTCCGCGCCAGCGCGGGCGGATCATGGGCGATGATCACACGGTCGAGCGCCTCACTCCCTCCGGGGTGCGTCATCACGCCGACGGGTGGGTTCACGCAGCGCGCGTCACACGTGGTGTGTGTGTGTGTGTGTGTGTGTGTGTGTGCGTGTGTGTGTGTACGCGCGCGCCTCGCTCCCTCTGGGGTCCGTCATCACACCAACAGGCATGTTCCCACCTTGTGTGTCCCGCAAACTTGTGCAGGCCTGGCACACACTGCGCCGTGCGCTCCATCCCTGTACAGGCCTGGTTCACACTGTGAATCGCATCTCTTCCCCAGGTGTCGCACGACGCCTCCAGCGGGACCCCACCCTCGCCTCTGCGCCGCTCTCGAGGCTCTGACACTGATTGCCGCCCGCGATACATCATCTCTGCACAATTCAATCCCAACAAATTGACGTTTCGCCAGGGACCACGAATCAGGGGCTTCGGCTGCGGAGACGTTTCAATTATCCCGTTCCTTCTCTCCGTGCGTCTGGAGCTGGAGCGCGTCCCCGGGGCTCGAGCCTGGGTCGCGCCGCCTCGTACCGCGACCGTGCGTCACCCACTGGTCAGACCAGCCCCGTTAACACGACCGCGGAGCATCACGCTATCTTCTTCATGGTCAGTCAGGTCAGTCAGAAATTTCAACAGTTCATTTTGATTTGTGGAGGGCCGGGGCGGAAACCAACTGATAATTTTCTCCTTGTAGCAAATACAATACCGCCACACCACGCCCGAAAGAAGAACTGTCAGTGTAGACTGGACAACTCTGACAAACTAGCACAATGACACCATGCCCGCGGCTCAACGGAATGCCGCGGTCATGAAAACGGAAGAGTACGCACAATCGAGGAGCCAGTCTCAACAGGAGGGAATCAGCGCAACACGCATCCGGTGTGAACCCGTCTGCAGGGGGAGGGAGGGAGACGAGCCAAGCCCGGCTCTGCGCTTCCGGTCAGACCTCTGGCACCCAGAGTGAGAAGCCGGAGGAATCTACTGCGCCGCACGCTGCACACAATGATTCAGCTGAACAGCTGATGCGCTCGGTTCAGACCCAGGTCTGATTCACACCGGGTGCGTCATGTGCGGCATCGCTGTGCAAGTCAGGGTGGGTTTATACCCCAGCCCTCTTTCGCACTGGGTACGACACGCGTTGCATCGCTGTTCAACCGAGAACAGCGCACACGACAACTGCGGACGCAATGTAGATCTACCTCTCATGGGCCTCTGTGACACCCATTTTGGTGCGCTGTGACCCTGGTGCACCTGGTCTGAATCAGGGGTTTGGGGGAACAGCTCACAGATCTTGAGGTATTCGCACTGGTTCATTCTCGCTCTCAACCTTGACGAACTCAATTCCACGTTTTCCCTTTGATCACGGAGTGGACGGGATCCAATCAGAGCGAGGATCGACAGCGCATGCTCACACCTCCAGAGCGTTTCCGACTGCGTGTGCCACGTATTGCGTCCCTCACCCCAAATTCACACTGCGTGCACCCGCACACCCAGGTCACAGCACACCAAAAACATCCCACACTTGCGTACGGTTGTGTTCAGTTTTGATTACAGACGGGTCCTGATCAACCGTGTCTCCTTTACTTCAACCATGTACATGTACTGGTGTACTCGTCGCAAATGCAGTGCGTCGTGCGCTGGCGCACACGGTATCATCAGCGGGGGGAAAATGGACATTAGAGCGCATGGTCAAGCTCGAACGGCAAATTCTGACGTCAGCACAGCGTCCCTGCAAGAAGCCAACGCTGCGTCTCCCAAACTCGAAGCCTGTGGACGTGCACTTGCAGGGATGCAACTGGGTGTCCGGCTCAGGACGTGAGTTTTTCTTCGTGGTTGCCTGGCGACGCAACGCCCTCTGACCAGCACAGGGACGCGACGCATGACGCATCCAGTGTACCGCACGCTTTGAAACGGAACGCATTTGATGAGAAACAGGCTTGAGACGACAGTATCTGTGTGTGGAGCTTCGGCTGAAGGTGTGAGGAGCATCAACGAATTACATTTCGCTGGGAGCCTCTGAACTGTGGAGCCCATCACACGGCGGACCCAGCCCCAGCTGATCCAACAGCTGCTGCTGATGCTGTGGCTTCCACAGTCAGTGGGTAAACACGCCAACACGCCGCCGTGGTGCCAAAGCGCTCGTCTTCTCCTGCTGGAACCAGGTTCGAGTCGCACTTCGCCCGAATATGCCTGGAAATTGGATATCTGGCACAAGTATCAACATTTTGAAGTTGTCTTGGCAGGTACGCTGCCTCGACAGCCTTCAAGACGTAGATGCTCTTGACCAGAGCTGTACAACTCCAAGTCCTACTGGGCTGAACTTCAACTGTCAGGCTCTTCTAATATGGCGTCACGTTTGCGTACGAAACGTGTTGACTCGAGTATCTGCGCATATCTCCAGGCTTCAGCTCCGCTTATCCCACATAGATCTCGGAACATTTCAAAACTGTCAGTGTGCGGCCTCTTCGAAATTCCGAAGATAATTCCACAGACGTACAGCTGTTGCTTGCTGTGTTCAGTTTGTGTATGCACACAGAGCATTTTCAACTTTGGCTGAACCAATTTTTTTTTCTTCCACAGGCCTTTGGGAATTTTCAAACTTGGGCTGGGCCCCCCGGGAGGGGGCTGGTGATCAACAGGTGGGGCATCCTCACACAAAAGTCAGGATCGTGTCAGGCTGGGGGCAGGTGTGGTTTCTTCAACCAAGTTAGGGTCCGCTCCTCTGCTCCTTCTGAAGAGGGGGGGGGGCACCAAGTCAGGCTTCAACCCAAAGGTCCCCGCCCAACCCTCCTCTCCTTAGGCGGGGTGGGGGGGGGGGCAGGGCTTGCAGGCCCCCGGGTACGCTCCTTCACCCCCGACGAGGCAGGGTCAGCAGGGCTTCGTTGACCAGACCCAGAGTCCTCCCCCTCCATTCCTGGGAGCGTCAAGGGCTTTGTTGACCCGTGCCGGTTCCACCCCTTTGCTACCCCTGGAGGGTGGCGCTAAGTTGGCTTGTCTCCTTGGGGTGAATGGGAGCAGCAGGAGCTTCCTTGACCAGACCCTGGACCCGCCCTTTTGCTCCGAGGGGGGAGGCACCAAGTGCGGTATTTGCTAGGAGGGTGCAGTGGGACTTCATTGACCAAACCGTGGGTTCGCCCCTCTACTCCCAGGGGGCACTGAACCCTGGATCCGCTCCTGCTCTCACCACTCTCGTGGATCTGAATACCCGCTGTTCACAGAGGTGGAAACTCCAGATATTCATCACTTCCCTCAGATTCCTAACCCACCCACTCACATCTGCCACCTGTAGATGATGCAGGTAAAAATACACCCGCCCCCTTCCTCCAACCCCTCACACACCCTCCCACACACACCTCTCCTTCCGCTTGTCAATAACGCTGACTTAGACTCCTTGAAGATGATGGACTTCCGTTCCCCTTGCTCCAGAACACACAACGAAACACTGGGACACTGGCACCATCGCAGACTGCCAAAATGAAGGCCAGAAAGCCCACGGTTCCACTACGCCAACCTGACAAACAGGAAACTTCCAGATTTGGCCAGGGTGGGGTTGTCACCCAAACGTAGCATCAAAGTTGGAGCAAAAAATGTCTGTGTGACAACCCCCCCCCCCCACTGGGTCAAGGCCTCGGTACACACACACACACACACACACACACACACACACACACACACACACACACAAGCACCAAAACCCCACAAGTATGAGGAAAAGCCTGTTGCGTTTGAAAACCCCCTGCAGGACAACTCAAGGCAAGCAACCACTCAGTCTTCCGTTCCAACGTTAACTTGTGTCTGAGTTTTCTGGCAAGGCTCACGATTTGACTTTGTTTCTGCTTGCTCGCCATCCCCCGCTTCGGACGACACAACCAGAAACACAGCTTGACACTGTTCGTGAAGTTTACGGGACGTTTCCGCGAAAAGAAATTTGGTCGAATTTTGAAGAGCAAGGCACCGCCATCTCACTTCCGAAAGCCAAGATGTTTTTCCTTCCCAGAAATTTTATGTGGAATCAGTTTGCAGCTGAAAGAATGTCATTTCGCCAAAGTCTGTCTGTTGTCGTTTCTGGTGTGTGTGTGTGTGTGTGTGTGTGTGTGTGTGTGTGTGTGTGTGTGTGTGTGTGTGAGAGAGAGAGAGAGAGAGAGAGAGAGAGAGAGCGTGTGTGAAAGGGAGTGAGTGCGTCTGTGAAAGGGACAGTGTGTCCGTGCGTGTCCGTGTGCATCACTGGCAAGGTTCAGCAAACAGCCAGCAACCTGGCAACGCAAGTGCAAATGTAACCTTTTGACCTCCACATGTCAAAGGTTACGTTTGCGTTTTTCGGGTTGTGGGTTGTTTGCAAAAACCCCCCATTGTGTCACAGTGTGTGTGTGTGTGTGTGCGTGCGTGTCTTGTGTGCCTCACAACCCTCTGTTCTTCACGTTGTTCCCAGCCTTGTTTTCGGACACCATGTCCAACAGAGGGAAGGCGACGCTACATCTCAGTGGTTCAACACCTGTGTCAAAGTGAGGCCTCCAGACAAACGTAGCAGATACACACCTGGACAACTGTCAAAACTGACAAGGCTTCACACCCAAAATGCTGAGATCTGCAGGAAATCCTTGCATGACAGAAGCCAACAAGAAGCAGTGCTCAAGGAAACTGCGAGTGCGACGTCCCTCTGATGAAAAACAGATCCAAGCTGTCAGTCAACCTTGGTCTGGGTCTGATTTTGAGGTCAGCCGGACTACACCTGTTGATTCTGAGATGAGCCGGACCACACCTGCTGATTCGGCGGTCGTGCAGACCACACCCAATTATTTCAAGGTTATTCAGACCACACCTGCTGATCCTGAGGTCAGCCGGACCACACCTACTGATTTCAAGGTTATTCAGACCACACCTGCTGATCCTGAGGTCAGCCGGACCACACCTGCTAATTCCGCGCTGTTCCAATTAATTAGAACGCGTCACTTCCCCCCAGACCGCGGATTGAGCTTTGCTCAGCAGACGCCATCTTTACTCTGAGCCGTGTTCCCTTGATGAGGTCCCCGGGAAAAGGCAGGCGGCGGGAGGAGAGGGGGGGATAGCAAGTGGAGGACGGGACAATGCCACGGAGGGTGATGGCAGGGAGGAAGGGATGAAGGCTGACGTCGCTCTCTGTGAAGAGACGCGGCTGGTGCGCGATTCAGACCGTTGGCGCCAGTGCATAACGTACAGCGTTCACGACATTCTGAGCCACGGTTGTTGGGTTGGGACCCACCTGAGATCTTGGTGGTGCGTGTGAACACAACTGTGCACAACCCAATGTCTGGCGGGGACCTGATGACGACAACACGTTCATACTGAAAGCGTCGTGCGCCTGCGTTCCTGGACGCTGACGTCACTCGCAGTACGGTACGTCCCAGAGGTGAGTCGCCGTTGAGTCTGTTCAACGTCCAATGACGCAGCGCCTGTTGACTTGGACAAGGACATAACGTACTCGTCATCCAGAGTTTTGGTAACATCACATCACCCAACACTCGCAAACGTGTGCACTCAAATGCACCCTCCCTGTGGAACCACGCACCCAGCGAGACGCAGGGGCTGTTGCACAGGGACGCACGCAAGACGCCATCTTGTCTCACGACGCAGAACTGAAAATAAGGCCCCGTAACGACGCAGCGCCTTGGCAGCAGTGGGGATGCAACGCATCACGGTCGCCTAAGTGGATGTCTCACCAGCACGCAAGCAAGTTGAGCACGTCACACCGGGCTCCGCTGAGTTACCTCTTCACTGCGGCTTCTCTTGAGAGCTACACCAATCTCATTGGCTGCACGACGATTTTCTCAGGAAGCCCCTTGACAGTTGTGACGAGATGCTTCCGCTCAATGTTAAAATCCAGGGCAGCGTCGACTGTGTGCTGGAGACATGAGTCTCCCAGGGGTGCTGAAGAGCGGTGTGTGTGTGTTTGTGTGTGTGTGTGTGTGTGTGTGTGTGTCATCCCGCCAGCATGGTGCAGAGCAGTGTGTGTGTGTGTGTGTGTGTGTGTGTGTGTGTCACCCCACCAGCATGGTGTGGAACTGTGTGCATGTGTGTGTGTGTGTGTGTGCGAGATACTTCCCTCCCAGGTGTGTGTTCAGGTGTGTTCCGTGTGTTGTGTGTATGTGTGTTATTTGTTCAGACGAGTTTCACGCAATGAATGGGCACACACACACACACACACACACACACACTTCTATTCGCAACGTGATTCGCCACAAACTGGGTCATCTCAGAACGAGGTTGATACGCGGCACCTGGTTGACAGGGTTCCCGACTTCCTTTCCCAGTAAAGACATCTGGTCCACTTCCATTTCCCAATGAGAACAAAACCCCATCTGAGCCACTTCCACAATAACACCTGATCTGAGCGTTGGCACTTCCAGGCCTGACAACAACTGGGTTCTTTCTTCCATGCATAGCACAGAGTTTTGAAGCACAGAACATGTTTGAAAATTTGCTGCTTTGACGTGCTGTGGAGTTCGTTTTTACACAGGAACACGCTGTCAGTCGAGTCACCTGCGCCACGTACGGAACTCGTATCTGAACAGGATTTGAAAAGCTCAAGTCACTTTCGCTTCAATTTGCCAGCAAAACGCAGCTGTGCTCCAGCCCGCCCGGTCCACACTGGATGCGTCTCGCTCGCCTCTTCTGTGTCACAGGACCATGACAGAATGGGGTCATGAAATGGACTGACCCCCCCCAAACCAGGGGACACAGGTGTCTCGCCAAGACAAGTTCAATCTGAAATAGCCAGATTCTGATCAAGGTTCTGACTGACATTGAGAGGGGGATCTGGGCTGAGTGGTCTGTGGACCTGTATTCGTTCACTGGGCGCAGCAAGAACGTGACACACAGTGTGAAACCGGCCTGTGCATGTGGCGTGAACCCAGCACCAGCGTGACGCACACACTGTGAACCCACTCTCTCCAGATGGCACACTGAGCTCGGCCTCTGCAAGACGCATGCACTGTGGACTCAGCCCCCACTGAACACTACAGTGTAAACCCGGCCCCTGCGTACCTGACGGCCTGTGCGTTATGCGTGGCGCACACAGTGGCGCATGTAGTGTGAGCCCAGCCTTACTTGATGCATGACGCAGGTTGTCTGAGCCTGGCCTTGCTTGACCCGTGACGCATGCAGTGTGAACCCGCCCCTGGTCCCGGCTCCGCCAACCTTCCCCGCAGACAGACAGACAGCTTCCCCCGGGAGCCGAACATCACGTGACCACCACCTGCCGTCTCAGCGTGAAGAGAACTCACCCGCATGTGTTTCGGCGGATGTCACTCGCATGTGGACGTTGTAGATGAACAACAGACAACAGGAGATTGATGAATCCGAGGCAACGCCGAGGATTTTATTTGTCTCCTGTTTTCTGTTGGTTGCCTGTTGAAAGGTACAAGTCAGGGAAACCAAAAGTGCAAAGGTGTCAAACCATTGAACTGAAAATTGGACATTACTTGTTTCAAGTCTCCTGTTGAGAACAAAGGTTGCCCCTGACGATGTGCCTTACTGGTCCCTTCGAGTGTCCCTTTTCAAACACTGCACGCGCATGATCACTACGCACAGCACGTGCACCGTGGAACGAGCAGGAAACGGGCCAGGGACGTCTGTGCGCATGACACAACGAACGGAAATTGCGCATGTCCCAAAGACACGCCGTGTGACGTCATCACTCATGACGTCATCTTCCACGCCCAGAAACTCAACTCCAACTTGACCCAATTAGCGACCCAACCTGACTCAATTAGTGACCTGCTTTCATCGAGTTGACCAACTTAGTGCACCGCGTTGACCCAATTAGTGACCTTGAGCGGTTGTATTGTGTTCTCCTATGCAGAGACAATGGGGAGCACTTGGCTCTTTGCCCTCCGTCCCGTGCCGAGAGAGCAACGCGTCACAGCCAATGTGTCTGCGGGCGATTCCACGCTGCACCATGCCTCGCAAAATTTATGATTATTTTTCTCTCTCGTCGTATGCTGGTTGTCGAGTTCAAACCAACAACAACAAGACAGCTGTTCAGTGAAACCTGGACAGACTCGATGAATTAATTCGCTGCGAACGGGAGAAAATTGTCCAAAACAAATACAGCACAACGCCAAATGCTTAAATTCTCACAGGAAACCTTTCTTTTTTCTTCGCACCCTGGAAAATAAATGAATTTCTCTTGTGTCGGGCAGCAACGCAGAAAGTTTGAAATCCTTGTCCACGAAAAACTTGTTCAGGTTGGTCCCGTCCCACCCAATTCGGGGGGCTCGTACTCTTTTCAACGTTCTGCGTCCCGATTCTCCGTTTCTCTGCGTCAGAAATGTGTTCTGTTTATCCTGATCACAGAACACCCTGTGTTTCTACAATGCAGAAACGCAGAGCTCTCGAGTGCTCTACATTCTATGTGTGAATTTTGTTCTTGTCGCATCAAAGTGAAACGCAGCGCTCAGGCCCCTGGCCCCGCACCAGGCGCCCGATCCTCCTCCTGACACACAACATTGATTCCTATAGCAAACACTCCAGTGATACGAGCAATCACTCGCGCCAATAGCCAGACAAACGGATAAGCACTCCGCGGCCAACACACCGCCTCAAAACGAATTTGTCTGGCGCAGGAGCAGAACCTCGTCGTGTGCCTGCAGGGTGGATCCAGTCTACGCCCCCCCCCCACCACACCCAAAACCTATTTGTACATATGTGGTGTCCTTTTCATTGTGTTGAACTTCTGGTGAAATACCGTATTCACCCGTGTTTCAGTCGCACTCGAGCAAATAACGCACCCAATCTTTCGCTGCCATTTTCTGGTACCAAGCTTTGAAATACAGATTGACAGAATCCCAAGAAAAGACACCCTCAAACTTTGGGTTGTTCTCAATTGAATTGTCAAGGCAAAAAGAGACGTGTATCCCACACGGGTGAACACGGTGAGGTCGTCCTCCCCCCAACGTTTGCCCGAGTCCTGGGTCCTCCCCCGCCCAGAACCTCAATATCGGACAAGTGTCTGATCCGAACAAGCCCATCATTGCTGACCAATCACAGGCGGGATTTCCATCTGCTGCACAAGGAGATTTCATTTGCTGCAGATTGCGACCCTGGGGATTGAGAAACGGACAAGTCGCGTGGGAGAAGGAGAGAGCTGCAGCAGACTGAACGCTGGTGTGGGTGTGTCCTTTGCGAAACATGCTGTGAACATGCTGAGGAATCAGAACACTCGAAGACACGCACAGACACCACAGTGAGCTAATCGTGTCTCCAGCAACAAGATTGAACGATTGTCTTCCTCGGTGGCGGGCAACGCAGTTCGCGTCTGTGGACAAGTTGAACAGTGTCACACGCACGCACACACACGCGTACACAGAGACCTTCGTGACACGCGCGCCCACACACTGCCCCCCCCCCCATACGCACACACACGTTCCTGCTGCCTGTACAACCCATGAAATGTCAAACTTTGTGTGCGTGTCTCTTACACACGCACAAACACGTACACACACAGTTACTATTTCCATGCCACACAAACCGCCTGGTTCCCCTGTGTGTGTGTGTGTGTGTGTGTGTGTGTGTGTGTGTGTGTGTGTGTGTGTGTGTCCTCTGCTGTCTGTCACACACACACACACGCTGCCTGCCTCTTGTCTCTGCCCCCCTCCCTCTCCTCCACACCGGCACACACACACACACACACACACATACACACGGCACTACTCACCAGTCCCTGGTACTTGAATGAGTCGTAGACGCTGCGGAGGAGGAGCCAGAAGGGCCACAGGTACTCGAAGCGGAACTCGAGGATGAAGTCCGCCATCAGCACCAGCGCCCACACCATCAGAAACTTCACGTACAGGAATGTGCTGAAACACAGGGGAACACGCAGCGTCAACGCAGAGGTCCAAATCGAACGCGGCCAAGCGACCACAGTGGGCAGAAGACACACAACAAAACACAGCACCAAAACTAACGCGTCGACTCCACAGAGAGACGACAGTCCTGATAAACACAGCCAAACACTGATTCACAAAGTTTGGTTGAATGAAGTACGCTGCAGACGTGCTGAAATACAAGGGAACACACGAAGAGTCAACGCAGAGGTCCAAATCGAACGCGGCCGCTCGGAGAGAAACAAGGCGGATTCTCACCAACTTTTCCTTCTTTGCTTGACATTTGCTGCTGCTGAAACACAAGAAACCGCTACAATCAACGGCGAGGTCCAAAACGAACGCTGCCACATACCGCAAAGCGCCCACAGTGCAAAGAATCACAGGCGAGTCAAAGCGAACATCTTCAACCACTGGACTCGGACGAGTTTTCCCTGTTTTGGTTGAAGCGCGTACTGCAAAATAACCAATCGTATCCTTCCACGCAGTGATGTCGGATTCTGGAATGCGCTGAAAGAAAAGAATGGGAGTCGAAAACTGGGTCCGGATTCGAAGTTTTCGGCCACTGCAGACACTACATGTAACTGTGTGTGGCTGCCCCACACATGCAAAACTACCATAAAGACAGTGAAGCAAGATTCAGGAATGCCGCTCCAAGGCCACTGAAAACAAAGACCGGATTTGATAAATTCGCCTCCAATGCAGACACTGCTATCTGTGTTTGGCTGACCCACCAACACACACAATTCCAGAGACAGCGAGGCCGCGTCCAGGAATGTGCTGCAAAACAACCAGCACCGGCGTCAACGCGGAGTGTTCCACGATGCAGTGGGGTGAAGACAGACGCAGAGACACTGCAGAGAACCGCGCCAAAGGTGGACAGTTTCCCCCGTTTGGTGGACGAATGCAAAACCAGTGTCGACGTGGAGTCACACTCCACCCATGAAGGCCCAAACAGGTCGTCAGGCTCGAGACAAGTTCCTCACCATGGAGACGCTCGGGTGACAACTCGTCCTGGTGCACACACACATGCACACAGTCTGCCTGTGTCTCACACCCACACGCACACAAGCAGTCTGGTCCCCTGTGTGTACCCGTGTGACAGGCACACTCTGGGTGTCACTCTCCCTCACGCACGCACTTTATGTGCGTCTGCCCCTCTCTGTCTCTGTCACACACACACACACACACACACACACACACACACACACACACCTGCGTCATTAGCGCTGACATCTTTCTGCACTCGGGATACAGCGCTGAACGAGTTAATCGGCTTCACCCACCTTATCCAGGGCGTTCACACGCGATTCTTTCAATTTGCAACAAAGATTAGCTTGGAATTCAATGAAATTGCAGGGACGAATGAATCCCACCCTGCCTCGTCCACACAAGTGGCAGATGTCGGAAATGAAATGATAATCTCCAAAACAAAGAGGCTTGAGAATGATTAAGCCGCAGCTCTTCCTTGTCAAATCAAACGTCACAACCCACACAGCAGGCCACTCACCTGCAGTGAGAGAAATTGAAATCTTTTTGTTTTCTTTTGCCACAGACAACAAATTGAGGTCAAGCAGGTCTCTGTGCTTGAGGAGAAACGTACCAAATTCACCTGCGTCGCACCCAAGTGAAAGACGCACCCCAAATTTTTGCCTTGATTTTTCAGCCTCGAGGTCCCACTCATACCCAAACACAAGACGCAAGGTGCTTCTTTTCGGCGGGTGGATACAGGTACTCCACGACTCGCAAGGTGAAAGCAGGAAACGCCCCACCCAGCGAAATCCCGTCCCACACTGGGTGCGTGCTACATTTTACCCTTCTGTACCAGTCTGTACTGGATGCAAAGCACAGGACAGGTTCTGCATGTTGCCACTGGAGGTCAGTCCCACACTGGACGCGTCCTGCGTTTCATTCCTGTTCCAGTCAATAGGAAGTTTTAGCGATGAGCTTGCGACGCAACCAAGATTCTGCCATGTTACGTTTCCGCACAGACAATTGGTTTTCGGCGAATTTTCAGAGCTTTATCGTAGCAAATTGAGTTGATTTTGTCTTCAACAAAGGTCACGATGTGCAAACAAGCTTGGGAGATTGTGTGTGTGTGTGTGTGTGTGTGTGTGTGTGTGTGTGTGTGTGTGTTTGTGTGTGCGTGCTTGAAAAGGGGCAACAAGGACAGGTTTCCAGACCTGAACACGCACTTTTCAACAAGGGGAGATTGTCAAAAGCTGCGTCTACTGTTCACTTTTGCTCTGCGGAACGTCATGCTGAAACTCCCCAATGGCCACTGACAAGATGGCGCACAGGGCAGATTTTACACAAGTCGCACCCAGTGTGAAGTGGGCTTGCCCGCAGGTGAGGTGAGAGAGCTGCACTGCCTGCACCTCCCATCAAGGTGCATCTGGATCCTTGATACAAACCGAACTGCTGGAGATCTCAACAAATTTTGATCTCTCCTACATTTTTCCATCCAACACGGGCAGATCTACATTTTTTTCCTGAGTGAAAATCGGTCGATCTGTCGTGTCCAATGTTGTTTGTGAGTTTTTTTAATTTTTCAATCAATATTTTGATGAATATCGCATATTGAACGCACCCGGGCCACTGACAATTCACGACTGGACTGCGACTCAGTGCACTGGAGATAAACAAGTTTACCAGGTCTCTACCTCCCTGTAGAGCCACAGAAAATTGACAGCCCGTATTTCACACGTAGGTGGTCACTTCCCTGCAAATTAGATCCACAAGAGCTTCGTTAGTAACCAAATACACGTGTATGTCTGAAGGAATAAAGAGAAGGTAGCGTCAGTGCACAACGGTTCGGCAACGTCACACATGTCACAGTGGATTCTGTGATCCCCACAGCACGACGGTTGAGAGGATCAGATGAGATTCTAATCAACTCCCGTCCCTCAGCTTTGCACTGACGATGAACTCGATGACGCCATTGACCTGAACAAGGACACATCCAATGCGTGACGTAACCAGTGTGAAACAGGCTGCACGCAGACCACGTTATCTCGTTGTGCGCGTTGTGAAGCACGTCGTCCTCTCCAGTCTGTGCTGCTCTATCTGCCAAACGGTGACACTGATCACACAGGCGATAAGAGTGTACGAGACCCGACTTCACACAACACACCTCAGCAAAAATGTGCACAATGTATCAAGGATTCCGTGTTGCTGTGTTAATCACAACACAAGCACCGCGTCACCTGAGTTCTCGGTCAAGAGACCACCTGTTTTGGGGCCACGTGGTTTCTCAACGTCGTCAAGGTGATTAGTGAGAACGCAGGCCCAGATCTGGATCCAAGGGCGGATTCCCAAGAGCTGCGCCCCCCCCCCCACCAACCCCCAACAGCTTGTGCCTCCCCATTTTTTCCCGCGTCAGACGTAAATTTATTCAATGACCCATGAGAATTTTTTCCAAAATCAGAATATACCCCCCACCCACCCGGGATTTCACGGACCACTCTGCCGACAAAAAGGACCCCTGGATTTTCGCACTATTTCCAGCGTCTTTTTGCGCTGAGGACTCGTCATGTGGAGAACGTGAGGCACCGTGTGTTTACTCCGTCACGGTCGAGGGGGCAGCACCGCTGAACCGAATCGCATCCTGTGTCAAGGAGACACACCACGACATTGGCCCACAACGCGTGCTACACAGACATGGCTCTTGCAGAATAGGGAAGCAATTCGCGCAATACAAGTTCCTGCTTTACAAAACTGGGCTTGGAGAACCCACACGAGGTCTGCCGTCGGAAAATCCAAGAGGTACTCGGCCTTCGGGAACCTGAACCCAGAGACCAGACGTTAGCATTGCACTCGTATCCACTGACACCAAAGCAGAACACTCAAACTTTATGGTCTCTGTAACTCGCACCAAGCCACACTACAACAGACTCTACCTACCTGTGCTGAACATGCCGCCTCCAAAACATGCATCCTGCATCCACGTGTTTTGTGGCTCAAACGGCCGGAAGTTAAAAAGAAGCACCAATGTCCAGACTATGATTAGCCTACCTTAGCACCTGCATCTCAAACTGTTCTGTGTTAAACATGCATTTTCCCCCATTTCATGATCAGTAGAACCCTGCAACCCCAAGAAAAGCTGTTTGAAACACAACAAAACCGGGAAAAGTGAACAGCGCGTTTCTTGCGCGGCGGCCAGGCCAGGGCCCCTGGACCCCAAGAAGCGTTCGAGACCCTGCTCTTGGAACTGCAGGTAAACTTACCCAGTCTGCATCGTCATGCCACAGAACCTCAAGTTCCTGCGAGTACAACAAACAAACGTTTCAAACACCAAGTTAGGAGGGAATTGTACGAGGGTTTGCACACAACGGACACGGCAACATGCAAAAACTCACAACTCTACAGCGCAACTTTCTTCACCTGCGTTGATTGCGTGACTTCACTCAGTGCAACGAATCCACATCATTTTCACCAAAGGTGCAGCTTGGAACTTGGGAGTGAAGGTGACTTGAGCCGTTCTTTTGATGTCTCCCTCTCTTCTCAACACAACATGTGCGAGCCAGAACGACCTGACCTTGTAGCCATGGTTTTTATTGTGTGATAAATTCTACAGGGAGATTGTTATCTCACGCCAACTGTCAATGTTCTGAGGCCTTGATACGAGACAGTCACGTCCTGATGCTTCTTTTTTCCTCAGAAATCGGATGAACCAGATCCGTTTGTCTCAATTGTTCTCTTTTCTCTTGGGAAACGACATTGTTGCAAAGGTGCATCTTTCTTTTCCTTTGCATTGGTCTTTTCCCCACAGAATCCCTGGAACAGATCAGATGAAGACAGCTGCACAGGTGTGTGCTGCTGCTTCTTGTGCCTCTCCATTTGAACATCTTTGCAGGAACCAGGGCTTCTGAAGTTCCAGATGAGATCAGCATGGATTCGTTTGCAAATTCAGTTCACATGGAAAAATTTGCATCGAAAGAACAGACGTCTCAAGAATCCTGTGGCCAAATCAACAAGTAATTCTGACATCCGGAATTTTTCTTCACCAATGCTGGCCAGTGATGTGCCAAAAGACAAGTGGGAAAGGATGTGGAGGCTGCTTGAATCACACGGAAAAATCACACGCCTGATTTGGCCTTGTGTCACATTTTACACACAGAGAATGACGCGTTCTCTGTCTGGGACACCTACTGGAGCGATGAGCTCACTTTGCACAATGACACAACAGCATTGAGCAACCTTTTTACCTCACCACTTGACAGGGCAACTGTGACACGTTGCACCCCTGACAAGGAAACAAAAGTCTCACGATCGATCCTGTATTTGCCCTCAGCTGAAAAACACCTTTGGACTGATGATGCATGTGCGCTTGTGAAATTTCCGCGCGAAATGTCTGAACACATGTTCCTGCCATCGATCTGCAACTTTGTTGACTCACACAGGAAAACAACTGAAGTTACCAAGTTCGTTTACACTGGAAATTTTTATCAAAATAAAGGCGTAACTTTTGCCAGGAAATCTGAAACTGACTCATCTCGCTTTGGTTCCAGGTTGCAATTGTTCAGACCCAAACACAAAACTCAGCAAGATGTCTCAAGGTAGATCTAGATCTACAGCTGACAGTCCTGTCCCTACGTTCGCTTTTCGAGACAATTCACTCCGATTCCCGAAGTGGTGGCTCAATCTTCACGTTTTTGACAACCCCACCGCTCACTCTGAGTCCTCCTCCACGTTCCAAGCTGCACGCTTCAGGTAAAATGCAATTCTTAAACATGGTAAAAGATTCCATATTTTTGTTTGACATTTACCTTCCATAGAGACCTTCCGTTATTTTGCCCCCTCGTTTGAGGGGTCTCCGGATTTTGGCACTATCCGCAGTGCGGCGCTTCATTCTTCTCAATCAACGCCAACTGTCCTTTGGAATCAGGTGCAACAACTGGACACAAAATTCCAAAATTGTGAAGCTCAACCTGTTTTTCTTTTCACTTGTATCTAACAACAGAGGGCGCTCGCTCTACTCTCTGGTCAAATGGCACAATTTGACCCTGTTGCAAACCAACTGCCAAACTTCTTAACAGTCTTAAAACACAATCATGTTGATCAAAGTCCTTCACCCGAGTGTTGCGAAGTAGGAGAATTCAATGAACAAAGTTTTTGAAAACCAACACAAGGAATAAACAGCTCCAGAATAGCAGCTTCACACACGTCCCGGTCGACTCGGGCGAGTCTTGTCCGAGAAATTGGCATCTTTAGCTCGGCAGCACTTCCGGTGGCCATACTTGTTTGACAGGCATGGCGATGCACGTTCCGCGATCGGGCTTTGCCCAAATGCTCAAAGATGGAGCCAAAGTGAGTTGAATATGCTTTATTCACACAAAGCTGTATTACACAAGGATTGTCTGTGTCAAGTTTTGTGAGATTCAACAGAGAAATAACGGCAGAAACTGACATCGAATGCGGCGTCTTGATTGTTGCCAGGACCATGTGATTTGGGGGCTGAACACACCGAGCCGGAATGTTTTACAGAGAATTTATGAGTGAAAATATGTACCGAGAATGTCGTTTGAGGAAAATATGATGGAGTCATGCCCGTTATTTGCTGTTGAGGACCAAAACCGTTCCAACGGAGGCTGCCCAACGTATATTTGCAAACTGGCTCGATTCGAATATTCCAGAATGTTTGCTTACTCATTGCTTTATTTGGCTAATTTCGAGGCCAGGAATAGCAGGTTTGATCTGTCCCACGTATCATCTTCGCAAATTGCAGATGTGATCTGTTGAGACAGATCTCTGGTCCCTGTTGGTGTCTGGTCCCACGGTGCAGCAGCAGCAGGTTTGGGTCCAAATTTGGATGAAATGAGGAGAGAGACGTTGAACCTATGTTCTTGGGACCCTCTATGGGGCGGGGCCGTCTTCAAGTCTGCCTTCAAGCTGTGTGACGGCGACGGTAGAGAAACTACATCCCAGACCCGTTCTGATAAACCGTTTTGTTTGCAGCACTTCAGTGGTTTGGAAGAAGCTGTGCTTCGAAATATCGACGCTTGCAAAGAACTGGCCAAGACGACCAGATCGGCGTACGGACCGAACGGTGAGAAGGAACATCCCAATCGGTACTGTGCATCGTGCAGCTGAACTTGCACCTGCCAAACACTGAGATTCGTCATGGCCAGCAAGTTTTCTGTCCGTCAGTGTGTTTTATTGGACTGCGTTCTGTGCAAGAAATCCCCGAAATGGTTTGTGACAAAGACGCAACACGCTTGTATGACAGTCACGGGTGGGGATGTCTGGCCAATATGATCCTGAAGTGACCAGACACAACTTCTGTGGGTTTGGGGTCCCACCTCAAATGAGCACACATCCACACCCCTGTCTACTGGTTTCGGGGTCTGGCCTTTTAATTTCATAGGCAGTTGATTTTTCTGCTCACTGTGTTGTCCTCTCGCATTGGGCGTGGAAAATTGTCATTATGTCAGTTGTCAGCATCACGATAAATCGAATACTTACAGGTCAGAACAAGATGGTGATCAACCACCTGGAGAAACTCTTCGTCACCAACGACGCTGCGACGATTCTGCGCGAACTCGAGGTCAGTTTCCGCGCGAGCGAAGTGCGACTGACAAAACCAGGCTCGTGTGTGAGTGCACGAACACGACACAAAGTCGCTGATTGACCGAATGTGAATGTTGAGCAAATATGGATGATTGCACGCCTGGAGGATTCTGGTCAGATTGAGAGATTGTACTCACTTTCGAAATTGCGGAGTGAATGAAGTGATGGTTTCACTGACACCCACCCACAGCAGGACCAGCGTGGGGGACTGAAAACCGCAGTCACGTACAGTGTGAGCGACACAAAATTCCAACGTGTTGGCCATGTGCAATGTGGGCGACAATGAACCCCAGCGTGTTGCCTTGTGTTCCAGCTGATGTTGACACACGTGTGGTGTGGGCGATAATAAAGAAACGTGTTGTTGCAGGTGGAGCATCCGGCGGCCAAGATGATGGTGATGGCGAGTCAGCAGCAGGAGCAGGAGTGCGGGGACGGCACCAACTTCACGCTCATCTTCAGCGGCGCGCTGCTTGAGCACGCCGAGTACCTCGTCAGAATGGTGCGCATGCGTGGACGGTGTTTCCGCTGATGTCATGCGCGGCGTCTCTGTGTGACTGATTTGAGTGGGTGCGCTCGCGCTGACAGGTTCTCGAGTGCGCAGATTGGTGCGCATGCGCGAGTAACGTTTGCGCTCCATGTCAAGCACTGAGTCCAAATTCATGTGATTTGCGCGGTGTCTCTCACTGAGCAAACTCGGCACTGATTGGTGCTGCGAGCGCACAAAACGTCGTCAGAGCAGTGCGCATGAGCGAACACGTGTTCACGTTTTGGGGTGTCACACCGGGCTTTGTTTTGCACTGGGAGGGCCTTGTACAGCTGTATTGCCTCTGTTCGAATCAACACGCGTGGACAGGATCTACCTGAGTAGTCTTCAGTGCCCGTTGACTTGCAAGGCGCACAATGCACAAAAGCACATTGTGCTCTGTGATTGAGTCTCGTTTACTGCGATCTGCAGCCGGTACCTCAGTTACAAAGTACATGACAACGTCGCGTTGTGTAGACGAACTGCGCCACGTGGTCGTTCTTGAGAACTGCGCTGATTGGACAAGCTTCTTTCTGCAGGGTCTGTCAGTCACAGAAATCCAGGAGGGCTACGAACTGGCGCTGAAGAAAGCCCACGAAATCCTACCAGGCAAGTACAACAACAAAGGGTGGCACAGTATGTCGGGTGCGTCAGGGCAAATCTCTCACGCTCAGCATTGCTGTGCACGGGTGGATTCGGTTGAGGGGCCCGATCCACTTTGGTGTGTGTGTGGGGGGGGGGGGTGACAACTCCCACTGCGGCGCAAAATTGTCAGAGGGATACTTTCCTGGGGTCGGGGGGGGGGGTGGAGGATCTGCCTTTGTCGCTTTGAACGGGAGGTCGGATACGCAGCCAGCGCTGAAGCTCGCGATTGGCTGTCACGTGACCGCCCAACAGTGACGCTGCTTTCTGATGACGGCGTTGAATCGAGAGACACAACGTCGACAGATACGGAGCACACACTCATTTTCGCCCTTTTCTGTTTCGTGTCGTTGATGCCTTGGATCATGTTTGTTTTCCTGCTGCAGAGTGTCTGATCGCTCTGTCTCCCATTGGGTTGACTGCACTCTGAGTCATTCGGGATTTTACACTGTTGCAAGCATGTCTGCAACTTCCTGTTCACGTGTCAACAGTTTCCTGAACACGTGTTTGGCATCTTTCCCCTGCAGAGCTGGGGGGGGGGGGGGTCTGGCCATGCCTAGTTTTCTGTGCACGTGTCCACAGCTTCCCTTGCAGATCTACATCCCGTCTCTCTCATTGAGCTGGTTCGGGGGGGGGGGGGGGTCTGACAACGCCTTGGAGTGTACCTGGTCTCTGCACACGTGTCTGACAGCATGTTTGTCACACAGAGCTGGTGGTGGGGACGGTGTCTGACCTGTCTGACCCTCACATGTCTGATTCTCTCCCACAGAGCTGGTGGTGGGGAAGGTGTCTGACCTGTCTGACCCTCACATGTCTGATTCTCTCCCACAGAGC
>JAAUXT010088865.1_pt1 | contig 20285 bp, 21 predicted proteins | sample 7278171 | NCBI WGS metagenome assembly JAAUXT01 (sample SAMN14350112, study PRJNA611818) | marine sediment metagenome | isolation source: surface marine sediment (1.8m) | place: French Polynesia: Moorea | collected 2018-08 | reverse complement strand
TTTGTTTATTACACACTTGCAATGATTTCTCCTAAAAACTTTCATGTCAGAATGTTGTGTTGCTATTGGTCTTTCATTACACAAAGATCTGAGCAACTCAAATTTGTCATGGAAACTAAACTTTTCCTCCACAGTTTTCGACTTGCTGCAGGTGCGCTGGTCATCAAAAATGCCGCTGCAGCTTTGAACTTTCTCGCCTCATCACATGTTGGAGAAAGTTTGTTTCAAGAAACAAGGACAACGAGATCATTGCAATTGATTCTCAATTCATTGTTCCTGGAAGAATAGACGAGTCGTCCACAGATCTCGGGTGAAAGTTCCCCGACGCCAAACAACTGAAGTATCGGTCAATTCAACTGACGCATCTCCGTTGTTCTTGAGTGGACGACTTTGATCCCCTTGACATCGAACACACTGGACGTTCGGGGCAAAAACGAGTCCGACGAAAGAATTTCCCAGCTGAAGTTCGAAGACATCCACCAGAAGGAACGCTCGCAAGAAACGCTGTCCGATTGAAATTTGTTGACACTAAAGCATAAGATTTTTCGTTTCGTGTCTCTTACTCGTACTCGTAAAATCACTTTCAGTGAAAGAGGTTCAAGTCTCTCCAACGACTGCTGCAGACCGGAGCGAGGTGTCCGAAGTTGCAGAAAGTTTCCGTTGCAATTCACATCAGGTGAATAAACAGTGTGAACAGATCGAACGGACCATTTACCAACACTAAACACCACTTCTCCTCTGAACCCGCCACCCATAAACACGCCGTACCCTACTACGAGCGCGTTTTAATTCTTCTGACCCTCTTGACCTCACTCTTGATCACTCAGTGCCAATTAGCCAAGTTCATTGGATGCTGCCCACCAGTCAGATTCAGGTTCGCACCGAGCACGAAAATTGGGAACTGCTGCAGTTTTGTCACCTCAGAGATAAGAGAAGTTTCTGGTGCGAATGACACAGCTGCGGCACAATCTTCACCCGAACACATCTTACAGCAAATTGCCGGTGAAACTGACGTTATCAACTCGTCACCGTTGTCCACTCTCCGTGCGCTGAGGGACACTGACATCACGCTGCCACTGACGTATCTGCAGATTGACTTACCGAGGGAAGTCATGCTGCCGCCGCGGGACTGGCCGAAGTACGGGGAGCTGGCGCCGAGCGAGCGGGCGCCGGGCGTCGCGAGGCGGCCGCCGGGGGACGGCGTCGCCGGGGAGTACTGCAGGTGCTGCTGCCCCTGGCTGCAACACACAACCGGCGAGAGACGCCTGAGTCGACGGGTCACAATGGTAAAGCTGGCATTACTTCACTTTTTACGGAAAGCGAACAGCAGCGAGAGCCTGATTGGACTGAAATCCAGTTCAATGCGCGTGATTCAGAATGGCAAAGCTCCACTGAGTTGTACGTTCTGTTTCCAGCAAACAAATACTCATGACTCGTGCAGAGCAAATCGGTTCCCCAGAAACATTTGGCATGAACTTGAATGAAGTTTGCTCTCCACTAAATCTTATCAATTGTATGAAAGGCTGCTGGGTCTCTATTGAATTAGATGGCCATGTATTTCCCTCCCGATTTCTACCGCGATCACGATAACACTGTTACGTGGAGAGGCACAAGACACTGATGTAAAGGCAGTACGAAAGCACAAACAGATAGGGCCAAATTCGAGGAACAAAGATGAACCAAAAGTGAAGTCAATTTGCAAAGCCAAAGATTGAAAAAGAAAACACCGAAACACAAAATGTGGCGCAGTTTTATGCATCACAGGGTGCCTTCACTTGCTCGCAAAACTTTGGAGGGGAATAAGGATTGAACGATCGTTTGGGACGGGGTCGGGAAGCTTCGCGTCGCTGACGTCACTGACCTTCCGCCGGAGGACGGGCTGCGCGCCAGGCTGCCCGTCTGCAGCATCCGCTGACTCGTGTCCACCGACAGCTGCTGACCCGCCGCGCCACTCGCCGAACCTGGAAGAATAATGTGCAGGCTTCCAAATTCATCGCAAATACAGTGTGATCGAAAGTGACTTTGAGTCGCGTTGGAATTGTGTGTGGCTTGTTTCAAACTCTCCAACATTTTCCCAGAACAAGACGGTGTCCTGTTTCATTTGGGTTTGGCCAAGTTGTCGTGGAGAAGTTTTCGACAGAGGACGAGACAAACTCCGCGCGGTGTGAACGTACTTTGATGCGTGGCGTATCCGTTCATGACGGCGTGCTGGTGCGGGGCCGACTCCTGGTGGATGACGTGCTCCCGCACCTGGGCCCCGCCTCCCTGCATCGCCTGGCCCTGCTGCATCTTGGACGCAGTGAACTGCTGTCTCAGCTGCTCAGCAGACTGGTGGCCCTCCTGGGGACGAGAACAGGGTCCGTCAGGTCGGGAAATACTGGCTGTGTCACTCACATTCCAATCTCAATTGGCAAAATCACCCAACTGCAAAAGTTTCCACACGCGCTGAGTGAAAATGTTGCAGCAGCAAGCGATCAACTTTCAAAAGCAAACTGGTAAATGTTTTGAAAAAGGCGTCCTGTTTGTATAGAAAGACACGCAGGAGACTCCAAGCTGTCATGAAAAACAATGAAACAACAAAATTTCTACAGAATTAACTGCTACTGTAACAAAGAGTATCATGCTGATTATTTTTGGTTTTGAAGACTATATCTACAGCAGCATTCACGTGAGGTAAACTCTGAAACAATCTGTACAAATAAATATTGAGCGGCAGCTTCAGTGCTGTCCTGGTTACTCCAACTGACAGGTCAACTGAGAACATTTGTGGGACCAAAGAGGTTGCAATGTTAGTTCGCAAAAGATATTCGAGACACAGATTTCGGAATTAGCCGGACAACCATGACATGAAACAAACTGAAACATTCAGCAAAAAGACATAGGAGGTGTGCAGAGGAGCCAAGACAGTCAACCATTAACAGCCAAACCACTTGCGCCACCCAAACCTCAACAGTACGCTCAGTGTTGCCTTCCATCTACAAGTGACAGTCAACGTCACGTTCCCGTTCGCATCCAATTTTCCACAGCAGAGCACAAGGTTGTGCACGAGCAAGAATTACCAGTGTGCGACCTGCAATCCTGCAACAGTCCCGTAGGACACTGGCGAAAGTCTGCTGTGAAATTTGGAATGTCACCCAATCTGTTTGTTCACGTTCTTCGCGGGACGACGTTTTCAACAGAAACACTGAGTGTATTGGAAAGCCAACAGCTGAGGTCTTGTTGAGGTCCAGGGCGCACGCAGAGGCCGGGCTGTTGGCGAGTCGGACCTGGCCTCCCGGCGGAGGGGCTGCTGCCCCGAACCCCGAAGGGAACGCGGGCATGCTTTTATCCTTCGTGACGACGGTCGGCTGGATTATCTGCTCCTCGACCGAGTGCTCGCTGCTCTGGGCGGAGCCCGAGCGCGCCACCGGGATCTGCGGAGGAGAAGCCGGCAGCGTCCGCTGCACATCACACCCTCCACCGAAACGCGCTGCGCACAGTGCGCTCGACGACAATCAACAGCGTTTCAGCACAAGAACGTACAAGTGAAAATAATGATTGCAAATGAATATGACACATTTTTTTAGAAAACAGACTGCCATTCATTCGCGGGGACGACACGGGGGAAGGTTTTGCTTTCATTTCTGGTGGATGGGAAACAAAACAAAAGTCGGAGTCAGAGGTGCACGCTGAGGTCAAACAGGGGCAGGACCCACCTGAGAATGCTGCTGCGCCGCCTGGATGGGCAGGATGGGCTGCACGCCCTGCATGCCCTGCCCCGTGACGGCGTGCTGCGCCGTGGCGCTGCTGACGCTCTGCGGCATGGCGCCGCCGCCGCGCTGCTGCGCGTGGTACTGCTGGTCCATGCTGGCGAAGCCGCCGTGCTGCGGCGTCGCGCCCGCCCCCTGGCTGTAGAACTGACCCGCTGCCTCGTTCTTCGTGTACTGCTGCTGCTGCACGATCGGCTGAAAAAACAGAGAAGAGAAGCTCAGTTGGTCAGAACAGATTGTCGTTTCCTTGCGCCTGTCACCTGGCGACTCTTTCTTTCCTCTCCTTCGTCAACTGGCAATCCGGGGACAATATTGAGTCTTACGCCACACACTAAAGTGAAAGCAATCCCTAGCCCCTTTGCGACCCTCCCGCAACAGCAACGTGCATCACATCCACTCACGTCCTGTCCGGGCGCGGCCGACTGCTGCATCGAGTGGAACTGCTGCTGCGACGTCTGCTGCTGCTGCTGGTAGGACTGCGTCACCTGCGGGGCGGAGCCGGGCGGGCCCTGTTGCACCACTGCAACAACCACGGACACGACGCGTTACGGAGCAAGCCACGAGCCAGTTTTGAGTGAAGCTGCAGAAACACTGGAAAAATAATTCTAAACAGAAAGGGAGACACAGAAGCCTACAGCGGACCTTAAAACTCTTCTGGGGTTGACAAAGTGCGTGGAAGTGGGACTTGAAATGGGATTCGAAAAGCCCGAATTGACAAACGTTAAGAACAGTGTTTCTAAACAGCTGATGCTTCATTCCGATACCACAGATGTGTGCAAGGAAATGTCTCAAAATCTTGCTGTGTTCTTGAACCAAATGAACCACACGTGATTCATGTGCTCAAGATACGTGCCTCGAAAAATACGCAACCAGAATCTATTGAGAACAACTGCTTCAAGTTTACCAAACTAAAACTAACTTACGCGTATTGTCACAAGTATTCAACCACATCCGCTGCAGAAACGTGCTTCAGACAAGAGCGATTTGTATTCACATTTTGCAGTCTTTCACGCTTGTTTGTCACGAGATTTTGGAACTGACAACGGACGGTTGAATGCTTGTGACTTGGCGGTGCGAGAAGGTGCGAAGCTCACTTTGCTGCTGGAAGGGAGTAACACGACCTTGTTGCTGCTGCGTCGCGAACTGCTGCTGCTGGTGGTGTTGCTGAACCTGCTGCTGCGAGCGCGGCGGGGACTGCGGCGACGTCGGGGTCACCGGACCTGCAACAACCACGTCGAGCGTCACGAACAGCGCAGAACCACACACTGCAGTCACTGAAGTTCAACCCCGAGATACGTCAGACTGTCTGTCTGGGTTTCAAGAAAAAGCTTGTGTTTGCACCTGCCATCAAGCCAACCTGCGAGTCCAACAGCTGGTGCAGAAATGTGAAGCAAGATTGTTTCTCAGCAGTTTACCAATACAACGTTGCGCCTCAGAAAATGACACAATTTTTCAGACCCATTGATATCGAACACAGTCCAAGAAAATTAGTCTCGAAGAGCTCTTGTTGTCAGTCTAGTTCCAAGCTGTGAGGTTAGTGCATGCTTTCTGTTTTTCTTGACGCAAGATGGTGAATAGGGTCGAGCGAAAACGCGATTTTTTCAGCATTTCTAACGTCTTCGCTCAGCGACACGAGTACAACATGCGAAGAACTCCTGACCTTCGGTGGTTGCCGCTGTGACCTTGTGTGCCGTATCCAAGTCAAGGTCAGCAATCGTTGCATAGGTGGGGTCAAATGAGGAGGAGGCACTGGACTGAGGTCGTGACCTCGAACTTGAACTCAGTGTCGTCAGATCGTGTTCGTACGCAGAAGCAGGTCTCTGATAACCAGTGTCCCTGTGTATCACAGCTTCGACTTTGATTCGGGTGTCAGTTGTCATGGCAGCTGTTGCTAAGGACGTTGAATTCACTGGGGTCAAACCGGAAGTCATTGGTGTCGCTCGACTAGTCCTTGGGGTCACAGACGCGTAAATGGCGGAAGTCACGACTGGACTCCGTGACGTCACTGTGGCGTAAATGGCGGACGTCGCGCTGGACGTGACTGTAGCGGACGAAACTGCTGCAGGGGTCGGCAAGGCAACAGAAGCCATGGAGACAGAAGGGTCCTTAGTACCCAAGCCAGTTGCCATGGTGAAAGTGTTAGTGGTGGTTATCAGAGTTACAGTTGCTGCATTCGTGGAAGCTGTTAGAAAAGGAAAGAAACCATGCAACGTTGAGTAAATGGCACAAACTGAGAATCTTACACCCAAAATCAAATTTCCTGTAAATTTTTAATGAAGACTCAGACAAATCGAGTGAAATTGATCTTGAGGGAGTCCCACTTCTTTTCATTCTCCTTTCATTCGTGTGTGTGTGTGTGTGTGTGTGTGTGTGTGTGTGTGTGTGTGTGTGTGTGTTTGTGCGCGCGTGTGTGACGAACCAAAAATCACGTGGGATTCCCTCAGATCCAACACTGCAGAATCTGGACATGAACCTCCCACCACATTCAGCCACGTGGGAACACATGTCCAAGGACCAGGTTTTGTTTTATCACAACTTAAATGACCCAAACTACCATGATTTCAACCAAAAGGTACCGAACTACCAAATGACATTTTTTCACATCAATTGTACCTCTGCGGTTAAAGTACGGCGTCCCTGGAGAATTCGGAGAGCGCGGAAACGGAGGTGTTGCTATTGGAAACGAGAAGCACAGTAACCATAAGAACGAGAACACTTCCTCATCCGATCAAATGATTCCTGAGTCGAGGAACCCATGATCTGGATGAACAGCTCGTGTTCACCAAAAACCATGCAAAACACGTGAAGGAATGCTGAAAACTTGGAAAAGCAATTGATATCAAATTTCTGTGACAAAAGTGAACAAAAGCGCTGGCAGTGACACCTCCAGAACAGACTTGACCTTGACAAGCAAAATCAAGGCCCAGGCCACCAAAAATGAAAGCAACGTTGCAAATATCTCCTGTGTCTTCAGACTTTGCAACAAAATGTTTTGCAATGCTTTTTCAACAAGTGTGCCCAATTTACCCGCCAACGGGACGACATCTTTGCTCGGCACGACAGCTGAGCTCGCGTCGGACTTGGCGCCGGTAGATTTGTCGCTTCTGAGCGTGTCCGTAGCGTAGCTACTGGGGACATCGCTCACGATCGTGTCCCTGTTGGAGCCCTCCTTCAGAGAACTATCCCTGAGGGAGCTATCGCGCACAGAGCTGTCTCTAACAGAGCCGCTGTCTCGCTTTGCTGGCTCGCTCATCGTGCTACGTTTACTCGTGCTGCCTGCAAGTCGGGCGTCAACTGAGTTGGGTTGAGACAGAAAATTCCAGAGACAGTTGGCTTTTTGACAAGTGTGCCAGAAATTGTCACGGACGGACTGTTTTGAGAAAAGAAAGGTAAAAATTTCGTTGCGATAGTTGAATTTGCTTTGAAAGCATTCTGAGCCAAGTGTCCCCCAGCAATGGTTGGGCAAAAACTTCTCAACACAAAATTGTAACCACTGGTCTACGTCAAATCAAAGTCTTCTCCAATGAAGCAGAGGATAATGAATCTTTACCAAAAACCAGAAAGAGAAGCAGAAATTATGAAGATGAACGAAGCTGAAAGACCTTCCCCGGAACAAAATCCACAGTCTATCACAAGATGGATTTTCTACAGGCAAAACTCGAATCCTATGCCTACTGAGGTCTACTTTTCCCAACCACATTTTTGACGTGTTGAGTGTCGTACCTGACACTGGGAAGCCCGGGGTGGATCTGCCGTCCAGGGTCGAGGTCTTGTCGGGCTCGATCGTCGTGATGCCCATGCCGATCGGGTGCAGCGAAATCACCTCCTCCTCTATCTCTTCGAACTGAAACCACAAAGACGCACATATTCATGCACAATGCTCAGATGTTCGTCAAAGGCGTTCGCTGTTTTGGCCTGGGTATTGCCCTCAATCACTGCAACGTCTCTCAGAACGCGAGTCTGTGCAGAAGCGTGTTCTTGTTTTACTCCCAGAACACAACACACTGAAACGCCCAATCTGGCACACTCACATCGGGGGCGTCGGAAGACTCGTACGCAATCGACTTCTCCAGTTCCTCCAGCTTCGCCGCGTAGTCAGCTGCAACAGACACACCTCGTCACTTCAGGAAGCGAAATCACGAGAGCGTGGGTGACCACAGGGAAGGGAAGAAGCTACTTTTGTGCACCTACGATACCAGGTGGAATCAAAATCTATTGTTTCACCAAAGTAAGCACCGATTTAGATGACTGTTGCTCCTTTAGACCAAAGCGTGGAATTTGTTTCCGATCTTACAACTCTAAAATTTTCAACACACCATGAAGATGCGTCGTCACCAGAGCAACGTGTGCTACCGAAGTCAACATAAAGTGAACTGAGGTGAAAAATGGTTGTGTCGTCTCTGAGGTCTGTGCATTGGGAAGAACAAGGAAGGAACTCCTTCGGTACTCGTGTTTCTGTTTCGTTTCCTCGGACTCTGCACAGTGAAGCAGTTCCTTCTCGTTTCACGCATCGCAGACCGTTACGCACATTTGGGACCAACCGCGGGGACAGGGCCATCTCTTAGAAAGCACAAGCTCGTTTGCATGTGAAACAGATAAACAGTGAGAAACAAAACCCGAAACCTCAGACGTCTGATAATGAACGTAGACGTGGAAACCCACAACCGCCAAACCACCACGACATAGAGAGGTCTGATAGCATCACGTGCGCGCTGATGCAAACCCAGCGCAACGGAGGGAGAACTAATTTGGAGGAAATTTTTTGGAGGAAATTTCCACTTTCGAGACGTACCCAAAGTCAACCAAATCTGAAAGCAGTGCAATCCGACAAACAACAAAACATCCGATGTACATTTTCACAAGTTGAGTCTGAAGCAGACGCATCTGCTCAGATGTCACTTGTGACAGACACACATCAGTAGAACAATGCCAGACTGCGGGACAGTGATGCCATCACGACCTTCCAGTCACGAAACGAATTCAATCCAAAGTTCAGAGGAGTGTGAAAAATAACTAACAAGAAACCAGAATACAAAGTGAAAACTCAAAACGGTTACTTACATCACGCAGAATATACGTAACATGGTCTGCCGTACCTTTCTCAACTACACATTACATTTACTTTTCAATCACCAAGGGCCAAAATACAACAAGCTAATAAACTGAAAATGACCATCCCTTTTTGCGCCCCGATAGTTTTGTTTTCGTGTTACTGTTCAGATCAGATAACAGCTGATAACTGAAAGTGTCACTCAAAAAGATAGAGTGCAAATTGCACTCCTGTGCTTCCTGACCAGAAAAGAAAAGTGTGTGTGTTTGTCTGTTCAACCCTTTGAGCACATCAAACGTCAGAACGTGGATGCAACAGGAACAATGGAAGGTCGGTTCACAACACTTGAAGTTTACGTTTGCAGACCGACCCCACTCGCGCTCCACGTTCTTCGCACTCAGAATGGGAAAGTTCAGTGCGAACGTTCGAAATGACCAATGCTCAAAGAGTTAAACTCTGAAAACTTCTCGATGGGACAGGAAACCAGTAACTGAAATGAAACTGATGTTTGATCAGGGGCAGATGGCAACTCTACTGTTGCTACTGGCGCGTTCGTTCGGTTGCTAAGCAACTTACCGGCTGCCTTGGGAACAGTCATCTTGACGACGGGATCCTCATGAACACTAGATGGAGTAGTCTCTCTATTATTAGAAGAAGGCATGCTGTAGTGATTAGCAGGAGAGTAATTTGGCGTGTCAACACTAGTAGTTCTGATTGGCTGAGAGACGGAATGCGAGAGCGAGTAGGAGTCGTGGTTGGACGTGGCGTCCGCGCCGGCGGGGTGCCTGCGCCCGTGCGACCCCCACTCCTGCCGCATGCTGCGCTGCCGAGCCATGAACTCCCGACTGGACGTGCGTTGGGGGATGGCCGGGGTCTCGGAGTGGGTGGGGGCCTTACCGCCGTCCTTCGGCTTGGGCGGGCTCACGGCGAACACATATTTCGTCTGCTGCGTCGTGAAGGCGGGTCGCTCGAGTCCCGACACGAAGTACGTGCCGTCCATTTTGTCGGTGGTCGTCGCTTCGGACAGCGAGTGCGACCGCTTGTGGTGGTAGCGCGACGTCGACCCCGACCCGTACTGGTAATGGCCGCCGAGGCTCGCCGACCGCACCACGGGTCGAGGCGACGTCGTGCGGAAGCGGAAACTCTCGTCGTCGCGTCGCTTCGACTTGGAGTCGGGCGACGGGGGTCGCGCGTAGTGCGCCTCCAGGTCGTAGGTGCGCTCCAGGCTATAGCTGCGCTTCGGCATCGTGCTGCTCCGCTCCATCGGGCGGCTCTGGCGCTCCGGGGGCGACCTCTGCCGGCGGAACGAGCGTTCGGGGGACGTGCTGCGTAGCGACGAGTAGTTCCGCTCGCCCAGAAACTTGCGCTCATAGCTCTCCGTGTGATAGGATCGCTTCTCGCGCTCGGGGCTCAGCGGCGTCGTGCTTCCGCTTTTCAACCCGAACTGGAACTCGACCGGCTTGTAGTTGTTGGGCGTGGGCGAGGCGACCTGGATCCGGCGCTCGTTGATGTAGTTGTTGCGGTCGGGGGACGGGCTCTTGGGCGGACGCCCGAGTACCGGGGTGGCGCGCTCGGGGCTCGGGCTGCGCATCCCGTACGACGGGCCGTTGGGCGCGAACTCGGCGTACTGGTCGATGATCATCTGCTCCTCGGCCTCGGACACGGCGCGCTTCGTCTTGATGCGGGACTGCGCCGTCTTGAGCTCAGCCACCAGCATCTTCTCCTGCTTGGTGCGTTGCTGGAAAGGAAAACAAGTTTGTCCTCAATGGTGAGAAAATGATGGACAGCGTTTGGGTGACGGGCGCCTCCAACAAGGTCATTGCTCAAGACATCTCCAAAGAATCTGCACCGAACTAAAGGCGTGGTCATGCCAAAGTAGATGCCTGTTTTGAGGCTTGAGCAATTCTTTGTTGAAAGCGAGTTTTCTCACTGGAAACCTGCAAGAGAAAGCTTTGGGACAGTGTGAAGGAGGGTTACTTTCCAACCCGTTCAGAATGCCTCTACAGTGTTTGCTCTAAAAGGACAACTTCAGTTCTACGCAGAGGTTTGAGCAGCCATGAAAAATCCAAAAAGTGACAATTATGTACAAATAGCCAAGTGCGATGAAACCACTTCTATGTTACAAAATTATGTATGCACGAAAATATCATATTAGTGATCACCTCCAATTGAATTTTATTTTTGGCAAAAGCAGATTGATGCCTACTCAAAAGATCCTACTCTCCACATGTGATTGCAAAAAACGTGTGCAAAATTGGTTGCTCAAGGAAGAATATGAACCACACCGATACCGTTGATGCTTCTGCAACTTCGGGACAAATTGAACGCGAAACTTACAACTACTCGTTTTCCTGTCAACTTCTAATTGAAGCAATACAATTCCATTCAGGTGTTCAACTTGCGCCTCACTCACACCAACCACACTTCGTTCATGCGCTTCAACATAGCCAAAACATGCGGGTGATGAAAATAAAATGAAATTCGCGTTGTGTGTGTGCTGTCTTGGGTTGGGGTGAAATCTGACTGGGGTCATGTCAGCAGTTTTCTTCACGACAAATAGCTCACACAAATCCAAAAACTGACTCGACTGCAACTGACACTTGTGAAACTTCGCTCGGATTGAGGAGTTATGTCACAGGAAAATGAAAGACTCATGCTGAGACGCACAGTGCGCACATGCCAATGTGTTCTTGGATGGAGCATTCCAGTTTGGATGACCTTACATCTCATATACCTACACGTACATTCTTTCAACGCGAGAAAGGTCTTTCACAACAATGACAGACCAATCAAGGTGTGTTCTTCACGTGACATGGGGCACAATTTTCTTCCTGACACTGCTTGAACACTGCTTGGCAGTGATTCGTCAGGACCAAAACGATGGGAGAAACAACTTTAAATTGAAACGCCACAAGGGAAGATGCACCAAAATTCAGACGTATTTGCACCTACAACTTTTCGGAATCTCCGCAAGCCCTCTGGACTCTGGGAAAAACAGTGCAAAAATTGTCCGTTAGAAAATGAAGTTCAAAATCCCACTCCTCCAGACCAACAACATTGCCATATGTGTCACAGAAAAACAGCCATGCAGTAGAACTAGAGAACTAGAAAGCTGTCTGTGCTTCTACGACTTCAAGAACGAGTTAAGAAAGTGCGACAGAGAGATACAAAACGAACATTGAAAATCAATCGTGTCACAGAAACTTTTGACCAACTTACTGCGTGGTCAACAGTGACTCGGAACAAACTTCAAAGTTAACGAATTTGTTTTGCAGATTCCAACATACTCGCTGCCTGTGCAGTGAACCTGACCACTTTGGCTTGAAATGAACACGGAAAAACTTGTCCTCCAACTTTCGCAAACGTTTCCTTGTGGTAGATGACGACTTTTCTGAACGAGACTTTGTGTTTTGAACTGATATTAATGAAACTAAAATGAAAATGGTAAATTCGGCAGGGTTTGCGCGCCACGAAATTGTTCCAGCATCTCTTTGCTTCACGCGGTTGGAGTTCTCTTCGCCAATCACGAAAACCCAGAAATCCAAAAAGGACGGTAAGAAAAGAGCACAAAACTCCCATTCTTGTTTAATTGCTCAAAATTCTTGAACTCCAGATTCAGACTTGACCCAACCAACTTTTTGTCGTGTCTCGGGTTCACAAGAAACATCGCCCCACCCTTGCTCCCCCCACCCTCCGGTTTCAATGGCGCGAACCCTGCAGAGTTACCCAAAGCAAGGCACATCACTCATGGCCGGGACACACACCTGTTCGGGACCAACCTGCCAAGGCTTGCCCTCCTTACGGTTGAAGAGCTTCTGCTGCTGCCGCGCGAGCCACGCCGCCGACGTGTTGGTGTCGCCGTCCGACAGCCACCCGTCCGACATGTCGGACCGGTTCTCGTACGCGTCCACCTGCTGCAAGAGAAGCGCACAGTGCAAAATCCGATCTCTCACCAGATTGAGCAAATTTGTCCGACAGTTCTTCACCAGGTGGCGTTCAAGTATCGCAACGCAGATACGCTGTTCCATACCGGTTGGGACCACAAGACTTTGTAACGGACTTGGGAACAAACGTTCAGCGTGAACGTGAACCAAGCTCGTCGCTGCTTCACAGATCCGTGCACAAAACAGTTCTGACTTGTATTTTCAAGCCCAGCGATCAATCTTCGTGAAGAGATACAGATCACTGGATGAGAAACAGACGGAACGACTGAAGACCAGCTATTTCAGGGAGTAATTAGTTTTGATGACAAGAACAACACCGACAATTCAACAAACGAAATGTAAGAGAAAACAGACTCATTCGCGATTCACGGTTTTCAGTGGAACCCGTCGGTGTCGAATCATGTTGCCGCCCCGAGAACAGTTTTGGGACTTGGGTACGGGACAAGCGCGCTTTACCCTGTAGGGGGCGGAGTTGAATCTGGTGAGGCTGGGCGAGTCGACGGGGCTTCGGAACGTGGGGCTCGTGATGCGTCCGTGCACCTCGCTGCGCTGCGTCGCCTGGTACTGACGGTGGTTCGAGTAGCCGTTCTGAGCGACAAACGACGACAACGATGTGCGGCGCGAGAAAACAACAACGGCGATACGAGGTCCGTTCCATTTGCAACATGCGCCGAATCAAAGACCCAGTGCCACAGGGCACTACCAGCGTTTGCAAATCGAACGAACCCAGTTCGAGTGAAGTGAAGGTGAAAGAATGAAAACGACTGCAACACATTGGCAACTGGAATTGGTCGTGGTTGATGAGCAATAATTTATTCAATGTTGCTGAGTGAAAGTGAAATACACCGGGACATTTTTGCTCCCATGTTGCCAATGTGTCGCAGTTGAGCACAAATAACAAGAGGTCAATCGCAGCGACCGTTTCTGACGTGCGTTTTTCTGAAGGTTTTTCGTATCTCGTTCTGCCTTCCCATCAACAGGAACGGGAATTTGTTTCAATCTGGTAAAATTCAGAATTGGAAGCCAAAACACCAGCAGATCGTGTCAGAACCGAGCTACAGCTTGAATGATAAAATTCTCAAGTGCAATTGAAAAAGTGCGAGGGCACCGCGACAACAGCACAAGGAACGCAGCAAAATGTGTAACCATAATCAAATTCCACAGTGCCAAGTAAACAAGAATATTTACATGATAAAAAGTGCAGAAAAGTGTTTACAACGCTGACAATGCAAAAGTAGTGCAGGGCACTGGGCATTCGTGGAGGTCGTGGTCTCGTCCTACCTGAGTGAGTTCCGTGTGCTGGAGCATGTCGCTCGACCACTTGGAGCCCGGGGAGGCGTGGGTTTTGCTCTGAGTTACGGTCGAACTTTTCTTGGGTCCTGCGACACTTGTTTCCCAGCTCACCACTGTGCGCGTGTTGCCTGCAAGAAGGAAGGAAGCCTTCAATGGAAAGAAAGGAGGAAATGAACAGAGTTCGTACAAAACCAGATAGCTCGGGGCCTGATGGTAGTTTTCGACATCAAAACTGGAAATTTGCGGGCACAGCCGCAGTTCTTTGTTTTCAGGATGCGTTAATTCAGAACGTGGCAAGCAACTCTCTCTACGTCTGCATTCATGATTGTCCAGTGACAACAACTACGTGAACGTTTTCAGTTTTGTCCAAGAGAAGTGGAACCCTGCAACACAAGCTCACGTGCCAACACTGAACATGAGATGAGAAGTCGTGCGCACCAGAATGTGCAGAGTTTCTGAAGTGAATTATCTCGAAACGCAGAACTAACATGTCCTGTTTAGTGGAACATTTTGCTTTCTGCGACACAGCTGAAGGCAAAATTTTCTTCTTCCAAGATAAACATTTGCCAAAACCGAACTTGTGTCACATCGTAAATTTACCCGCCTAGTCCTAAGCCTTCACACGATTCACCTTAGGCTGCAAAAAAGCAACGGAAACGAACATTTGCACTGCGAACAAAGTGATACTTTTGACATCTTATACTCTGAGATAAGAATTGAGCAAGCTCGTGATGTTTTGCACGTTGGTTCGTCTTCCCTTTGGCTGAGGCCATCACAAAGAAAATGTCTGAACTCAAAACTGAAATTTCGATGTCTCATCCGTTGAGGTGCTTCATACCCCCAAATTTGTTGCGGGACCTGGTCGGGATGCGATGCAGCGTGAAAACCCACAAGCTTGCCACATTCTCAACTCAGACTGCCTTCACAACCCACAGGTTGGCTGTCAAGGCAACGCGACGCGACGCGACGTACCACTGTGCGTGGTGAGCGAGCCGTGGCTCGGGACCATCTCTCCACTGGGGGGCGCTGGGGTCGAGGTCGATTTGGGTGGGTGCGAATTGAAAATGTTGTCGCTGAGCAACTCGTTGAGTATTTCGTCAAGTTGAGTCTGGTCTTCCATGCTGATCTGCTTGGTGCTACTGCTGCTCTGGTGATGAACGTTGTGGCTGCTGTTTAGTCCTGTAGGCGAGACACATGGACGTGAGAAGGACTGGAACAAGGTGTCCCACGTTCACACAAACATTGTTAGGAGGCTGTCAATCGCTCTTTTTCACACAGATTTCTTAAAAAGAGATGACGACAGCCATCGCGTCACTAATGATTTCCCGTCTTCGATTTCACAACCGCGGCTCTGTCCCAAGAAAAAAGAATCTTGACACTTGAGCCACTGTCTCGTATGTGTTTATCACAAAGCCAGTTGTGTCGTATCGTATGCAAACCGCACTGCGGCCATTAAATGACGATTTGCGATAAAAAGCACCGTAAAAAGTGTGTAATCCATCCCCAATTGTGCTGCCAGACAAAACAACGACGATCACATGTGTCCTCCTCTCTGGTTCCAAAGCTCCTGCCCTGTGAAGTTTTTAACCCTCGAACTGTGAATTCTGTTCACGTTGTGTCTTTGGCAAAAAGCGAGACGCTGACGAAACTTCCAAGGTCATTTTGCCAACTCGTCCGTCAAAGATACCAGTCGGGATGACACCGGTGTCATGCCGTGTCCAGTTTCAGACCAACACTTGGAGCAAGGTTTCAAGATCTGGGTGTATTCTCTTGGGTTTCTTCTGTCGCAACCAAAAGCGTTTCAAGTGTTCCCGACGGACAGAACTGTCATCACCAGCAATTGGTTTTATATTTGTCTTCGCCGCTTTTTTCCAAACGGTGTCAGGAAAACCCAGATACCGCGGTGTGGATTAGTTTCTGTGAAAAACAATCCGAGTGAAGGATCCCTGCAGACGTCCTATCTTGTGTTCTATGGTGTGTGAACTGATAGAATTGTGTTGTATCCAACAGAGACATAACACCTGTAAGAGCTGGCAATGTTTTCCACCATTTCATCATGTTTATCCAGCCTTTCCGCTCGCCAGTCTTGCCAGCAACACATCCGCGGCTGGAATGCAGGTTGCGCAAACTTCAAGGGGGGCAATGGAACAAGTAGGAACTGCCTCTACGCGCATGCACAAGTACGAGTAAACTGCTGCATGTAAGTTTCCATCAACTTTTTTTCTCGTGACCAGATGTTCAAACTCCACACGAAGTCAAGTGAAGCTGGGAAACGGGGATTCACAGGAGACCAAGTTTGTTTCTGCACTTCAAGGAGTGAGTTGGATCCTGGAGATCAGATTGAACCAACCATTGTTAATTTCATACGAAAATTGAAGCCATCGTTGAGATGGTTCGATGTCGTCGCAGCCTGTTTCTCCACACCACAGGAGTGGTCAGTCAGGACCCGGCAGTGGTGACTTGGCAAGGTGAATTAATATGACAACCAAATTAAATTTTAGTTGTGAGGGTATTGTGGATGAATCACACCGTTTATCCACACTCTACTTACATTCCTGGCGTTGTCCTGAAATGTTGAAAGGAAATCAGAACGCATGAATTCACCCTCAGTGTCCAGTGGCAAACCACCTTGCCAAACCACCACAGCCACAGTCTGCAGGGCCAGAGCATAGCGAGGAGACCCAAGGTGTGACCATGGTTTGTGGAGTGCAACAGTCATTTGCAAGAAAGACTTTTTGCAAGTCTTTATCAGACACTTATGTCAAGTGCCCTCTCAGTGACCAGGAAAACACCAGGTCAAAGTCGGCACTGACCATCATCGAACAGATCGGGCCTGGTTGTGCAAAACAAAGTTCTTCAAACTGCACTTGAGTCAAATCGTTACTTACTTGATGCCACGAGTTTATCTTGAGAGCGAAATGATTTGATAGCTTCTTTCACTCAATTCAACTTCACCTGAACCTCACAGCGTTTGTAAAAAGTTTCAAACTGAGACAAATTGACTCTCCATATCAGCACAAGTACGAAATTAAAGCCCCTGTTTGTTTGCGGATGAAAAAAGTTCGAAAGAAACTTAATTTCATGCTTCTGGAGTCAAAAAGGAAACACACTCATGTGGAGTTCGATTTTTACGAGGAGAGTCTTTGGTGCAATGTGATTGCACGAGTCTCAGGTTGGAATTCTTTCCTTTGGGCTGAAGAGACTTCTCTGCTGAATCGCAACTGCACCCTCGATCTGTTGACCAGAAGGTCGTTATTTGCAATGGTCCAAACGCTTCGACGGCCTGAGCAGCAGTCCAAACCCTCATCCAAAAGTTCAATTAGCTTTCACGGTGAACGCACCTGTATGTGAAGAGATTCCAGAGTCATGGCTCAGGTTGAGAGGGCCATTGGGCTGGAATCCCGGACCGCCATTGGCCAGTCGCTGACCGGAAGTGGATCTGGAGGAGCGCGACACCTGAGCGTAGAGAGCGCCGTCTACCGGGCCGTCCGCATGCTGCACGGGCATCACACGTGACCTGTGCTCACTCGCCACGCCGCCTGCGGAAGATGATCACACGGTGAGCATTGGGGGCGTTGTTCAAGTTCTTTCTGAACCAATGGGTAGACCTCCACCGAGTTCAGTGGTTCGGGATGAGAACAGATTCGACAGTCTTGAAAATAGAATCTGGATTGGAAACGCTCTGTGGTTTGTCTAAAGACTGGACAACGTCGCATTGCTAAAGTATGTAACGGAGCTCAATGCAATGGCACGCGCAACGACAGCTGAAGACGTTGGGTACTGACCACTGAGGGAGTGGTGAGAGTGCTGGAGGTTGAAGTTCTCGTACGAGTCCCAGCGCGTCAGTGGGTCGTGGACGTCCGCCTCGGTGCAGACCTGCGCGTCGCTCAGAAACTCGCTCCCTGAAAAACACGACAAACAAACATTATTCTTTGATCACAATACGTTTTCGCAATAAGTTTCCTGAGACGTGTTCCACGAGGGGTGTGGCAGAAGTCTTAATTCTGTTTCCAAGGAAAAACGACCACGAGTCAACGAGAGTCTTGCCACATCCCTCGTTTATTCGTCGTAGCTACCTGGATGACCTTCTAGCCCCACTCAAAATTCTGAAGCAACACCACAGAACTCCGGAGATCCCAACAGCTGAAACTTTCGGGGCGACAGCCGCTCCGCTGCAACAGTCCCGTTATTGTCGTGTCCCGCCCCTCGACCTTTGCACTGTCCAACACATATCACAGTTGCCAAAGAAAACAACCCAACAGGGCAGTTCGCAGCACATTTCATACCCTTCAGCAAACTTGGGTGTTTGGTGTCACGATACAGAAAACGATAATCACACCATTTAAAATATTTACTCTGGCACAGGGAAACCTACAGCAGTGTTTGTACATCGAAAGCAAACATATGAATACAAAAATCAATTTTCAATTTTTTCATTGTGTCTCGATGTGCAAATTGTTGGAGTTCTCACCAAGGTGCGAAGTATTTCGCGTTCCTTGAAACATGCGCCGTGTACTGGAGTTCAGCAACAGGGACAGAGCTGATCGGAACCGGTGCATCAGATGAGTTTGATCGATGCCCGGCGAGGTTCTCATCAGAATTGCAGTCATACCCCTATCAAGGTTCGGTGTGGTGAGTGATTCCTCACGCGCGCGTGAATTATCGTGATTGGATGGTCAAAATTACCTTCCACCAGTGACCCACATCTCAACCTGCAAGACGTCCGGACGGGTCAGCAGAGTTGTGGAAGCTTTAACTCTCGGGACACACTGGGAATGTGGTGTCACTGTCAAGGTCCTGGTCCTGCGACAGGACAGTCAAACCACACGGTCAGAACGAGTTGACTGCTGTTCCTTCGCGAGCGTTTCGTGCAAGAGCGTTCCGTTTCACAAAACCGCAGCAGCTTTCTCATGGGCAATGCCTTCAGCCCAGATTCAGTGATATCAAACTGAAAACTCACGCACTCCGACAAATCCTCTTGATTTTTTTTTCATTTCTGAGCACAAAGAAATTTCAACGAGCTGCTCAATCCGTGGGAACCAGGACTGCTTCACATCGCCCCCGAACTCCCGGCCTCACTGGAGACGAACGAATATTGAGCTCTGCGCGAATGAAATGCGACAACAGGCTCCGGGTCGGGCGGGGGAAGCGCTCGGTGCTGGAGACACGCGAGTTCGTGACGTTCTCCATCAGTACTCGCCGCATCACGCTCTTCACCATCGATTTCCTCCTGCGCGGCTCGAGTTACATAACAATACACAGCGTCCCCGCCGAGTCTCACAGCTTGATCACGACCGTCGAGTCACGACGCGAGGATCAATGGGGGAAGTGACTCGGATTTTGTGTAACCACTGAATTTGTGGTGGCAACAAGTCCGTCTCCGTTGCCTGGATTTGTATAAACCACAGGAATCCTAGTGACCACAAACGTGCACAATTCGCAGCACGGAAGCTGTGGTCTGTCCAGATGGTTGCATCTGGGAACAAGGGTGCATGGGAAAGTCAGACCCGAACCGCTGAGAGCATTGATGTGTGAAGTGCACAATCGTCGTTGCAGCTGGCTTCAAGGAGGAGTTTTGCACATACTGGTAGTATCTGTTGTGAAATGTGAAGTGTATCCAAACGACTACGTAGCATGATTTAGGGCCATCACAATGATGCTTGGGCAATTTGTATCGTAATCGCTCAGTAAATAGAATGACACTTACACCACAATAAAAGTGGATAGCTGCACGTTACTCTCCTACAAACAGCTCGTAGATCATCTGAACACACAAAGATAGTTCAACTGGCAATGCGTGCTCACTGAAGTTGTGAGCCCACCCGACTACAAACAGATCTGCCCGAATGCGTACTCGTAACGTCGGCGTAAGCGCAGACAAGCTGTCATGTCTCCACCACGGGCTTCTGGACGCGTGAGGTCTCCATCCAGTTCTGGTGATTGCGTGTGTTGTGCTGCGCGTCCAGGACTCCCACACAACTCTTGTGCAATTGTTCCCCTTCAGATTATGAGACACGTGCTTGTCGCGCAGCCACAACACGCAATCCCCACCAAGTGACAAGCCTCGAGAGCGACCTCTGACCTTGCAATTTGACCTCAGATTGTGCACCATTTGACATCGCACTTCATCGCTGCCAAATACGAGGCAATATCCAACCAAAGTGAGAATTGTCATGTTCACGATCGGCCTGGAAGGACACGGGTGGTTGAGTCGAGACAATTAATTTCATTCATCTTCTCAGTGCAGAC
>JAAUXT010004257.1_pt1 | contig 20287 bp, 32 predicted proteins | sample 7278171 | NCBI WGS metagenome assembly JAAUXT01 (sample SAMN14350112, study PRJNA611818) | marine sediment metagenome | isolation source: surface marine sediment (1.8m) | place: French Polynesia: Moorea | collected 2018-08 | reverse complement strand
GAAAAGTGGGTCAAGGAAATTTTTTTCCAAATGGTAATATCTTGCTTCTCACAAGGATTCAGAGCATTCCACTTGTTTTTTAAAAGATCAGGCAGGCATTTATGAACAATGAACGTTTATGTGACCACACGCTTTTTATGCGTAGCATTCTTGTTTGGTTTCTTTTGTGGGGTATATACTGCAGCAGGCAGGGTTCAACCCGGAACTTGTGGGAATTTTTTAAAGGTATTCAAGACACTGGATTTCATGCTTTCCTTGGTGTGCCGAAAATCTCACGATGCAACGTAATCTGCACGCAACTGCTGCTTAGATGCCACTTCAGGTCGGGTGACGAGACGACACTGAGTGTGTCGTGCCGAATGTTCATCAAATCGAACTGTCCACGACGGAAGCTTCTGAGGAAACAAGTCCTGTAACCTCCTGAACGCAATGCATCATTCCGTCTTTTGTCATAAGTTCTGTTCGCATTGTTTTTTATTTTCGTGAAAGTGGCTCTGTGTTATTTTGACATTCAATAAAAAGACGCTTTGAGGTATTTTCGTCATTTTATTTTGTCACAGTGCCCTCCCCTTTTCGTGGCGTACCCTTCCCTTCCTGACGATTGAAAACGAAAACAAACTCCACGCATACACAAGTGCTGATAAAAATAAAACACCACCACGAGATCATTTCCGTCTTGTGGTCACAAAACTTCACGCAAAACACTCAGGCAGGGATTCAATCCGAACGTTCGCTTGACTCAGTCCATGCATCGCTGGCCGTCAAAAAGGTCAATGAAGGTGCACAGGTGCAAAGAAAGGAACTTCTCTCGCCATGGAAGTGCAGAACAAGCAGTCACTATAGATCTATTTCCATCATAGACGTTTGTCGTGCATTCCTGACGCAGTTCGGGGTGCCACTTGGAGCTTCATTAAAGGACTGAAGCGCCCTGTTTTGATCTCGAGCAAGTGCACACACACCGACACAGGCTCAACACAACTGGAATGGTTCACGCACACGTTCATGTTCTGCTGCACACAAGAGCGCAATACAGTTTCAGTTACAAGCAACTTTCTGTCCAATGACAAAACAACTTCGCTTGGAACGGACCAAACTGATAAAAAGGAATTTCGAAAAACAAAGAGACTTGCTATTTGGACTACACAACTCTCCTAACTTCAAAGAATCGTTTCAGATAGTAAATCTGGCCCAGAGTCATTGCAACAAGCACCAGTGCTTCGAAAAAAGACCACAGTACCACTCTTGAGTTCGTGTTGTCGTTGACTGAAATTGAAAACAGAAACACGTCAATGGCGGTTTACAGTTTGTTGCATGCATTGTGAACAACTGATACGAGGATGTATCAATATATTCTGTCACTCTGCATGTTCAGCGTGTTTGGCAACAGACATGGGTGGTTGATTCGAGACAATATCTAACTAGCTGATTCTTTCGTCCTTCTCAGTGCAGTCTGGCCAACTGACTTCACCACTGAACATGCACAGTGCCACTACACATCCTCGCATACACGTGAGCACTGCACCGTACTGTTTTGATTGGTTCCTGCCAGGCAATGCGAGGTTTTCAAGATAAAACAGCCAAGATCAGCTGCACGAATCGACACGCTGTTTCACCCAACTTGTTATGTCATGCATCAATTCGACCGAGCAAAATATAAATACGATACGTACTGGCTCTGTGAATCCGCTCTCGCACTTCCATATATTCCTGCTCGTGTTTGACTCCAGTCAGAGAGGTCGACAACTCGTTGATCATTTCTTCTAGCTTGTTCTGGTGAGCTGAAAAACCAACGTTTGGAACTGCACATCTCATACAAACCCTTGTTTCCACAACCCTTTCAAGTTCCATTTGTAAGAAAAACGATTCTCTCGAGCAGAATATCGAGACAGCAGAAAAAGGAGAGTTGTCATCAACATGGTGGCGTGAATTGGAGCAAATACGTATTTGTCGTGCATTGAAATAGTGTGCCTTCGATGACCGAGATACTTCACTGGTATTTGTTCCGCCTGCGTCAGAATTTGAAAGATAGAGCCAACAAGAGACTGGAGATCAAAGAACGAGTGTTCCCCAGTGCAAGCTTGTGATTCGACACCACACATGTTTCTTTTCGAATTTTTCGTTTCTGAAGAATTTTTGAACAAGGTCTACTCGTACTTGGTCCTCCATTGCCTAAAGGGTTTCTGGTGGGGTAGATTTCGGTCCCACCCCAGGACCTGTGCTGCGGGGGAGGGGGGGGGGGGGTCAGCATGGTCACTCGTGTTGTGTAGTGATATCACAAACATACTGGTTGGTATCTCAGGAGAGACTGTCCCCGAGGGTGGGAACCTCTATATTTATTGTGTACAGTGCTGCCATCTATGAGCAGTGGTTCTAACATTTGAGGCTGGTGTGTCATACCACACTCCTCCCCCACCAGGGGGTGCTGGCCTCTACAGACAATTTTAATTATTCTGAATATTTTTACAATAATTAATTGTATATATTAGACAGGAAATAGATGAATAATAGCATAATATCACTATTTTGCTGGAATTACCCAGCATGCCTCCCCCAAGGAGGAGGTCACATGATCAAGGGCTTTTCCCTCTCTTTTGCAATATGGCCAACTGGGTTGAGGTTGAAGCCTTTAGCTTCCTCAGACAGGAGATCACCAGGCGATTGATTGTTGTCTCACATGCCTTGAATCAATCACCCCTTGCCTATGTTGTGATCAATCAGGTAATCGATCACTTCAGCATGTTCGCACCCATGCAAAATCAGTGTTTCCAGATTCTTGTCATCAGACTGGCGCTCAACGTCCATCTCTCGCAACACTAAGGTTAGCGGTTTTCCACATTTGGGCCGACCCATGTCACTCCACATTGAACATCCCCTTGCAGCTAAATTTGGCCCGACCCTGGGACTTGCGCTGGACATACGGGTGGGAGGATTTGTGCTGTCAGGGCGCGGGGGGGGGGGCAGCATGGGCACTGGGTGCGATTGTTTTTACCATCTGATTCTTTGTCCATGTCCTGTTTTGGCTTCTCGCCGATGTCCATGCTGAACATGACAATCTTTGGCGTCATGGTGGACATCTTGTTGCTGAAGCAGTATTTGTAGACCCCGTCCATGTGCGCAGCGAAGGTGTATTTTCCGTTCGACTCTCTGTCACCCGAGTAGATGTTTTTGCCATCAGGTCCAATGATCTGTAAGTAAAGGCAAGATTTACGTGAAGTGAAGCAGAGTCTCCGCCCGCTCGCTTGAGCGGGCTCCAAACTTTCCCATCCAAAACACGCGTCAAGCACATCTCATCGTGGTAGATTTAGAGTCTATCTGTGACATCCCACACACCTGAACGTCAATGTCGAGGAAGCCCCCTTCTGCCACCTCAAACATCAGGCTCATTTTGGTTCCAGACGTCACCTTGTCGAAGAAACATTCCTCGGCGTGAGCATCTATGTGCATGATGTACCCATCCACTGAACACAACAGTAGCACAAGCCACGCAGTTCCTAACAATGTCTGATAAATATCCATTTTGAAAAGACAAAAGAGTCTGGGCTCAGATAATCGAGATATCACCAAAAATGCCACGTCCAGTCACCGGAAACTCAACATTTGGGTTTCGCGTCCTTACGCAAGTGCAGCAGGTGACGTGTGAGGAAATTAAAAATTGTAATGACTTGCAATTTCAGTCTGAAATATTTGAACAATGAGAACACGCAAACAATGTTTGGTGGATACCGACAGCTTGAAAGTTATCTCCACATTTTTCTGCATTTCGTCTTCACAGAATCCCAGAGTTGTCATTGGCAACAAACAACACAGTGCATTTTTATTCAATGAATCAATGAAATCAAAATATTATTTGCGCTGAAAAGGGAAGCACAACGGTCTGAAACTGTGTGCGTTATCACTTTTCAGACGCACTGTTAATTTTTTTTATTTTTTGATGCAAAGCGTCACAAAATATTTCAAACAAGTAATAAAACATAATAAAACAGCAAAACTGCACCAGATGTATCGTCAGTGTGGAGTTTACCAGAGAACCTGTGTACCAGAAATATTAGCCCACGCGAAAACTAGGCAGCATCACATCTACAACTGAAATTTTGCTTCACCCCCCTGCCTCTTGAAAACGTCATTCCTAAGCACAGAGCACGAACAAAAGAACAGAAAGACACAAAAAGATGTAAAACAATTTTTATTGATCGTCCATATGTACTTACAACTGGGCCACGACGTTGCCTGTTCCCAGCAAGGCCACGGCACAAGCCCAGAAACTGGAATTCTTTCATGAGTCAACGTGTAAAATCTGTTCCAAAGTGTGATCTATCTGGACAAAACAAAAACCTCGCGTTCATCAAACAAGCACAAAGTTCAGATCTGGCTCCAAATTCTTGAAGTGTGAGAACACACGTTTGTTCTTGTTGAAATTGCAAATCCACGTCGAAATTTCAATTCCACTGAGGGTACAGATTACAGATATGGCTGTAAATACAAACTTGATATACTGACTAGCCGATATGATCAATGATCAAAAGGTTTGACATCAACAATGTGACAAGACAGGACACCAACCAGGTTGACAAGGACACTGTACAGTGTTGAAGCTCGCGGTATCCACGAGGGTTGCGAGCCCTTTGTGGTTGTGAGCATTGACCGGAAACTGTCACCGCGCGTCCAACAAGGTCGAAATCGAAATTTGATCTACAAGTATCTCAATAAGAAATATCGTCAGTACTATTTTTACACGAAAGCCATACAAGTTTTGAGCACCATGCACAACGTAAAACTTAGTATCAGCAACAATGATCAATCACAGAAATACACAATGCCAAATGTTTCGACACGAATACAAGGCAGTCCCGTTTTGAAAATCAATGGAATGGTTTGCGACAATGCTCGAGTGATATTCCGGGAATCGATTTGGACATTTTGTTGCAGCATATCAAGCAGACTTTTTCACATCACAAATTTTCAACCGAAAACTTCAAAACGCGTGACTAGTGCCGAAGAGATTTCGTGTGCAAACTGCATCGCTCGACAAAATGACGGACGAAAGTTAACGAGGTAGAATCAGTCACCGAGGCGGAATCACGAGCTTTGGTTTCGAATTCTTTCTTCGATGACTCTCCTTCTTTGAGCTGTCTCCAAAGAAGAACTTGAAGCTGAAACAAAACAAAAAGACAACCATCAGTCAATGAAAATTTCGACCTTTTCGTTTCTTGTTTCTTTCCAATGACACTTGCCAATCCTCGAGCAATAAAGGACTGTTTCAAAGATGTTTTCTTGCACGGGGTCGTGGGGGGGGGTCTGGGTGCCATTGACGCAACGGACACAAGGATCGTTGACTCCCTCCTCCACTCCCAATTGGCTGTCAGCAAATTTCTCAAGTACAAAAATTGTATCAACACACAGACAAACACGCATATCTCGAACGTGCAGGGGTTGGAATGCACCAGCCCTACAAAGATTGCTTCTGCAGTGAGATTTTGCTTCATGCTGATAAATCTGGTAAACGTCTACACTTGACAGCAACAAGCTGTACGGAAGGGCAGAGCACTTTCACATTCATTTGACTCAGCTGGAATGAAAGAATTCAACTTAATCGTTTGAACAAAAATATAATGGTCTTCTCACTGCAATTTTGAACAAAATCAACGTACGTTTCAACAAAGAATGAAGACAAAAGCACAAGTGGGAGGAACAGTGAACACAGGACAACAAGAAAACAGTTTACAACCTCGGTGTTTGTGGATTCCTGCCATCGCGAGTGTATGCTTCTGTGTTCCTTTCTTCACACTTGCACAGATGGTCCCAGTCAGATTTTTTGAACGAGTTTTCCTCAAAATATCGCTGGATACTGCTTGTTTTGTTTTGTTGTTTGTTTGTTTTTTCCACAGAATGACAAACGAACACTTGCTGCACTGCAAAGGTTGTATTGAACAAAACGTGGAAGAATAGTCACTCCCTAATCCTGTACACGTGCAAAACAACAGTTTGAAGTGGAATCGTCACGGCAAACGGTTCCCCCTCGAGTTGGTCATGTGTTCGATCACGTTCGAACTTTTTGTAGAAAACTTTTTCGCTCAGGACAATTTTGCAAGCACGCATAAAATTACCGGTATTGCTTTTTGAGACATTTTTGTCCTGTCTGACAAGCGACAGCCTGAAACACTCGGGGGTTTTCTGCACACTACTTCCTCTGCCGGACATTCCTGTGTGCGATCGATCCGTCATGAATGATGTCTATCAAAAAATTTTGTTGGCTCTAAAAGAGCAATGGAAGCTACTTGCTTTGGCCAACACGCCTGTCCCGCCAGGGACAATGCAAAAACCAGTGCTATACAACCCCGACAGTCCATAACAGCGCACACATTGTTCTTGGTGACACCATCCTTCTCAAACAGCACCAAAATTGAAAGCCGTTCTCATAAATATAGAAATGTGAGATTATGTGGTCTCAGTACCTGAAACCATTGTGTGTCAATTGATCCTTTCAAGAGCACACGTTTCAAGAGGACTATGTAGAGCAGTTGCCGTAAATCTCTCTCTCAAATTTTGCCTCCACATCACCGAATGTTGAAAGTTTACCACATGCAGTTTTGGACACACCCACAGAAAGACAATTGTCGTTTCAAACCAATAAATGATCCGCTGTTCTGAGAGAAAATTGCAACAAATCGTCGAAGACAGAATCATAGAAACCACGAGGACTGACGGTAAAGGGACAAAACGATCAAGCCGTATTTTCTACAAACAATTCATCATTTTGTTCACAAGTGTCCAAATCGTCCACGGCAAATTTGCTAACACAGAAGTTCTTATTCTGCAATGTTTAACTTCTCCAAGAAGACTTGAAACCTTCGTAAGCATGAAAAAAGACAAGAGAAATGGAGCAAATATTAGTTTCAAATGCAATGAAAGGAAACAGCAGCTTCTCGTACAAACGCAATCTGAAAATGAAATGCTCAGGAAAGAACTAGTTGTGTCGAGTGTCACTTACAACTTCAAAGTTTGAAAGACAACCTGTATTGACTCGTGCGAGATCAAAAGCCTCTACACCTGTTTTCCATTTTTGTTGAGATGAGCTTGTTTTCAATTTTGCTGCCAGTCCTTCAGGCCGGTCGACTTTCGTGACAGGCTTGTTGTGAACACGTGGACATTGGGGTGGGGTGGGAGGATTTTGTTCTGTGTGAAGAGAAATCAAATGCTTACAATTTTCTGATGCCCGATTCGCCAGGAGTCATGTCTGGGTAGAGCTTGTCGAAAGGTTCCTTGTTGATCGGTCCCTGCACCGGAGGGTCTTCCTCCTCTGACCCAGACGAACCACTGCGACGAAAATGAAAAACAGATTGTTTTTTGTTCATCGCTGGTCATAGTACGATCCAAAGTGTCCTGTACGACGCGTAACACGATCTATATGGACGCTTCGCTGCACGTTGTTTCACGCAAGAGTTCCCAGTTGGCTTCTTACTCGGGTTTGTAGTGGTGCAGCTCCTCCTCGACTTCGATCAGCTTCGTCTTGAGCTCGTTGCGCTCCGTCAACACGTCTCGCAGCTCGTTCAGCGTGAAGCGCGGCCGGTTCGGATCCTTCAGGTCGATCACCATCTTCGACTCAAACCCAAGAATCTCCTTCAAGCGGTCGAACTCTTCCAACTGAAAATACAGTGTGCTCGCTTCAGAAAGTGTCACGATAAGTTTCACTTTGTAGAGACGACTTTCGAGAAAAGAAAAGGTTCTTCGGGAAAAGATAAGGTTTTGTGCTTTGGAGCCGACTTCTTGTGACTCGTAACCACTGACAAATGAAAATGTTCCACGTTCTAGCACAGAAGACAGTGAAAGCGTGAAGGAATGCGATTTAAAAATCCGAATGTTACCGGCGAGGACGGGCTCTCAAGATTGTCGAGGTGGATGTTGTGCTTCATGTGGGAGATCTGCTGCTCCTTGTCGTGCAGCTGCACCTGCAGCTCCGCTTTCTCGGAGATGAGGCACTTGGCCTGCTGCTGCGTCAGTGTCGTCTTGCGCCGGTAGTCGGCGTTCAGCTTCGCCAGCCGTTCAAGTTGGGATTGATACTGCAAAAGACAACAAGAAATCAGAGATCAACGAGCCCGCGGCTGGTAAATCAACTGTGTTTTGAAACCAGGCAAAGCAGTGAGATTTGAAACCAGCAGTTTAAAAAACACCTTTGTTATTCTCGCTGGTTTACCCCTTATTTTGAACTGCGTTCTTTTTCTTTTCTCGTTGGTTTACCCCAACGGAGAGGGCTGTGCTGGTTTACGCCTGGCAGGTAAACCAGAAGAATCAAAAGCCTTATTTTAACTGCTGGTTTCAAATCTCACTGGCTTATCTTGGGGGGTGGGGGTACCGCTCCCCCCCCCTGAGGTAAACCAGCAAGATTTGAAACCAGTGAGATCTCCACAGACAGACATACACGGGGTGACTGCACTCAGCCCGCCGTGGGTTTGGAAAGCAAAGTTCGGATCTGTGTTAGAAGTGATGAACCCGGTGTTGGTCTCTTGGTATCAGGTCATGGCAGAGATTTTGCGAGTTTCCACAACGAGCAGTATAATGCGGTGCTTTGCCAAAAATCGTCAAACGGACTTGAAATTCGTCGAGTTGCGAAAGAAAATGAGGAAATTTGGTGTCTCTCTTTGACGGTTTCAGGAAACAGTCGTGGGAAGTGTTACAGGAGAAAATTTCCAACGGTGAAACAAGACTGACTCAGGAATGTAGAAAGAATGTGTGCCCCTTGACATTTTCCATCTTCTGTCTCTGTGTGAGCACTTAAAATGGGCAATTTCCGCAATAGATCTACTTCAACTCAAACAGAGGAGAATTCGAATGCCAGGTTTGTGTCGACTTGCTGCGACTGTTTTGTGTTCAACACCTTTGCAGCCTTCGGTTGCCAAAGGGATGCACACAAGTATGACTCAACCTGAATGTATTATAATTCAGTTCGTCACATGATCTCTATTTTTCTTCATGATCATACGTCCTGATGACTCGTTTGGTCTTGTTCCTCCATGCAAAGCGCACAATAATGAGTGTGTCGCGGCAATAAAAGACTTGAGTGCGATGGTAGTGTTGTTTGTTGCAAGTCAGGGGGAGCCAAATAGCCGCTCGACTGAGGTGTGTTGGTAAATAAAATATGTGGTTGTGCACGCTCGAGGTGATAAAAGCGGCCCTCACTGCTTCGCAGTCGACGGTTTTCTGCTGCAACTCGCGCCGCGCCGCCCGCAGCTCGTCGCGCTGTTTGTCGACCGTCTCCTTGAGCCGAGTCAACACTTTCACCTCCTCCTCTTCAAACTCTGCAAAAAAATTGAGAAAATCTCTTCAATCAAAGCAAGCCCAAACCACACCGCTCCTTCTTCTGGGCTGGCATTCCCCTCTGCTCAGAGAACGTTGCTCCATTCAGGACGGGAAGAATTCCCAAAACGGGAACTGTTCCTTTTGTCTTCGACACGTTCAATGCGATCTCGAGAGTGATGCGTTATCGACTGAAAAGCAAGCAAAACCCAAGTTGAACAGTTTGAAAATTGTGACTCGGATGTGCATCACCTCAAATTTCACTTTCACTGGAGAAAGGAGATCTGTCCCCGTTGGATTGACTGCCGATTCCAACAAGAACACTTTGCAGTGTGGACACGCACCGAGCTGGGAAGTTGGCACTCCTCCGGTAGCTGTACATTAAAAATATCTCATGAGATGTTTTTCCTGGCAAAGTCAATGGCACCCTCAAGCAACAGGGGGTTAAAACCAGTGTTGAAACACAAAATAGCTGCATGGCAAACAATAAATGCATCCCTATGTGGCTACCCCTTGATCCTGCAAGTGAAAGGTGTGACTCCCCAGTCATTCTCAGTAAAGGGGCAGCCACACAGGGATGCATCTGTTTTTTTGCTGTGCAGCTATTTTGTATTTTAATGCAAAGTTTCAACCCCCTATTGCTTGAGGCTGACATTGACTTTGCCAAGGAAAAATATCTCACCAGATATTTTTTGACATGTCAATTCTGCCCCACATCAACTCCCATATCAAAGGGGCATCAAAGGATGGAATTGACGCTTGGCCAGTGCACCCCCTTTTTTTTCTCGCGTCGACGCCTTGGTCATTTGTGGACATCGGCCGCATTTCAGTCTCCTGTGGTCAGATCAAGTCCTTGATGAAAGACGTGAAAACCTAACAAGAACCTTCCAGTCATAATCACTGTGCTGCTGCTACAAAATGTCTCCCCCCGAGGGTGCTTGGTCCGTCCATTTCTTTGATTGCTGGTCATACTTTAAGCCCCGGGCAGCAATTGTGTTGGTACAGACCACAAATGGAGTTGTTGCTGAACTCCTGAGAGAGTAGTTTCATTTTCATCTTGAAAGAGAACTTGTGCGTGATGAACTCGAAGATCCTTTTCAACAAACTGCGAAATCTCTACCCAATCCTCAATCCCCGTCAACTTCAAAAGTCTTTGTGTATTGTACTCCAAGCATAAACCTCCAAAGGACCAGAGACTGTTCTCATTTGTAAAGCAGCTCACGCCTCCTGTGTTCATTACTTTGTTCTTGCAGACGCACAACTACACCTGGCACCCGCCATTCGGCGTCTTTGTTTGGGTGCACTGTACAGTCTGTTTCTCCTGCCAATGTTGGGGAACCTCTTGCCCGCTTCCCACAGGAAAGGCGAACACCCCAGAAACACATTCTCACGTCAAAGCTGCAATCAGCTGCTGAGGCACGGCTGCCTTTGGCCGGGCGAGTAGCGCCGCTGAAATATGGGTGCACCAAGGGGCAGGGGAAGCCCACCAACTCTCTGTGAGGGATGAGGCAAAGTGACCGGGGGGTGTCAAGTGACACCATCCACGGGAATGAGGACCAACCAAGTATCCATGGGGTTTGAGTGACAATCCACAATGGAAATTGAGTGAGGATCACACACGTACTTGAGCAGTTCTCGTAAGAAGCAACTGCTCAGCGTGGCCAACCGCCGAAGCCTTCCAACGAGCGCCCAAAGAAATTGCAACGGACAGAGTCTGGCTTTGTTGCTCTGCTCGACACTGACGCGCCACTTCGGCGACAGAACAGGCAGGATTAGAGCTGAACGGCCAATGCCTGAAGATTGTCGAACCGTCACACACCGGATTCCTCCTAGCAAACGAGCATCAGAAGCCGCCATCATGTTGCGGGCACCACGACGCGTGCAGTGTTCAGCGACTTGACAAGACGATTGTGTTGCGTTGCGAACACTCAAATGTAAGGGTTCACACACACACACACACACACACACACACACACACACACACACACATGGAAAACACACACACATACACACACACTGGAAAAATTGTTCCGAACAAATGTTGCTCGTATTTGCCGTGCAAATTGCCCCTGATCCTGAGCTCTTGGATCCTCCTCTGGACCTGCAACTGCCTTGTCAGTGGTCTCAGCCTTTTTGCAGGGAATGGTTTGTAGGCGTCACAATACTGTCGTCAAAACGCTCTAGGCTGGAAGCTGCATTTGGTAGATGCCGTATTGACTGCAAGGCACTGGGCTATTACTGGAAGCGACTGCACTTGGGCCACCAGACAAATCAACACTTCGTACTGTCGAAAAATAAGTTGACTGACCCTGACTTCAGAGGAAGAGGAAGGCCAGTGTTTCCGCCTCTGGGGCAAACAAACCACCCGCAACAGCCATTCGTTTCAGGCTTGTAGTCACTTTCTACACTTTGCGAAAATCGTCAAGGATTTTCTCTGCGACTGCACACCAGGTGACTTCGTGTGAACATATTTCTCCTGTCCAGAACACGACTTTCAGCGATCAGTTTGACCTCAGTCGGAGTCCAGACGGACATCAGTATACCCCCCAAAATGGACAACTGGCAGACTGGTTTCTCCAAAAGTTGCCGCAACAGTGAGAATCTCTGAGGGCTCGTGAAAGCGGATAATCAATTGCACGAAGCCACCGCAGCACTCTGACGAGGTCGATGGTGCCGAGGTGTGTCTTGAACTGACAAAGCCTCCACCTCAACAGACGAACCATTTCTTCTGAGTGACGAGCTGATGTCACGATCACCGCCCATTTCGCCTTCCCCATGGCGCTGATGAATGTGCAAGTCGGACTTCTGGTTTGGCTTTTTCAATCTTTCCTTTCCCACAATTGTGACAAAACCAAACAACCTGTACACTTGGACCATTTGTGTCCGATGATGTGAGTCCAAAGAAGCTGAGGCCCAGCCATGTTTTTTTTCAGCATCCATGAATTTCTGAGGAAACACGCAAGTCCTGATGGCTGCCCAGAATGACTCGCAACTGCAACCCGGCGACCGGCGGAAGGAGTCCGTCAAATTCTTTTCAGCCTGAACGCTGATTTGCAACACAACGCTTTGCAGCTTCGTTTGAGAACAGTCAGGACGTGATGCGCACAGCTCTTGCGTGCGGGACTTGTGACCATACGGTTTCAGTGCCAGCGGGGGTGGGGAAAGTCTCGGGGTTCGGGTTAGGGCGGGCAGGAATTCTTTCGTCGGTTCACAGACCTGCGCCGAGGGTGGGGAGTCCTGTTGCAGTCAATTTTGTGAAGTGCCAAGCGAAACTTTAGACGCAAGCACCTGGGCCCAACCAAAACGGTCTGTTGCAGGGGTTGGTCGTGGCGTGGCAATTTTGAGACTAATTTTGCATGCAAGCCATTTTCGAACCTCAAGCACCATGTTTCTATGTGGACAAGTACCTCAGCTGCTTTCATTGACCATGGGCGGCTATGGTGTACGTTGAGGGTCTGCCACGTGTCCAAGAGGCCATCAGGCGCCGATGCATTGGGCAAACAGGCGCTGAACGAGACAAGTGCACAACGTTCAAAGAGTGACGTTGGAGACTCGCGAAAGGAGTCCACGCACACACTTATCGTCACTTTGCTGGTTTTTGTATGAGCGCCGGGAAACCAGAACTTGAACATTTGTGTGAAAAAAAGGTGTTTGTGGGAATGTCTGACCAACTGGTCCTCACCTTTGAACTTCACGGAGTGCCCTTCGTGCTCTTGATTTGCGTCCCGCAGTTTCCTGTTCTCTTCCTGCAGATGTGCGACGTTTTCGTACAAATCCCTTGTCTCTTTCCTCCAAGAATCTTCTATCTGTTCCAGCTCCTACAAACAAATAATTGACAGATAAAGAACAAACTAACGCCAAAACAGCGCGCGATTCCACTCTGTTTTGTCCCCAAAAAATGTGTTTGACCCCACACATCTGTCTCTCTGCAACGCAAATTCAGCACTTCCCACAGGTCACAAACATAAAATTCGCTCATGGCGCTACGCTGGATCGCGTGCTTCAAAAAACTCAGAGTTTCACTGGATGGGTGGCAAGAGAGGGCTGACCAGGGGCGGATCTATATCTGGTAACGAAATGGCCAGACACTCCAAATCAGGAGACACGGATGTTGGGCCAAGAGGTTCTGCCGAGGGTCAGCCAGATTTTGCTGTGGGTATCTGCTTACCTCGTGCCTCCTCATTTCATTGATGTCAGTTGGCACACGTCAGATATCAGTTGGCACAAGTCACTCGGAGTTTTGGTGTTTTTCAGGGGGTGTCTGGCCATTTCAGCCTCAAACTGAAATGGGGAGACACAGGCGTCAGGCCATTCCAGGCTGCTGCCCGAAACAGCCTGACACCCGTGACTTCTCATTTACGTAGTTCCACCGAGCATCGGGCAGTGGCCCCCCACTCTTGGAATCCTCTGCCAATGTGGATACCTTGTACCTCACACTGCGAAATTGAAGTTTTTGCTGACAGTCTGGAGGTGTACCAGCAGTCTGTGGAAGGATCATAGGTCAAGGCCCAAAGTAAACAGGAACTGCCCCCCCCCCCCAACAAACCAAGACTCACCTTTTCATATCTTTCCCTCTGTTCGGCCTTCGCGACCTTTTCCGCTTGTAACTTTTCCACTGCATACCGTAATTCCCCGATTTCCGCATTCTCCTTCTGATTTTTGGCTGCCAGATTTTCCAAATGCTCCAGAACGGAAATCACTTTGGGCATCAGTTCAGTCACTGCCTCCGGACCATGATTGTCAATCAACGTTTCAAATTCCTTTCCAATGGAGGCGGCAATGTCATAAACGTCCACGACTGAAAGATTTTGAGTGTGAGCTGCCATTTCTCCTGAAAGTCTTCACAATACCCGAGAAGGAAAAAAATTGCGGAATACTCGGCTCAGACACAAAATCCCAAGTTCGGAAAGACGACTGAAGGTGGCAGCAGCAGTACGGCGAGCAGAGCTGAGAAAATGATGTCGCCGCAAAATGTTTCCGCGCCACAACCTGTTGTGGTACGTACGTACAAAACCAGTTCATTCGTCAAAGCCTCCAACTTGCTTCTTCCTCCGACGCGATGCTCCAACTTGCTTACCCCATGTCTATGCAGTCTGTATCCAGTTATTGTATCCGGGGCTGAGCACTCCGTATCCCTGCACAGTGCCAATCTCGGTCGAGATCCACTCAAGACTCCGTGGCATTTTCAGGTGGTGTGTGACAAATTCAGGATGGACTGAAATCCGGAGACTCAAGGTCTGGTCATTTCAGGTCCCAACCCAAATGGCCAGACACTCGTGCCTGGAAAACTCTTGTCTCGATACTTAATTCCAACGTCGAAAACACTCAACACCCTTGCTTTCAAGATTATTTTTTTGAAGAAAAAAAGTTTGTATATCAACAACCACATACTGGCACTTGAACAACACAGATTTGTCCATTGGGTCAACCAATCAATTGCACTTCGATGACGAGAAAAAATCCCGCATCCTTCAAAAGAAACTTTGTCAAAACGGCAAAAAATGAGATTGACAACTCAGTAAGTACTGTCTTCAAACATGTAACACTCGTCACAACAAGGGTAATCTACTATGCCCTGAGAAGAAAAAAAAAAGAAAGAAAAAAAAAAGAAACTTGTTTGGAACCCGAAGCCTTCCACGTTTGTACTCCAGGCAGCGTCACCAAAAGCATTATTTTCTGCACAAATTTTCGCAGTTGGCATCAGCTTCCTCCTTCAAACACACCACCACGATTTGCCCCCTGTCGCTACCAACTGTGAGCAAATGGCGATCAATGACTGTGGAGCAGTCTGAATGCAGACTCCAGCGGCAGAGGATTTGCAGAAATAATAACAACCCAAAAAAAAACCCCACGTTTCAACAGTCACCCACACGAGTACTTTCTTGACTTTTGGGTCGTTCGACGAAATAGTTCACAATGAACAGAAGACATGACAATCCCAGCGACGCACCAGCAAAGTAATATCCAATCGTGTAAGTGTTCGTCTTGTCTTCAATAGCACCTGCATTGACGAATTTGGACACATGAAGCTTGACAACCTGCCATCTACCTTCTTCAGTCTAACAAAGCAACAGCAGGAAATATCTACCTGCTACAGGAGGTCCGAGTATGTTCCCTAGTCCTTGGAAAAGAATGACCCATCCGACTGTGCTGGACATTTGTTCCTTTGGCACAAATTCTGATATCACGGTTGCGCGTTGACTGTGGAAAGCTCCAGCAAGAATTCCAAACAGAACGGTGAGAAAAGCCAGTGAAAGGTACGTACGCATCATTCCTGAAAAAGATTGCATCAACGTTGTCGACGCCATTATGCGCACAGAGCCCCATTATCCTCCCAAAAACAAGGACACTCAGCAATGTAGACTGCGACGAGCTCAGCTGGTAACACGGCCATTGTTCTACCAAACGGCGTGTTGTTGATGTATTCTTGATGAATTGAGCAGAAACCGTTTGCTGCACTCCTTCAAATTGTGTTTCAAGAATGCTACCGTAGTCTCCCCCGCGCTGGCAGGCCGGCCTTTTCGACGCTGTTTAAGCACCGTTGCGTTACTGGTCAGTCACTCACGTGTTTGTGAACGTGTCAACATCGATCATGACTACAAATTCAATATGTTTGCTGCAAGGAAATTTATTAGTCAAACCAATACACTGTGAAACAAATGTCTTCGCAGAAACAAACCAGGAAACAGAGTCAAACTGTCCAAAGAAACATGAACTTGTCAGAGGACACAACAACATGAAAATCAGTCACGAAATTAAACTTCAAACTTAACCCGTTTGACATCACTGTACTCGTCGACCCTGCACAAGAAGTCAGACAGTGACCCACTCTTTTCCTCAGAACAAACTGCCACACCCTGGTCTTCAAGTTTGACATGCATGGTCAGACTTTCATCTCCAGATTCAGGGTGACTGACTGTACAAGTTGGCGGACATTTGTCCCCGATTGTGGCACGTTTGGCGGCTTCCAAAAGATATTCTGAGGTACTTTTGTAGGTGCAAATGGTGTCGGACCGATGTCCTGTTCTCTCCTTCACAATTTGCTCTTCTATTCCCGAGCTAAACATGCGAGTCGCCGCGCTAACCCTGAGCGAATGGTTCATGAACCGGCCTTCTGCACTGATTTTTTGCATCATGCTCTTCACCATCTTCGACACAGTATTTATCCCGAGTGGTTTGTCCAAGTACCATGTGTGCCCACTGTGCCTCCCCCTTGCCAAAGAGTATTTGTACAAAGCTGGACACTTGCCTTCTTGAGGCAAAAGAGATACATACTTCTTGTATAAGCGCACAATGTTGTGCTCGATGTTTGTGTGCCTGTATGCACGCACCACTTTGGGTGTCACTTTCCTGCTGTTCAACCCTCCTTGGTTTGTTTTTGTGTGCAAATCTTCGTGATACTCAAGGAATTCCACGCCCTCATCATTCCTTTTCACTTGAATTTGAGGTTCATACCCTGGACATCACAACGCGCGCTGTTCCCTCCCACCTCGGAGCGCAAAACTGAGACCAACTAAATACATTATCGTGTCACGAAGCATGTCTGGTTCATCCTCACCGAGGATACCTTCGTCCCACAAACGGTCTTCTTCATCTTGGCTAATCAGGTCAGAACTGTTTGCTGCTTTTGAGATACGAGACAAAGCACGCAACTTCATCAGGTTGTCTAAAAGGATCTTTTTTCGGTAGAGGCAGCAAAGGTTTTTGAACTTAGCTTCTCAAGGTCGAAGTCGGTGCTTGGAGCCTTGAAGCACAATGCAGTTTTGGTGCAGGAAATGTTCTCTTCTTCATCCTCTTGCGATGTCTGACTGTAAGGCACAAGTCTCTGACTGTTCTCCACCACTTCATTATCCTCAGGGTCGTGCACGAACACCTCACAGTCTGGGGGAAGAGTCTGAATCGATGGTGTAGATCTAGCCATGGAGGTCACCGCGGTGCTGTTGTCCTCAGAATCGTCTGACGCGCTCGAACTCATGTCATGTTCTCCGGAGAAGGCCAACTTGAATGACAGACCACTTGTGTTCTGAGTTGAGGTCAGTGCTTCACTGAAAAACAAGAAAAATGATCAAATTCTTGCTTTGCGCGCCAGTCCAGAAAACCCTGCAGTGATGTCATTGCAGGGAATTCCCTCTAAGATCAAAGGAAGCCGCTATTGATGCATTTTGGGGGATACCCCTTCTGCGCAACCAACGACATTGCACTGCAAGTGAATTTTACTTGTTTTTGCTCTGAGGAAACTGTGTCTCACACCAAAACCATGCGCAAAAAGATCAACATGTTTACTTACTCTGCCTGCGGGTCAAAAATGATGCGTGTCAGCGTCTTATCCAGTGAAACTTCTTCAGCACAACTCTCTTCATCACTCGCGCCACTCCCAGAGACAATGAAACTTGTTCTGGACATCACTTAAATGCACAAATGTGAGTAAAAAATCAAGACAAAATTTTTCTACGTGTTAACTCTGCGAAGACAGGAACTAAACTGGTGACAACCTTGACCTCCCGAACACGCCACGCGTTGCGCGCACCCAAGCGCAGCGACCCACTTCCAACGCCTCAAAGGCCAGCCTGCCAGCGAGGAGGAGACGTGTGTTCACTCATCATTGGCGATGAGTGACATGTGTTCGATTTGCCCCACTTGCCTCAGCTGTCAGTCAATTTTTAGCATGATCGCGAGAGCCAGCTCGAGAGCGCAAATTGACCTCCACCATCGTCGCGTGACGCTATCTCGCAGTCACTCACCGCCACGGGAGAGTGAACCCTAACTTCAAATTCCTGCACGACAAATACTGTACTCGTACGTGCGCAAAAATACGAAATGACTGACTCACCAGTGATAACACAAAATCCGGCCATTGGAAGTCCAATGATGGCGTGAAAAAGGCGTCTTCGCTCCCGAACCTTCAAAGAAACACAAATGTGGACAGTCTCAACAAGAACCGCTCACACAACAAATTTCACCGAACACAAACATGCAGGATGTCTCACCTCCCCCCAAACATGAGTGGCATTTCACGCACCTGCTTCAGATCCATCACAAAACCAACAAGCAATCGACCCGTCATGTCTGCAATTCCCATTATGGAAAGCAGCAAGGCACTCTTGCTTCGGTCGGCAACTTTGAGTTCTTTCGCCAGTCCAGGAAGGAATGTCAAAAATGTTTGTATCGCCATGCTCATTGCCGTTATTTCAACACAGTACAGCAGGAAAGTGAGTCTTGTCAAAACAAGGAAAGTTTCTCTGATTCTTTCCACCTTGTCTTTTCTGTCAGTGTCACTTTGAGCATCGATGAGTGGTTCGTTCAACTTCTCCGGGATTTGATCCTTTTTCTGCCGCTTTTTGGGAAAATTACCCTCCACTGGTCTGTACAGAGCAGCTGCGATGCAATTGTTCAGCATGAGAGCACCAACAATCATCATTGCGCCTGGATAGCCGTACATGTCTAGCAAAAAGGAAATCAGTGGAGCGATCACCACAGTTCCAAGGCCACTGCCTATGGTTGAGATCCCCATAGCCTTGCCTTTGTTCTTGCTGAAATACTGACCCACAATAACATACGCTGGAGTGAAAATCAAGGCACCACCAAAGCCTGAAAAAAGAACGATAAACCGCTTGAAAGGGTGTTCGTTTGATGAATTCCGAATACAGCAGGACACTCAGCTGGTACAGACAAGACTCAGAGAGGAAACCTGCGTTCACTCACCTCCAGCGATACCCACACTGAAGTATAAGTATGGAACTCCGGTTGAAAAAGCACTTACAAGCCAGCCAAAACTGGCTATGAGAGCTCCAACAAACACCACTTTCCTGCAACCAAATCGATCACACAAAACTCCGGACAGCGGACCTGAAAGAAAACAAACACTGGTTCCACTGGCTTGATCTGCAAGCTGAGAAGCAACTTGCTGGCAATTGTCCTGGCAACAATGCACATTGTGAAAGCCATTTTTGAGTGAACAGAAGACAACTTATTTGTAATTTTTGTGAGAAGTGCTGCTTGCCTGGATCCCTACTTAACTAAAGCGGTTCTGACAAAATGAACTTGTCTTGTTGGCGGAGGAACTCGTTGTCGTCTCCCAACAAGACACACATCACGCTCGGATGTGTGGCGCTATTGCCCGTCGAACTGAACAAGATGACAAGCAACATCTGTGCTCAAACCTACCAAACAACATTCGAAGAGTATTGGACAGAGCAATAATCCAGGCTGTTTCCGATGCAGATCTCTCGTAGCGAACTCGCAGTTCTTCGTAGAAAATTCCAAAGCTTCGAGGAGTGCCCACAATGAAAAAGTGTGACAGGGCACTGCCAAGTACCACCCACCATCCCCATCCACCTTCCAGATACTTTTCTTGCTCGGTCGACGCCTTTGTGTTCTCATTCTTCTCCATTGTTTGATGTTGTAGGTGACAATGTGCCACAATGCCAGAGCACAGGCGCAGAGAAGGCTTGCACCTGCAACAAGAACACTTACGTATTTCACTGTTTGGCTCCACTTTGTGATTCCTGTACATCTGTGAGCGTGTCCCTCTCCCTCGAGTACCGATGAAAAAGAAGAAGACAAATTTTCCGTGCCAGGCCACTTTGGATTTGTGTTTTCTCAGAAGGACAGTTCGAAGATAGAAACTCGTCCACATTCGAGGTGAAGTCCTGTGTAGTGATATCACAAACACACTGGTTGGTATCTCGGGTGAGACTGACCCTGACGGCGGGCATCACCCCATTTATTTTGTACACAGTGGTGCCATCTGTCCGGTGGTGGTTCTAATTCACGGCTGGTGTGTCACACCACACTCCTCCCCCACTAGACGGTGCGGCTCTTTTTGGCCTTTGCAACCATTTTTAAATATTCTAAATATTTTTACAATAAATATTTACATACATTAGACAGGGAACAGATGCTTAATATCAAAATTCTGCTATTTTGCTGGAAATTACCCAGCATTCCTCCCCCCCCAGGGGCTGATCACATGACCCCTTGTGGTTTTGCGCTCTCT
>JAAUXT010130305.1_pt1 | contig 20292 bp, 18 predicted proteins | sample 7278171 | NCBI WGS metagenome assembly JAAUXT01 (sample SAMN14350112, study PRJNA611818) | marine sediment metagenome | isolation source: surface marine sediment (1.8m) | place: French Polynesia: Moorea | collected 2018-08 | reverse complement strand
CAACTGGCACTTGGAAACAAATCTCCCAGTCCAGTGGAACACAAAAGTGTGGTTCATTCTGGAATTGAGCTCCTCATGATGATTTCAGAGGGGTTCAATTTTCAGATTTTGTTGGGGGTCCTGATCATGAATCATCAAAGTTTTACCCCAGTTCCAGGAATAGCATGCCAGACGTTAATTGCATGCATACATGCCCAGGTGTACTCTACGAGTTGCACATGGTGTCAGTAGGTTCTGTTCCGATGATGTGTTTTGCCCCAAAAAAAGTCCCAAATACACAAAGGCTATATAGCCTTGGTGTTTTGGCAGAAAGTGAAGAGACAATAAATTTTCTACTGGCACGTGGAAATGTAACTCCCAGTCCAGTGGAACACTAAACTGTGGTTCATTCTGGAATTGAGCTCTTCATGATGATTTCAGAGGGATTCAAAATTTCAGATTTTGGTGGGGGTCCTGATCACAAATCATCAAAGTTTTACCCCAGTTCCAAGTATCAGAGGCTGGAAATTTTTGGCATGCAAACATGCCCAGGGGTACGAGGCCCGTTATCTATTAATCCGTTGTTCGGCTGTTTCGCAAACTTCGGGAGACTTTTCCGATGCAAAAATACTTTATTGTGGAAACCACATAACAACTCTTCATGGGCAAAAAATTGCCTGGGTGTCAATGTCAACAAAGTTAGTGAATAGAACACTGGAAATCTCAGTCCCTGGGCATCCTGCCGCAGTGGGGTGCAACTATTGAAACTTTCTGTTAGTCAGACTCAGAACTGGAGTCTGTTTCTTCAACATACTCGACTTCTTCTGTCTCCACTGGAATATGTGAACCCTCGAAATATTCTCCTTTTGCACGGACACATTTTTCCCATCTGATTGTCATATCAGCAATTGCTTGAGCAAAAACTTGCTCATGCATTGAGTTGATGGTACGCAAAGTTCCAGTCTTTAGGTCCTCCACATTTTGGAACCGGTGACCCCGCAGAGCATCCTTGAGCTTAGGGAACAAGCTGAAGTCGCAGGGAGCCAAGTCTGGCGAGTAGGGGGGGTGGGCCAGCAAGTCTATCCCCCACTCTCCAAACTTGGCCAGGGTTGGAACTGCAGTATGGCTGGGTGCGTTATCCTGGTGCAACAGAAACTTGTGTTTCACACTGAAATCTCCTCCATGATGACCACCAACCCACAGCCTTGGTCTTTTTTTCCGGATGGCATTTTTCAGCTTCTCCAGGGTGAGAATGTATCGGTCGGCATCAATTGTTATTCCTGGCTCAAGAAACTCACACAGAATCGATCCTTGTGCATCAAAAAAAAGTGTGAACATGACACCTCTGGAACCACGACCTCGCAGAGCTTTCTGGGGACGGGGGGTGCCAGCTTCCATCCACTGAGACGATTGTTGTTTCCTTTCTGGTTCATAAACACTAATCCAAGTCTCGTCTCCTGTTACTATCCTGGTCAGGAATTCATCAGGTTTCTGCCTCCACAGAGCCAAATTTTCCTTGCACAAACGAACTCTGAAAGCCTTTTGTTCTTCCGTTAGAATGCGTGGAACAAACTTGGCCGATTTCCTTTTCAGTTTGAGATCACACTTCAGAATCTTCAGTACAACAAAGGTCGAAATTCCAGACAACTCACTCAGTTTCCTGATGGAACGCCTTCTGTCCTGGTCAACCAGTTGGCGGATGCGCTCAATGTTTGCTTCAGTTCGCTCTGAGCGTGGTCTCCCAGGGCGTGGTTTGTCGGCTGTTGTTGTGTTGATGTCTCCTCCTTCAAATCTCTTCCACCAGAAGCGCACTTGTGTTTCAGACATGCATTGATCGCCATAAACAGATCTCAGTTCTCTGAGACAATCACAGGGGCGTTGACCTTTCTGCACCATGAATTTGAGACACGCCCTCTGCTCCTTGCGCAACTGGGAACTCGGCATGTTGACCAACAACAAAGTTACTAACACACAAAGAGTCACAGCAAACCTGGAATCTCCGACAATCATTTTGACAAATTCACATCCTTCGCCTGCAAGCAGTTGTCGCGCCACATCAAGGTCAATGCCCTAATTACTCACATGTTGTCTCTGTGTGGGAGACCTGTGACAACCAAATTGCACTGTCAACGTGAAGAAGAACCAATGAGGTATGTCTCCGTCAAACAACTTTTTGATCAAGCAAAAGGTTGCAGAGAAATAGCCAAACAACGGATTAATATATAACGGGCCTCGTAATTATGACGCAAGCAAACACAATCTTTGCATTGTGATCAGAAATGCCACTTTCAAAAAGCATTTGACAATTCATAGACAAATCATGCGCATTGTTGGATCAAGAGTTTGGTTCCGAATGCATTAGGTCTCAGTCGTTTCATTTCACTGGCAACCAAGTTTGCCACTTCCAATCTGAAATTGGAGTTTGATTTTATCTGTCCATATGTTCAGTTTGAGCTGAGAGCCACATCGGTTGCACCGGCCGACATTACCGTTCAGCGAAGCCATAACTTTTCTTTCCGCTGAATAGCAGAAACTGACGTCCCGCATTTTTTCCACACATGGTGTCCACGCTTTGTGTGAGAGAATTGCTATTACTTGGCTACATTGCAGCATCCGTGTAGCCCTTATTCAGTCGGGTAGAGAGAGACTAGAGCGGCCTTCTCAACCATGGACAGTGTAGCACATGTCGCTCGGCTGCGGTTGCGCGATCTCGGTCAACCAAGTACAATGTGGTACGGAAGCGAAGCGTAGTGCTGGGTAGTACCCGAGGTGTCGTACTGGGGACGCTGGCTGTGCTGGGCCCGGGGAGACGCGAGGCCGCGCGGCGGGCCGTGGGACCCGAGGCCCGCCGAGCCGTGTGCTCAAATTCCTCAGGAAAGTTTCTCACGCGGACTTTTCTCAGCTTGATCCGTGATCCCTTTGTGAAATGTGACTTTTACCGCTTAAATTGTAGAAGTCGGCTTCTGACAAAATGATAAAATATGAAGTCCGTGGGCCCAGATGGAGTTTGAATTTGTGTGTGTTGATTCTTGAAGTCAGTGCACGGGAAGTTCCAGCCACACACACACACGCACATAATCGTGAAAAAAAGCGTAGAAAACTCACCGAGTCAATGTCCATGTCGAACTTCATGGCGTCGGCGGAGCCAGGCGTGGACGCGCTGACCGGCGGCGTGAGGAGGCCGTCGTTGCTAGGAGACGGCGGCGCGACGCCGCCGGCGCTGCTGCCCGGGGACCCGGCGGGCTCGGGGGACGCCGCCGGCGTCAGGCTCATGTTGACGGAGCTGAAGAGCGGGTCCACCGCCGACGACAGCGACGACGACGCCGTCAGAGACGCCACCGCCGCCAATCCGTGAGGTGACGCCGCTAGGAGCGACGAGATCACCTGGTGCTCATGCGCAATGCTGCTCATGACGTTGGTGTTGTAATCCAGAGCTGCGGGAAACAGCTGACACACGAAGCTCGGTCTCTGTAGAGGTAGAGTTCAGATCGATGCGTTCTGCACAGAGAAGAGAGCCAGTTCTACTTCTTCATTCAAACCGACCCGAAGTTTTATACCCCGAGCGTCACACTTCACTGTCTCTGTTTACACCGTTTCAACCGTCTGTAGCGGGGGAGTGTGACGACACAACTTCTTAGCCACTCACAGCGCTGGAAAAAATTACTATATTTGTTTGAGTGGAGTTTATGAATGACATACCAGATTATGGCCTGTGCACGATCGCTCCCTGATTCGTCGGCTATTTTTGGACCCAGTATATAAGAGCCTCTAAAGGGGCTCGTCTTCGCTGCGACGCTGCACTTTCCCGTGTCCTCCGTTGCACGAACTGCGGTGAAGTTGCACAATGAATCAGGAAGTGCAGCTTTGTTCGCGAAAATGCAACGTGCGTCCCACTCAAAATGCGCCAAAAACGCACAGTTTCGGAACCGCCCTGAAATCTCAATTCTTGACCCGTTACTCTTTTGCTGGGGTATCGAAGGCGTCGCTCTTTTCGCGCTGTCAGCGCCAAGTTTCGCGACGTGCGTCGCTCGAACCGAAACCCAACGACGCGACGCGACGCGAATCTTGACGCAAACGCGTAAAAATGACCCTCTTTTTTGGCGGGAAACTGAATTGATCAGAATCCCATGGCACAACTCTTCTCAAGATCAAGCGAAATTGTGGTGTGCTTTCAAATGCATGATAAAGTAAATTGACGGGTCTGTTTGGTTTTCAGGCCTGCGTGCATTCACGTGTTTTTGCTTGTTCCTCGCTCGCGCTCCCCGGTGCAGAACACAGCGCGTACTTACAGGCTGTGTACCTTCGGGGACATGCTTATTGCCAACAATACATGTAATTTGAACAAACGCGGAAATAAGTGAGAGGCATTGTACTTAACATTGGATCCTCCGCGACTTTTTGCCTTCTTGGATTGCGCGAAATAATAGCCGGGCGCTGTGAGCGAGGTGTGGGCATTGTTCACCTGGGGTTCAGGCCAGAAAAATAACAAAAGCGCCACATTTTAACAAAAACAGCCAAACTGACACTTTGATGGTCCTGAAAAAGTGGAGGATCCAACAGGTTTCGCGTTCGGTTGAATGCACGGAAGTACTTTTCAGTACGAAGTGGCACTTTCGCACCGGGTTCATTACCATTCTGACCTGGTACTTGATATCATGACCTTTAGAAATACATTCGCGGGCGTCTTTTTGGCCCAAAACATGTCTGCTGGTGCTGTTTTGTGAACATTTGTATTTGAGCTGTCGACACTTTCCCCACAGTTAAGGTCCGGAACTTGACGCCTGAGGAAAACCACGCCCTCCATCAGACCGTTACCCAGGACCGGAAACCCCGGACACGGACATGCATCGTGAACCAAGCTTTGAGGACCGACAGCTCAGCACGCATACCTATCCCCCACACACGCACTTTGCCCCAACAACAGCTGTTTTGTTTGGGTCAGCGATAGTTGCTGTGTGATCACCTCTCACGTCACGTCTTATCACCTCTCTTATCAGTAACTAAATTTGCTCATTGTGGTTTCCGTTATCACTCAGTCCATTTTGAGTCACCAGTCTCATCAGCGCGTGAGACTCTCGAATCTCGAGGAGCTGAAATGCGCGCGAGGTGAGTCGGGTGCGAGTCAGCAGAAACCAACAGGAGCCTCCAGGTCGGGTCGCACCGGACGCGTCACACGCCGTCTGATCTTGGTCATCAGTTCCTTCGGTCCAGGGGAGGCCTGACCACCAGAGGAAGACGGGACCTTGTCGCGACCTTCCAAAAAACAACAAAGTGATTTACGGCACAAAATGAGACAAGGATTGAGTGGGAAGGGCTCCTGGATCGACCCCTGATGCTGTGATCACGCTGACTGCTTCACGTGGTGTGCGCTGCTTCGCTCATGAATGTTCCAACGCCTGACGCATCCGCTGGGAACATGGTCTCAGATATGATAACGCATCAGCGGTTGTTCTTCAGCCAGTTCGGTGTGGGCAGGTTCGAATCACTTCTCCATCACGCTGGAGCGAAAAAAAGAGCACCGAACGGAAAAGGTCGAAGTTGAAATGCGTTTCTGAATGGATTCTATCTGCGCGTGTTTTGCAGACTCGTCAAATTTTACGTCGCTCGCGTCTTGGTCACGAAAACAGGAACCTGGAACAATCTTTGTCTCTGCGAGTGACGTTTTGCCGTTTTTCTCCATTTCTTTCACTTTCTTTCACTTCTCTCTCTGTTTCTTGTGCTGAACTCGGAATCTGAGGAATTAGGAAGTGCGTTGCAAGTTCCACATCTCAACCCTGTTGCCGTCGCTTCTTCTATTTTTAGAATGTTCCTCATTTTTGGAATGGTTCTCAGGCTCTAGGATCATGAATTTTGAAGGGGGAAAGGAGAGAACCTCGTAGATCTGCATCCCGGTTTGGCTTGCCAAGATATTAAACCGAAATGGGACCGTGACGCGTGTTCTGCTGCTTGTGCTGGGGTACGGGTCACTCAGTGTGTGAGCGTATCTGAAGGAGTGTGAGGTGTGAACATGCGTGGGCGTGAGTGTGTGCGTCTTGTCACCAACGTTCGGAAGATCATATGAACAAGAGCGCATCAACTGTGTGGGTCCAGCCTTCTGAGAACTGACCGATCTGCGGGCGGTTTTCTCAGCACGCGCATCTCGATGTGAACAGGCGAGTTTCCTCAGCACTTATGACGCAGCAACGTGCACAAAGGTGCCGCGCGCGAGAACCAGGTCGGACACACAGAAGGGTGACGACGGAAGGAAACACGGCTGTTTATTGGTCTTTGTTCCTCAGTGCGACCATTCCTCACGATCGGGGAATTAAACCTTCCGTCTGCCGTCACTTTTGGAGCCATGCACCGCAATCGTGTTTTGAACTGTGTGTGTCAGTCTAATTCTGACGGAAGCCTTCTTGATATCATGTCACCTCCAGGGGCGGAGCCACAACACTCTGGTGGAGGCCAGACTGTGCAGTGAAAAAATCTCAACGAACCTTTCGGATGGACTCCTGTTCCCAGGCTCCACTCTGTTCACCCTGCCCCGAACATCAAGGCTCCAACAAAACCCATCGAAATCCTCCACCAGTGTCCCGCCCCCTCCGACTCCCTGGGTCCGCCCCCGTCCCCCCGACTCCCTGGGTCCGCCCCCCCCGTCCCCGGTACCCGCTGGTCCGTGCTCCCGGAACTCCCCTCGGCTCGTGCGCCCCGGTCCCGCTGACTCGGTGCCTGGTCACCGCGAGGCCCGCATCACCCTCCGCGTCCCCTCACACAGCTGAAGGCTCCCGGACGCACTGGCCTCCGTCTGTCTCTGCTTCCCGCCTCCACTGACCCCTTCTCGGCTGTTCCCGCCCCCGCGTCGTCCTCGCTGCCCCTCGGAAATGGACCCATACGTCCCGGATGTGCCGTTCGCCGTCTGTTTACCTTGGTCATCGTGGTTATAATTCCACTGATCAGTGTCTTGTGAACTGCGATCAAAACTCAATCAAAGTTAATGCCGGCAAAAGTAGAGACGGGAGAACCCTCTGACCCCTGAAAATCTCCCCCTCTCCCCTGATTTTTGTATCACTGTTGTGTCTCTTGTTTTTCATCTCTGAGTACGGGCGACCTCCATGTTTTCATTTGTTCTTGATCGAGGACGCTCCTGGATCCATGGACTGGATACGGTTCAGCTCGAAGTTGTTTGTTGGTTCGTTTAAGGTGTTGTCAGAAGTTCATTTGGTTTTGCACGAAACAAAAATGGCCCCAAGAGAGAACAGCAAATTTGACCCGGTTGGGAATTTGACGAATGTAACCAACAGCTTGACCTTTTCCTGATTTTCTTACTGATTCCAATGTTGACTACTTCGAGTTCATGAGAAGGTTCAACCTGACTTCCATACAACAAATCCGTCTCAGAGGAAAGGGAAGTGCGTCCACTTTGGAAAACGCACTGACAGGTCGGCAAAGCAAGACAGAACCCGTCTTTCCTTGTTCCAATCTCGCGGTTGGATATCAAACAGACCTGAGTCATGCTTTTGTGTACAATGTACTCGACCCCCAAACAACTTTTTACCGAAACGTAAACACTTGCGAAATTCCTTCGCATCCCCGCAAAAATTTCAAAAGCCTCGTTGCCATTTTAGGATCCGAAACCAACGTGCGGCGAGCAAACACGGCGCGAAGATTCCCCGTGTGACGTCACAGCGCCGGGGCCTGGGCGCCAAAAATAGACGCTATATAAAAGGGGCGCGAATCCGAGACGGCGCGTGAGAATCTTGGAGAGCGTCGTAGAGACAACATCTCGCAGAAACATGAGGAAGCCGTTTTTCTGCGATTCGACTCGAGAGAGAAAAGGTCATTTTCGTGCCGCAGAAATTACAGTTGTTTTCGTAACTTGTAAGGAAGAATTTCTGAATTTCAAGATCCTGTTTCCTTTCTGGAAAGTGAGTTGTTGGGTTTGGGGCAATTTTCCTTATTGGGAAGCCCGTGGTCAAGTCTGACATGGATTGCGTCCAAAATCTGAAGATTAAAGTTTATTTTTACTTTGTCCTCTGGCGATACTGGCAAAAGTATTGTCGTTTTGCCTTTTGCAATTGCGGGGCAACTTCTGAACGTGCACACACTTCAACATGGAGAGAGTTTGTCCACTTCCGGTTTGAGGAGAATCGTCTCGGCCTGAGGCTCGGATTCCGCCGGTGGACCCGTTGTAGTTTTCTGAAAACATCTGATTCTTTTCTGTCTCACTATTGATCGATCGGCTTTTTCGTCCCGTTTCTGCACGAAAGTCAAGGAGGGGCTTCTCCATCGTGTGGGACGCCACCAGAGAGAGCGAGGCGCACCTGCCGTGATGAGTCAAGTTTCGTGACACACTCGTACGACTTGGCGTTTTCAAAAGCATTGCTTCCTTTTCCGTGGTTTTTCTTGACCATTCGTTTTGCGGTTTTGTGGTTCACGAGTTTCTGCTGGAAACAGATGAAATTTATAGCGAATTCTCTGGGTGACGTCCTTTTGTCTTTGAGTGTCGAAGAAATAATTCTCAGAGCTCAGGTGTCCCTTCAAGTCTTTCTGCTGACAAATCCGAAAATTCTTGCACAGAAATCCCGGCTTTCCGCGTCACAAAAAGAATACACCAGAGCTATCAAAGCTGCGACTGATCGACAGGGTCCGGGAGCTTTCGTCAGACTGCGCGACTTTTGAGACACGTTTGGGGCGAGTCCTCCCGCGAACTCAGGGGAGCCCAACCCCTTGACCCCTCCAAAGACTGAAGACCCCCCCCCCATTTTTACATTTAACAAGTTGCATTTTTTCAAGGCCTTGAACTTCAGTCTCTCGTCCCTTTGTTGTGGCCCCACTGGCGTCAGTCTGGGTTCCGCTGCAGGTACGAAGTTGAGGACAGGGAGGCCCTTTTCCCCCCGAGGTTGTCAAAATCTGGTGCGTCTTTGGGGTCTCTGCCCCAATTTTAGGAGCCGCCAACACTATGTGCGGTGGGGAGACCCAGGGTTTGATTACTGCTCTTGGTGCCCACAACCGTCCTCAGTGGTCTGGTGTCCTGGGCTGAGCAGTCTGTTGGAGTTTGAACCGCAACGTCTGCAAACTGAGAAAGTGAAACTGAGATCTCCATCACGGTGCTGACTGAAGTATTCCGTGCATGTACTGTGTATTGTGTACTGTGTACTGAGTACACGGCTCGTGACATTTTGCTGTCGCTCCGGCGTGTGATCTGGCCACGTGACCTCACGTCGCTTGGAGCTGAATTGTGCAATTTTCTGACATTTCAGATCTCTGCCAAATCGCGCGACATTTTCCGTGCGAGGCCTGAGATGCTGAGACATGAACATTGTGAGGCCTGGACCTGCTTCACACTGAACGCGATTCGTCCTCTGTATGCGAGGCAAGTACAGCAGCCTGGTCAACCGCGGCTGCGTCTCACGTGACGACGTCGCGCCCGTTGAAGTGATCAGAAACGGACGGCGCTGGGTCGCGCTGAATGCGTCAAGAGTTGCGTGTCTGTTCAATTCAAGTGGCGCCACGACGCAATCGAGAACGCATCCGATGTGAACCCAACGTGAGATGCTGACGTCATCAATATTCCACATTTCTGCCAGTTCGGGTTCAATTTGAAAGGAACCGCAGAGGAGATTGAAAGGCTCATTGTGCAACACGCCTCGGACCGATCGGTAAACATCGCATGCAGGTGCCGCTGCCAAAGAGAAACCTTGACGAGCAGAGGGCCGGGTTCACACGGCGGGCGTGGCGTCTGTGAAGCAGATGCTGCAGGCGTCAAGCGTTGCGTGTCGATGCAGACGGCAACTGCTGCGTCGCAGCGTCAAAGCAGGAGGAACGTCACCGCTGTGAACCAGGCCCCAAGACTCAAGGTTTCTGATGTAACAACCGCTGTTTGGTGTTGCGTGTAAAAAGTGTGAATTCCTTTAGCAAGGTAACCGAACTCTCTGTTGAAATTATCCAAGCGAGACCCTTCTTGTGAATTCAGCTGAGTGAGGTGTTCCAATTCTTCTCTCAGAGTCCAAATTTACTTTCCTCCTCATATTACGAAGTGTCATCTACACGCCAAAACTTGCCAATTTTCCCCTTGACGAGCCATCATTTTGACTCGAACAAAAATTTCAAACAATCTGCTTGAGAAAGCAAATCTGAAAGCAGAGGGTCATTGATTCTGAAGATTGTTGCTCGTGTTTTCTGTTCGTTGACGAACAGACTGAAGCAGACCCAGAAGAGGTGGAGACATGAGTGTGCGGAAGTCGGGACCATGGTCACTGGAGCCGTGATCAGGTGACCACGAGGGCGGTGTCTGTTGTGGGTCTGCACACACGGGAGCAACACACACACACACACACACACACACAAACGCACACACACTCACGCACATGTGTGAGTAACGGGTTCGTTCGTCTCTCCCCCCCTGTCCAGAAGCCATTTTTGACACGTGTACGCGAGTGTGGATGTGGAGTCCAAACCTTTGCTTCTCGACTGGACATGAGCGCGAGAGGCATTTGTTCGGCCCAAGACGTGAACCCCAAGAGCAGATCCTTGGAACCCTGTGGGACTCAGACCGACTTGGGGCTCCATTTGTTGTTCTTTTTCGGTCGGGTGAAGCCTGACCATTCACGACAAGTGTTCAAGACCCTCCCTGGATCCCTCTCATGTGGAGCCACAAGGCTGTGGGGCTTGAAACATATCTGTTTGTTTCATTGTTGTTGTGTACAGCATGAGGGCAGCAGGTTTCTGAAGTGGTCACAGTACGTGCAAACAGAATGTTTACAAACACGAAAACAAAACAATCACGCAAGCGGAGACGTCTGTTCCGTGGAAAAGTCAACGCTGGGTCCCGGGTCGTGCTGTCCGCCCTCAAGTGTGGTTCACACGGGACGCGTCGGGCGCCCGGGGTCCAGGATCTGCCTCGAATGGAACAGGGACACAAGGTGTGTGAAACATGCGGGGAAAATAACTGTGTCATCACAACGGGAGACTTCAACTGCATGATGTGTGTGTGTGCGAGGCTCAAGCGCAGAGCCTCAGCTTCGTCTTCAGTTCGTGGTGGGGGTGGGGGAGAAAGGAGAAAGAGTGTGTGCGAGGTGTGTGTGAGTGTCTGTGTGTGAGACAGAAAAGGCGAGAGTGAGACAGAGAAAGAGAGAGTCTTTGTTTTCGTTTCGCACATGTTGGAGGAAGGCAGAGGAAGGCAGGTCACAAATCAAGGCCAGAGTCAGGACCAAAACCACTGTGTGAGTGGAAGGAATTGCAAAGAACTGTCACTTACTCTTCGTCTTCATCCCACCGGAGGGTCTGACCAAGATCAACATGACTGGCGCCCACAGAATGGCAGAGACACGAAACGCGTAACCTTACCAGCGAGTACTCTTGTTGATCGTTCTGAATCACGCAGTGTGAGTGAGAGCCCTGGACCCCATGGACCCGTCACGGCCTCTGGATCAGGATAGGAGGGTCTTGATCCTCCAGAGCGCACAGTGTCTCAGTTGCCCCGGGCCCCCAGCTGGTGTCTCCGCAGTTCACAGAGATCACGCGTGTTTCCCACCGAAGCCTCTCTGTTTACCAACCCAGCCATGCTCAAGAAGCACGTTTGTGTACTCACATGTACTTTCCGCTTGGTTGGTGCAGGCCTGGAGGGCGGATCCAGGGGCCAGGCCCCCCGCGGTTCATTGCGCCCTCACCCTCCCGGGAATCTCCATGTTGAGCTTCTGTGACGCGCGTCAAAGTTGAGGTCGCCCCCGTCCACCAACCCTGACATCCGCCACTGGTCCTCCTCCCACAGACTGCGCAGCACAGCACAACAGACTGTTTTGTAAGAACTCTGCAAGTGGAAAGTAAACACAGGTGCAAAAAGTTTTGTTTCTGGTGTGTTCTTCAGGTCTGTTTCACGCTGGGTGCGTTGTGCATTCCGTCCGTGTGCACGTCGTCAGGGAACTCGTCGCGAAGCAACGCCCAAGGACTCGCACAGAGATACAACGCGCGACGTTTCCCGTGTGAAACGGGCCTCGCACTTCCCTCGCAGACTGGGAACTTTTTCTGCTCTTTTGCGGTGAGATGTTCTCCGAGGCGACATGAAGATGGATCTCCAAACATGTCGCCTCTCGCAATTATCCTCTCGCAGTTTTGTTGACGTCTGTGTTTCTTGGTGAAATTGGAGACGAACTTTCGGAAATAGTCGGAGAATTTCTTTCGCTGTACTTGTGTGGAAGAGAAGTGAGAGAGAGAGAGAGAGAGAGAGAGAGAGAGAGAGAGAGAGAGAGTGTGTGTGTGTGTTTATGCGTATAGAAGTGCAGGACTGCGAGCTCTATCGAACATGGGATTGATTCGGGGGACACAAACCGGGAAGCAAACATTGAAAATTATCATATGAACAGGACAAATGTGTACCTGTGGCGCAAAGGAAGGGAGATGAACTTGGTTTTTTTTTTGCCAAAACCAAGGAGAGCAAGCTGCATGGCCACCTGTTTATCAACCAGACGCAGGGAGGATTTCAACTCTGCTGGTGCAAGGAGAGGAGGATCCGCACCCTTCTCTCGTACCCCAAGAATTTTTCTCTTGTTTTCCCCACAGCCAACCCCAACCAATCAACAGCGTGGTGTCATCTCTCACAAGAACGTGACTCGTTGTGGACGAACCCCGACGTGTTCAACGACGTGACCACGGAGACAATTCGGTCGCAGAACCTTCACCATGCGGACTCACTGCCACTGAAGAAGGAGAACAAAGAGATGGAGAAGATGCAGTGTGTTCAGGATCGAGGCAGGGGGCCATCTTGGTCTCGACCGGCATCACTCACAGGCTCAAAACTAGAGTGAAGGACGAAAAATAGGGTAAGGTAGTGGGCATGAAATCATTTTTTCAAAGGGGTGGGTGGCGATTTTTTGAGGCTGGGGGTCCGGAACCTGCAACCTGGATCGGAGATGATGACAACTGCTCTGACGGGCGTTGGATGACGCAGCGAGCGCGATGACGCTGGGAGGCAGGCGACCAGATGGAGGCACAAACGATGGCCTCAATCGAATCTCAAAATCCCCGTTGAGGTCTCCATGACAACAAGTAAGTATGTTCGTTCCCATGTCCGTGAGACGCGGCGCAGAGACACAAAGAGACACATGTTGAACTTGGCAACCGCGTCCAAATCACCCGCAATAAAACTCGGCTCTCACGTGGGACACAGAGCGAGGCGAGGGTTCACACCGCAGGCGTCGCGCGCTGCGGCGTCGCTCAGAAGGTTCGCACAGGGGGCGCCACGGGACGCCTCGCTCATAATAGGGACCTTAAGATGCACGTTTCGGCAAACGTGGTCTTTGAAGTTTCCACATGAACATGCTTCAAACGTGGCTTTGCTGCCAAACAACCAAAAGTAACTAGTTTTTGAGTGTTCACCACAACTGTGATTCTGAACAAAATATACTCATCTCTTTTCCCACTACACTTCAAGGTCTTGTGTGCACATGGACATCAATTTTTTTTTAATTTTGTGGAATTTTTGTCTGTCTATTTTGAGCACATTTGTCCAAACGTGGAAAATGCAAATTCCATGTTTGAGAATCGTGAAATTCAACATTCGCAGAAACATGCTTCTTAAAGTCCCTGATGGATAGCACGACGACGCAGTGGGCCGCTGTGTCGCTCACAAGCTGCAGCGCCCATTGACACACAGCAACCAGGATTTTCTTCTTCTGCGGGCGAAACGAATGAGGGGGAAACCTGCCTCAGCTGCAAGATTCTCTCCTGTTTCTCACAGACACGAGAAAGGACCAGATCCAACGAAAGTGTCGACCGTTTTTCTTTTGTACAGCCTCCAAAATTTTGATGCGACAACCCTTGTAAATGGCAAAACTGCTTGACGCATACAGTGTGAAACAGGCGTGATCTCCCAACTCTGAACTGCGACATGCATCGCCTGCTTCCCCAATGAGATTGCGTGGTGCATGCATGTGTGCGCGGTGCATGTGTGCGTGCTGGGTCGTCCTTTGTGTTTGGGTCTCTGAATGGGGTTTGTGGTGACGGGACTGATTTCTCGGTCTGCTTCGCATTGTGGCGCGCGATGTATTCGAGAATTGCGCCAAAAATATACGCAGTAAGATGTCTGTTTTCCCTCCAACAAATCCGTATTCCAGGTTCGAGGGAGTGGAGGGTCTCATCTCTGAGTGCGTCAACACGCACACCTCACACACACACATGCGCGCGCTCCATTTGAATTTTTCGGCCTCCTGCAGGGCCACCCCTTCTCCACATGCAGAGCGTACACGCACACCTCTCTCCCACACACGTACACTGTTGCACGCACACCTCTCTCCCACACACGTACACTGTTGCACGCACACCTCCCTCCCACACACGCAGCTTCTTCATCGTGTACCCATTCTGCAGGGTTCCGTGTCCCGGGACCAGCGACCCTCTCCCTCCCAAGGGGCTCAGATGCCCCACCCACCTCCAACCACTGCTGTGTTATTGTTACGAGGAGTACCCTCGGTGTGTCCCACTCAGGATCCCAAGGTCCCTCTCCCCGACCTTCTGTGGGGGTCTTGCCTCCCGTGGATGCGCCCCTGGGTCCCTTCCCAACGCGATTACCCCCATTTCCCCCGCGCAGCGCACGCAAAGCGATAATCATCGCGTCTTCTCTGTTGCCCCGGGATACGCCGTGTTGCGTGTCGTCTTCGCGTCAAAAACACGCATTGTGGATACGGTGCAGCCGCGTTCACACCCGACGCGTTGGTCGTTGCGCCCCTGCACGACTGAACATGAGTTCGTACTGCTTGCTTCAGGTCTCCATCCGCACAAGAGCTGCAATAACACTGAATGCGAGTTTCAAGCGGCAAAAGTCTGCATTGTGTCTTTTCTGGGAGGCAGTACCTGTTGACTTGCACAGCAGTGCAGTGCAAGTCATCTTGTACAGGGATGTACTGCAAAACAGGACTTGCCCAAGGATGGAGCGCCTGTCGACTTTGCAGCAACGCGCATAGATGTGCGCAGGGACGCAGCGCCAAGAACGGGACGCAACGCACGACGCACCGCATGAGAACCAAACCTGGGCCCAGCCTGGGATTTTTAGACATAGTGACAAGCAAAACGCTTCAGGGATCAAAAAGTGTGGTGAATGCTGACAAAAGAGTTCTTTCGTTTTTTTCCCAGGATCCAAATCTCACTGAGTTGCTTTTCTGAACTCAGGTCTTGAGTTGTGTTTTTCGAAGAAATGGCAACATTTGCACAGAAAATGCCACACCAACAAAATGAAAAGTGCGATGCTTTTTTTTCTGAAGACGAATTGCGCCTTTTGTGAGAAACTTTCTTTTGGAGGAGTTGATGAGGCTGTGACCTCACCTTGTCCCGTTTCCTGACCTTCTCAGTTCTTGTAAAAAGGCAAGTGACCTGATGACCAGGGTCATTTTGACCATTTGGGAATCACGTGCGAACCCGGGGGTGAGTGAGCACTGACTTTTTCATCCCCGTGTTTCTCTTTTACCCTGACAACATGCCCCACGTGTCCCAACTGGAGGGGTGAGAAGTGCAGGGCACACTCACGAGGGGGTGCGGGGGGTGCGGGGGGCACCAAAAACGAACGCACTCAACATTAGATGGACAGATGAATGTGAGGTGCTTCAAGCCGGAAGCAGATGTCTGTCCCCCAGAGGAATGTGGACTGGACTGAGCGGGTCGGTCGCCCGCTCCAGGTCACGCTGTTGCGCATCATTGCGTGAGTGACCGGACCTCGCCTGACCCTCACAACAACATTCCAGTCGTGTACTCACGCTGAGGCCACCGTGTAGAGCATCGCTTGTCCTCACTGACTTCTGACGGGGTCGGACCCTTCATATTCAGGTTGGGGCCTCAGTGGATGCGTCGCGCGGTGCATCAGGCAGTTGTGCAGGTTCAGGCTTAAATTTCGCTGAATGGCCCAGGATTGTTTTTTTTTTGTAAACGGACACATGGCTCAGATGTTTTTCTGTTCCTCGGTCCTCATCTACAGAACCAAAGTGGAGCCCAGCCCCCCGAAGGGCCCGCCCCGAGTCCGACCCCGATCTGTCCCTCTGGGATCCAGTGCCTCCCTTGACCACTTACACATTTCAAGTTCAAAACTGAAAAAAAAGACTTGGGTGGACAAAACAATGCATGCAGGCGGGCCCAAAACATGACACCCCTCACAACGCGAAGGCAGAGGATTCTCCACGCGTACAGGGACGCAAACGCGTGGCGCACGCAGTGTGAACCCCGACCCCCCAACTGACTTTTTCTGTGCACGTGCGTTTGCATGAGAGCACGGCCCCTTGATTCGCGTGATGCTCAAATATGCGACATATGAAAGAGAAGCGTCTCAATTTGTGACGTCGCGTCACAATACAGCGTCTGAGGATAAGAGACGCTGATGCCGGGTTCACACGCCATGCGTTCCTTCGTGCAACGTCGTGTCCCACGCAGCGCCTGCAGACAGTGAAGGGACGCAAAGCATCCAGTCTGGGGACAGAAGCGCCGGAATACATTTCTTCGCGCTGCGTCCCTGCAAGCGAATGGACGCTGCCACTGCGTCGCTTGTCGCGCGCAGGCTCGACGCATGACCCTTACAGTGTGAACCCAACTTCAAGCTTGATGTGTCCCGTCAGAATTTTGATTGGAGACGCCGTGTTTGATGGATACCACCTTCTGTTCGTGGTCAGAAATTAAAAGTCAAGAACTGGGACTGTGGGGGGAGAAGTGAGTGCATCTCGAACCTTGATGGCCCAATTCGGAGGGACCTGGGCCGACAACTGCCGAGGCACAAAGGAAGAGTCTCCTCCGGCGGAGAGTTTCCAGCCCACCTCTCACTCACAGCAGGACTTTCCCCCAGGAAAGTCGCAAAAATGAATTTGACTCTGACAGACAAAGTGAAAGTCACACAAAGGGAACTTGTGTTCAGGGTTTCTGGATCCAATAGGGCCGAACAGTGAAGGGATGGACGGCCCTCTGAGAAGGGAGATTCCAACTTCGGAACAACAGCAAAATGCGTGAAAGTTTGCGCAATTTTCTCGAGGGTCAGGTAGCCCTGGCCCCCAAGGCTGCCCCTTCCAGAGGACCTTGACTCCTGGGACCAATACATCGCTCTGAGCAGTTCTCAGTTCCCTGGATCCTCTGATGCTTTTGAGGAAGAAGCAAGTGAGACAGGCTTTTGGCTGTTGGGGCCAACCCGCAGGGAGCAGGTTCACCAAGCCCCTTGGCTCTACTTGAGATCCTGTGTCCCTACCTCCACCAAAGGCCATAAAGACTCTCGGATCCACCTGCCAATCTGTGTTGGTTCTCAGTATAAGTACCATATTTCCCGGGTGATGGTCGTGTTTCTTCTTGACCTTCATCCGAACATGCACGTGCGTTTATTCTTCATCCCGCAGGTAAAGAAATCCAGAGAAGAACAGCGAGAAGAGCGCTCAAGGAAATGGGATCGCAGAGAAAAACACATATTTGTCTTTCAACAGAAGATTTAGGATTTCAGACTGAAACTGCAGCGCTGTCCTTGCACTGTGGTGTGGGCAGGACGGCGCTGTAGCCTTGATCCTCACAATGCAGATATGGTGCAGCAGCGTTGCTCTCCGACTGCGCGTGTGGCACTACAACCTCAGTCTCACACTGCAAGGACGGTGCTGCAGCCTGAGTCTCCACGCTGCAAGGACGGCACTGCGACCTGAGTGCAGCAAATCTGTTCTTCCTGCACAGCGAGGGAACGAAGTTCACACACATGGCTCACCCGAGGCGAGAGCACGTAGAGACAACATCCCGCCGAGTTCAGTGTTCTTCCATTGTTCTCGGCTCCTCGAGAGTGTGTGCACACCAGATCACATGCCCCGTGGTGGATCCGACAGACGAGGAGGGGGCAGTGGGGGATCCGAGAGGGCAGGGGAGGTATCCTCAGGACTCCCGTGGCAACTATCCCAAGTTTCCGCGTGAACTTTCTTCTGGTTGAAAGTTCACAGCCCTCCCTTCGACCGATGCCTGGGTTCCTCCCTGTACACCTGCCCTTCTTCCCGTGTGTGTGTGTGTGTGTGTGTGTGTGTGTGTGTATGTGTGTGTCTGTCTGTCTGTCTGTGTGTCTATGTGTGTGTCTGTGTGTGTGTGTGTGTCTGTCTGTCTGTCTGTCTGCTTGTCTGTTTGTGTGTGTGTGTGTGCGTGTGTGTGTGTGTGTGTGTTTCCAGCCGGAGTCACACTGTGCACACGGCTCGTACAAGTGGAAAGACAAATGACACGCCCGGGAACGTGACGCGTGCAGCGTGCAAGTGGTCCTCTGGAAGAACAGTTTCTGTGGGACCGAATAGGGTCTTGTTTGTCCTTCAATTTCCACCCTTTGACGAAGAGTCTGGATGGAACAATGGCGTGACCGAGTGAACCCGCCCCCACCGAGTACTCGCGAGTACTCAGCGACGGATCTGGGATCGGGAAAGGAGATCCGACCCAGTTCTGACCTTGATTTCTTCTGTCAAAATGTTTTGGCTTCGATCTGTCACCCTCTTGGCTCCCATCAGCCCAATCCCGTGTCCGCTTCTGTACTTGTTCAGTACGTGCGTGTACTCATTTCACTCATCCTCTGTTTGAATTCGCCTCTCCACTTCTCCACTTTTGACATTTGCCTTGAGTCATGCACAGAACACACACGGTCGCTTCGATACTTGTTTGCTCTCACCTGTGGAACTGTCACGGGAGGACAGTTCCACGTTGGTTCTGTTACTCACGATCCTCCTCTCTACAGCGAGGCTGGCTCTGCCCAAAGGGAGAGTCTCAAGACAGGCTGAAATTTGAAAAGTGACTCAGACTTTGTCAGGATTCTTTCAGATAACAAGTGCAGAGTTGGTATTGAAGTCGCCCAGCAACACCAAGTCATAACGCGAGGTCACGGAAAGATCGAACTTCTCTCTCCGTGATTTTTCTCTTCATTTTCATCTCTCAGTCTCACTCTCCCTGAATAATCTCTCTCTCCTCTCTGTCTCTCTCTCCCTCTCAACAAACCAAAATGTTCCCTGGCTTTTGTTTTGCACAACAGTTCAACAGTTTGTTGACGGCCAACACCAGAAGGGCACCATACATTTTTGGAAAAATATTTGGGCAACATTTTGGCGGAAACAGATCTTGGCTGTTGTGCACGCAAAAATAACACGTCGCACGCGAAATAGTTTCGTGGAAGAAAGCCGAGCGGTCTGTTTCCTCGTGGCCCGTGAAGACTCCGACTCGCGGATCCCCCGACCTAATGGCGGCCGCTCACGCGACGCGACCACTTCCGCGGAGAAAACATACGTTTCAATTTTCCAATTTTTGCTATTCAAGATTGCATGATATTCAGGGCTTAGTTCCTGCCTCTGTCATTTCAAGTCGTTTTCCAAACAAGAGAAGCCTCGGCCTGGTTGAGACCTCACACAATAAAAGTCAGGGGATCCTCTCAGATTTAGCGAGTCAACGCTGATTCTGCGTGATGACAATAGAGCTTTGCGGTGTCTGGTTCACGCTGCTTGCGTCACGCACTGCGTCTCTGTTCAAGTCGTTTGGCGCAAGCGACGACGGAGCGTCCGTTGCCTGGCAAAAGGACGCGCTTCATGACGCAAGCAGTGTGACACTGGCCTCAGTTTTATTGTGGAAAGATCCAAGCAGCAGATGTAATGAAAGAAATACAAGTCATTTTCTCAAGGCTCAGCCTCTACAATTGCAAAGGTAGAAATCTCGTCGCTGACATGTGGGGAGAGGTTTGATCCCTGATTTACGTTGTTGCTCGGTATCATTTGTCAGTGTTGGGGGCCACAACTAAATCTACCTCAGCGACAGCAGAAGGGTGTGAAGTCATGCAGTTTTTAAACACAGGATCCGGCGTCCCCATAACAACTGGGTGAGATAACGTCGCAACGCGTTCCTTTCTCCTGCGGTGAGTCCAGCCATGTCGAACTGCCCCCAACACTCGCGAATTGTCCCAATTTATGTTCTGTCGTTTTCAGCGCCAAAACGGCGGTTTGTCTGCACCGTGGGGAGACACAAAGCGCATGCCGTTGCTGACTTCAACCAGAACTGAGGTAATGCGCGCTCTGCGGTTTTTCGGGTGGTGGACCCAGGCGGCAGGAGGAGCCAGGGCCCCTCCTACTCTCCAAATGAACTGACTCCCCCCCAAGACCCGCAGCAGGCGCAATTTGTGTCAGTTTTTAGGTGATTTGAACCTTGAAGCATACATTATGTATAATGTATGGTGATGGTGAAAATCACCTATAGGCATCAAAAGGCTAAATCTATGAACACGAGTTTGAAAGTGTTCTATTTGTTCGATTTTGGTCATGTTTGGTTTTTTCGTTCACTTTCAGGCTGTAGTTGATGCACAAAGTGTCAAAAGAACAAATTTTTGCT
>JAAUXT010108783.1_pt1 | contig 20296 bp, 20 predicted proteins | sample 7278171 | NCBI WGS metagenome assembly JAAUXT01 (sample SAMN14350112, study PRJNA611818) | marine sediment metagenome | isolation source: surface marine sediment (1.8m) | place: French Polynesia: Moorea | collected 2018-08 | reverse complement strand
CGTGCTGTGAATTTTCAGTCTCAACACAGTAGTCTTGTGAAAGTAATGAGGTCAACTGTTATTGAAGTCAGTTCACACACTTGAAGTGAAGTTTGACTGGCAGATCACACCACTCGAGGCTTTGCCTCTTGTGGTGTGATCTGCCAGTCTCGCTTCACTTCGCATGTGTGAACCTTTACCTCGACTTCACAGCCTCCAGGCAAAGTACGTACGTATTGAACCACGTCAAAGCCCTGTGGACGTTCTGCGTTCGATTTACGGTTGATGTCGGTTCCGCGCACAAAACGCGACAATGCTGTGTCATCAGTGTCACCAACGACCTCGAACAACATCAATACCCGAGGTCAGCACCACAGAGAGACGAGTGCATCAATCCACACGGCGCTGGAACGGAGAAGCGAAGGCGACTCGCCGGAACCGTCAACGGGCGGCCATATTTGCGGAGCCACTCCCTTTGCCCGCGCGTGTGTTGACACAACCAATCTGCGATCAGTCCTCGCTGCGTGGAGCACATGGCGTGCTGCCTACGAATGCGCGGCGTTTCTGTTTCAGGTGGGTGGGTGGGGGACCCAAGACATTTCATGTTCGAGTATTGCAAATGCAACTTGCATGAAAAACACGGAACCTGGTCTGAAAACTGTCAATTCTTGCACTTTGACGAAAGACCCAAATTTTTCTGCAACCTGAGGTTCCACCCTTTCAGTGTCAGGCTGGAAACCCCGAAATGTGCGGCTTGTGACGGTGCTGTACTCGTACACCCAGTGAACGTCGCTCAGTGCAAGTGAATCTGTCCCAATCTCACGAGCCCCACACAGTCACCCAGTCGTGAAGTGGTCAATAAACCACTGGGTGGTACAGGACTCACCCAGTGCACGAAAACTCTTTTCTTTTTTTTTTGGGGGGGGGGGGGACAATTAATTCCCTTGTGCACAGTTGCAGAATTGGTTCGTCGGCACACGGGATCATCGCGTGCAACCTTCTGGACGAGGCTCAAGTCTGCAAGTCTTAGCATGTAACTTTTCACTCGAAGCTTCTCAAAGGTGTGAACGACCGTTTCGTGATCCGGCCCAATAAATCAGGCATAACTACGCAATCGACACAGGAGAAACAGAGGGATAAACGGAACGAGGTCAGATGATGCACGAGTCGGGTCGGCGCCCCTGGGGAGGAGCTGTTGGCATGATCGGCCCCGGCGTGTTGCCGCAGCGGAGTCGCGGCGGACTGCAGCAGCGCTGCGCGGCTGTTGTCGCAGGAAGCGCCCGCGGGGACTCAGCGCAGCGACTGCACTCCCCTGTTTTACAGTCAACAAAGCTGGTACCTCAAACAAACACAAAGAACACACAAACAACGCCCATTTCCAAGTTGGCTGAAAATGGGAGAGTCAAGCAAGCACATTTTCCCCAAACCAAATTTCACTGCTAAAGTTGATTTTCAGGCAACGCCAACAGAACCACTACAACAAGCAGGTGCGGACGCTGAAGCGGAATATTTAGCTCCCAAACCTCGCTCAAAAACGGTCGCTGCACCTCACAACATCACAGCCAAACCTCCCGAGGTTCCTCCTGCCATAACAACAGGCAGTTAGCCTTCGCAGCTCCTGCTGCTGCGGCTGACTTGTGACTCTGCCTCGCCTCCAGTCGCGTGACATTTGGCCGGAGCGGGTGACGGGGACACGAACAAGCTTTCAGCGGCTCGCACCTGCCGAGTACAGGCCTCCTTCATTACCCGACAGCAGCGCTACCCAGCACTTGTGCAGATTCCCCTCCCTGCCACTGTAGCATTTGGTCCAGAAATTACCACCAGACTCGGCCATCGAGTTTCTCTGCTGCTTTGGAAAAGAAGAGCGACCTTCCGTGAATCGCCTCAGATTGGACAAAATTCTCGCCACAGCCATGTTCGGCTTTCTCGTAAAGCACCGATAACGACCGGTTGGATCGCATCGCATCACGGATCGGCAAAGATCACTTCCTCGGAACACCCCGCCCCAACCTCCTAACTTTTCACCTTTGTGAACTAAGCACGCAACCGGAGCAAACGAGCTCATTCTCCCTGTTTGGGCAGCAGCTTTTGCACCGATCTGTCGTCTCCAGTGAAAACTGGGAATACCCTTCCATGTTAGCCTGTCCAGTAAAAGGCACAGTTCGCAGATGAAGCAAATGCTGCACCAGCGGAAAATCTGGTGCATTCTCGTAATTTTCACTTGAAACCTCCATTGTTTTGTGCCTCGCCATGGAAATTGTTTCTCTGCCTGCGAAGGCGAAGTTGTCCTTTGTGAGCAGCTCCAGCGTTTCATTCCGAAATGTGAGCACGAAAACGAAGTCGTGACAGGTTTTCACTGACAGGCGCGACTTCCGTGGAGCACGAACTGCAGCAAAGCCTGAAAAGACACTGCGCAAGACAAGGAACAAACTAGGTGAAATGAACCGGTTGCAGATACACGCATCCAAAGCAGGAATGCGCTCCGTGTGGCGTTGACATGCCCACGTTTTGACCTGTTCACGTGTTTCTTTGCAAACTGCCACGTCGCGAATCCACACGACCACGCGAAGCTCGGTTTGCTGCGTCGACAGACGGCGTCCAGTCACGACAACGATACACAGGAAGCCGCTCTTCTCCACTCGGACCCTGAACACGTTCGGGAGAATGAAGCGAACACTTGATCGCGAGATCAGAAGTCAATTTGCAGTAGCTACGAGCTTCGTGACAAATGACGGCTTCTGCAGCCGCCGGTTACACGGCGTCATAACAGCGCATTAGCCGCTCTGAACGCCTGTTATTGACGCGCCAAATATTGATAAAAGAGCCGCGGACGAAGATACTAGACTGCGGGCGCGGAGTGCTTAAAATGCGAAGTGGGAGCAAACTGCGCTCGATGGATCACCGACCTCGGGCCACGGGACAACACCATCTGTTTCAACGAATTCAGCCGCGTGGCAGAGACCAAGGATCAAATTGCGGGGAGCTGGTCTGCGTTGAAGAAGCAAGGCTTGCAGGGATGGTGTGCAGGAGTGTCCTTTTCTTGGTTTCTCTGACCAATCTAAGTCACCTGTGACGCTCGTACTCGTATGATGGGCGACGCCGCCAAACAAGTTGGTCTGAATTTGACGCAGCTGTATGATTTTCCCACTCTCAGCCCCTGTACTTGGAACTGCCATACCCAACAAACTTTGTTGAGGAAAAGATTCATCTAAACACGTGGAAGTGCTGATGTATAAGATTGATCCTCTGCCAGCAGAGTCACAGTGTTGTTGCACACCTGGCGTTTCCTTCGTCATAAATCTCTCTCTTGTGTCATACTGAATGGAGCACTGGGTTGTGTCTGTTCGAAAAGTACGTGTGTTGTCCACACACTAATCAACAGGCTCATTGCAGCTGGGGGGGGGGGGGGTCACCATTCAGTTCCTCAGAAATGTTGAAGGACGGACATCAAATTTTGCAGCCAAAATCCCATTTCTCGCTGTGTGAAGCGTCTCCGCACAATCCGCGACTCCTGTTCGCAGACTGATGGTTCCCAGCTCCCAGAGCGTCGCTCGCAGCTCCGTCAGGCAAAGAATTATGTCTTTCCCAACGAGCTCCGATTCTCACGTCCAAAGGCAAAACACGGACAAACCTATTAGTCTCGTGTTCACGGAAAACAATCCGCTGGGAATTTTGCAATTATACATGCAGCAGCAGGGGGATTCCGAGAGGATGTTGTTTTCCAGTGGAGCATGGTCACTTCTGGTAAACAGCTTCTTAATTCCCCGGTGACGGCTTCAGTCGATTCACCGTACACGCCCCGATCGTAAAAGGCGTCGCTTCAATGTCACCTTCCACAGAGACAACCAGCAAGCTGCAAACTCAGAAAACCCAGGTAACAATGACCGCAGATCCTTGAAAGCCCGTTCTTGGTTGTCAAGACAAAACCGATTGAGGACCAGAAAATCCACCAGCCTTTGTTCAGCAAAGGAGAAAACTGGAGCCTTTGGACGAAATTGCCCTGCAGTTTCATCTGACGAGCAAATTCAATGCTGTAAGCACCCGACCGGCTCGCAGCCCGGGCCGAGGCTGCCTTTTATTCTCGGCACTCTGGGTCAGACAGTCAGTTGCCCTCATCAAGGCTTCTCTCTGTTCAAGGCTGAACTGGCGTCTGAAATTACATACTGCTCTCAGAATCGACGTTCAGATGACACATCTATTTCAGCTGTCGCAACCAGGCTGACACACGATGATCCATCCCTATCTAAGTATCCCCCGCATCTGCAGAGCTGGGCCCGTCGCTTCACGTCGCCCCGTTCTGCACAGACTACTGAATCGAAATCCACAGGAACTGCTGGTCTTTCGAGAAGCCTTTCCTCCTTTGTCAAGTTTTCCCGTTTGACTCAAACTCCCAGTTTCCCATCACCAGGTCAGCAACACTTGGAAAAGGTGACTTGCATATCATAATTGCTCAGCATGATGGAACTGGGAGGCAGATTGTGTGAGACAGCTGAAAATTCACTTGTGTTAACTGTCAATTGAAGTTTTTAGTTTGATACGTCATTGCTTGGAAAGCTTCAGTTGTCAAGCTACGAGTGACAAATCCACCAGGCAGTCTCTCGACCCAGGATGGGTCCGTCTGGGACAAACAAAAGTGTGTACGCAGCTCTGTGCTGCAGGAGAACCCTTCTTCAAGGCTTGTCCCCCTTCACTCACGTCAACTGTCAATTTGTCTCCGCAGCGAAGCGACAGCGCTGCAATCTAATGCGGACCATCAAACGGCAGCGGCGGCGGCGGAGGGTGGTGTGAGCGTCTGGGGCGACATGCCGCTCATCCTTCAGTCAACAGCGCGCCCAGACTTGGTCAAGCAGAACAGGTCGCGGATGTCCCTCAGGACAATGAGTGCCTTTCTGACCTTCTAAAGTGACACCTCCTGCGAATCCATAACAGTCTTGGCAGGGTCTTTCAAGTTGACGCTTCTATTACTCCACCGCGTTGCTCGAACACGCGCTCAGTCGCGACGTTTCAGAACACACAGTGGGTGTCGGCCCTGCACACCGGCTGGCGTCCGGCTGGCGGTGCCGCGGAAGGGGAGCCTGGGACCGCAGGAGAGAATGGGTGCACTCGATGCCACGGCGCGTGCCTCGCTTGGGATCCACGCTGCTGGCTCCCTATTCATTCCACCGAGCAAACAACCCGTTTTCTCGTTGGTACAAGTCCAGACGTGACGCGCACAAAACACGACCTGACGGAAGGCCATTCAGCGGCAAATCAGACTCCGCTTAACGGCATTTACTGCTGCCGTTGATCTAACGCGGCTGAAGTGACGTCCACTTCATTACTGCAGCAATTCTGTGATTGAGTAACGTCTCAAGACGAAAACGGCCAGATTTGATTGTGAGGCCAACCCAAACCCCGAAAACATGCACCAATAGGAACACAACTAGAATGTCTGAATCGGGAGTTGGCTTTGCTGACTGAAATGTAACAAGCATATCCGCTTTGTGTTGATCAATCCTGGTCAATGCTACAAGAACCAGGATCCGATGAGATACAGACTTGCCAGAAAGTGAGCGGTCTGCGAGACTCGAAGGACACCGAAAACGCCAACACAAGCGGATAAAGTGGCATATTTCCTTTGCAGTCTGCAACTGCTGCTGCATGAATTGCGGTTTCTCAGCGGACGCGGGGAGATTGCACGGAAGCCCGGGGCGGAGGAGTGAAGCACGGTCTCCGCGGCCCGCAGCGTCCGCCGCAGTTTTATCAGCATTCAACATTGATTCCTCCATAATCCATCCTTCAAAAAACAACGAGTGCGAGACATCCGTCCTCATCCCTTCAGCTACATTCGAAATCAATTGAACAACTTCCCATTCGAAAAGGCCAGGGCTCAAGTTCTATTCATGCGCACTTGCAGAATCCCTCCTCTCTCTTCCCCTTTCAGTTGCCGCAGGCAGATTTAGTTAGAAAATAACCACAAAAAATTTTTTTATCAATGCTTTCTGGCCGTGTGCGTGAAAATCCTCAAAGTCGCATTCACATGCGCATTCGTCGAACGTGGTTGAGCAATGAATCTGCTGTCATCCTTGAGCGTACACATCCCAGACGTCCCCCAAGAACCGCAGAACATTCCCAACAGGCAGTTGCATGGAGTTCTGGTCTGCACAACAGGAAAAAGCACAACTCAGCAGAACTCCATTCCAACCCACCGAAAACAACCTCGGCTGCTCTGCACAATCTACTAATCCAGTTGAATCCTTCTGTGAAAGACCAGAATTTCCAAGAACCTGGTCGTTTCTTGAACCCAACGCAGCAAAAGAAGACGTCACTGTGTGTTCGTTGAAACTCTCCGCAGCGAGGAGGAAACAAGAAACTGAATTACTCGTAGTGGAACCAAGAAACAGTTCTGGAAAGACAGGTACAGATCCAAGTTTGCTTGACCTGAATTGAATGTAAGTATCATCCGTATCCGCTTGTGGAAAGCCTCGGAAGTGAATGACACAACCCAACATTGCCTCCAGTTTTTGGTACCAAGGCCTTATTGGAATAATGGTTGTTTCAGAAACAAGAAAGACGCACCAGTGCTTTTGATGCTTGATTTTGAAGCAAAAAGCTGGATGAACAGGGACGAGATCCAACAATCAGAGATGAAACGTCGTGGGCATCTGTCGGAACTTGAAACTATTCCTGCATGCGAGCGAGACAACAAGGGTGAATCGATTTCAGATTCTTCAAACCCACACTTGGTCCACCTTTCACACAGACTCCAGACTGTGAAGTCCAGCGAGACATGCTGAACCGTGTTCCCTGCAGACTCGCTGCTCTCCCGGTCTCCCCCGAGTTCGTCTCCGCACAGCTCCCGCTCACATCATCTCCAATCCGGCCCTCCCATCAGTCAATCGCCTGAATAATCCATTGCCCTCTCCTTGCCTCTGTCCCTTTTGTATCATCTCCCGGCCTTGCTCTTTGTCCTTGGTATCGACGTCCAATCCATGCGAACAGGAGCATCGTTACCAGTGTGCTTTTCCACGGAACCAGTCGAAATACTGAGGATTTAAAACGACGGACGCTGGAACTTCCTTTTGGGTTGTCAGGTCAAAGAATTGCAACTGGCGTAAACTACTCGCACACAACTACAGTTTTTGAACAGTGGATATCCAAAAAATTTTGACCCGAAAAGCCATCCAGATCAGACCTGACAAAACCTGGACATCTTTTCCTCACGCTCGGAACAAACTGGATCTGTGGACCTTCTCCAGCATTGCCTGGACCAAGAACGGTGCTCAATACAACAAAATAGCTCATCACATTCTGTGTCAATGTCACATTTGATTGATGTTTAAAAGTCCTCGAGAAGTCTTCAGAACCATCAGCTGCTGGGGCTGCCTGAAGGTGACGAACTGCAGTTGTTGTAGCGCTCCACACCTGATTCCAATCAATGCTCCCACAAACGCTTTGTACCCGCTTCCCGGTGAAAAAGTTGCAAGCCAGACAGAAAAGATCAATAATTAACATGTCAAAGATAAATATCCTGAATTCTTGTGCAAAACCACAAGCAGCAGGGCTGCACTGAGCACGGCGCTTCTTTGTTCAAATGTTCAGGGAATCATTCTGGGAAAAAATCGCGTCTTCTGAATGGACACAAATTCAAGCTGAAAACTGCACAACGGAAACCACCAGTGTCAACTTGAACTCGATTCAAACCCACGATCACTGCTGTCTCCTTTACGTCTGCATTTTCTTCGGCGCTTTGCACAACCTGCCCAACGCAGATCTACCGCACAACATTTCAATGAACAGGTACAACCCCAACCTCACATTGGATTCGCTTTGCTACGCATGCTCCGGCAATGTGAAAACGGAAGTCAATGCCTTCCGGAAACACACGAAAGCTGCAAATAAAAAGACACAAAACGAAATGCCCAAACAGAAACTTTGAACGATTTTGCACAAAACGAACGACAAAGGGCGGTAAACGAGGACTCACCAGTGTGTAGTTCATGCGATTCGAATCTCCGGCTGGAAACGGTGTGTAGATCGCGAGCGCGACGCAGTTCGCGAAGATTGTCACCAGAATCAGCCACTCGAACGGCGTGGCACATGCGGTTAAGGAGTCACTCAACACACTGGGCAGGTTAGGGCGTCAGAATTACAGATTTACGGGAGAAGAACGGGCTGTGAGTGAGACTTTCAAACCCACACAACACGACGGAAACGCGCCAGTAGAGACAGCGTCACAACTTCGTGTGAAAACCACGCGCCCCTTCTGGCCTACAACTACGAGAGGAATCTGCTCCAAGGGCACTCAGTAGAAGTTAATCAAGTGGGCTGTACGAGACGAGATGTTGCGAATCTCAGGCGTGAGTACAGGGTTTGAGTCATTGCTCGGGTTGGGGCATTCACGTTCGCGTTGGGTTGCACTCCACGCAAATTCGTTTGTTTCGAAGCAGGTCAAGCAACGGGGTTTCAAAATCACAGATGTCAGAAGTTGGATTGGGTTGATTTTATCCACAACAAACCACCCATTTTGAGGGTTCAACTCATCAACTGGAGTAGCGAGTTAGACGTACGAGTTATCAGTCCGAGGCAGGTCTGCTCAATCACCATCAGGCACATCCGGTTTCTCACTTCAGATCATCAGAAGACCGAACAGTTTGTTCATTTTTGCTGAACAACTTGGATCTTTCACACCAGTGTTGACATTGACAAGGAAGCAAGACTTTTGAACACAGGCGCGGCACAAGCGAAATCACCACCGACTGACAGTTACTCAGTGTCAGCTGTGGTGATCCCTGTACTTGCTGAGGGTGATCACAATTTTTGGCAGTGGTTTCCCAAGATCACTGCTGTGTGGTCACCAGGGGGTGATCATTGCCAACAAATTTTGGTAGCAGTCACCCCTGATCACTGCCAAGTAGCAGCTGATCACTTGGTAATGATCACCCAAAGTCGCAACTGGGTAACTCTTAGTGGAGGGGGGGAATCACTTCCTTTCTTTGGGTGGTGATCACCTCCCTGAGAAGTGATCATTGGTGATCGCCACCGCCTCAGCGAATGAAGGACACGCCTGTGTGAAATCGTTGGTCTCGTTAACTGAAATTCCCTCCAATTAATCTGTCTCAACTTATATCAAGGCACGGTAGCATTTTGATCTGAAGTCTAACATGAAAAAAGTTTCCATTATGTGAATTGTAGAAGTAGTTAAATGCAAGGAAAAAGGTCAAATTCAGTGAGGAAATGTTGAAATGGTCAAATACGTGAGTAATAAGTAAACTTTGATGAAATTTTGCAGAGAAGAATGAAGGAAATGTTCTTAAACCTGGACATTCAGTGCGACATTCAATTTAGGGAAAATGACATTCTCGATCAGAGAACCTTCAATCAGAAATTGCAGCTTTACTTTTTGTTGATTGCTTTCAGAAACTTCTGGCATCAGGTACGGTTCGAAAAACACGATTGAAGAGCGAAAATATTTAGAGAATGATTTGGAAAGAACCAGAGTGCGTATGGTGAAAAGAGGAAACTTTCGTAAATGTCCAAAACCAGAAAATATGCTTGAAATGACTTAAATTGTATCAAATCCACACTGGTGTGAGTACTTACACAAACTGTCATGTGTTGGATTGTGCGATGGGTAAAAAAGCAGACGCTACCTGGAGGAGAAATGTAAAAAGGGTGGGAGGGTGCTGGAGGAATAGCACACGGCTACTCACCAGTGTCAGGTTGATTTTGTTCGAGTCATTTTCGGGGAACGGCGTAGCAATGGCCAGGGCGACGCAATTCGCAAAAATCGTCACCAAAATCAGCCATTCGAACGGCGTGAGCGCAGGTTAAGGAAACGTCGTGACAAAGCCAAACAGCTCCAAAGGAAGTGAGCTTCACATTTGAACTTTGTTCCTGTATTCTCTTTTGATCCTTGTTTTGAAGTGGGCCGCTATGACACTTGATGTAGAAACTACCGGTTGTTTAGCATTGCGCATCGTACGTTGTCCAAATATCGACCGTAGTTCTTCAATTTCCAAGCGAGAGGCTTGTGGTGAGCACGAATTGCAGCCCACAACTTACCTGCGAATGCAGATCTCGCTTCTGACAGGACTCTTCCGGCTGTGGTGAAAATTCACACACACCAACACGTACACATACACACATACACACACACACAATACCACTCGTACACGCATTGGCAACAGCGCACACGCACGCACGCACACACACACACACACACACACACACACACACACACACACAGTGTTGAGAAGAAGCATCCACGGAACTGCACAAAAAATTCTTTGCCCATTCGCGCGCACACAACTCTCACACCTCTCACACAAACACGACCATGTTCACACTCAGCATACAGACACTACAGATGTTCACAGATAGCAACCAGTTTGATTGACACATTCCACACTCCATAATTGTACAGCACAACACTCTGCACTTCACGTGTCCACATATGTTTGCACACACGCACACTTTGTCACTTAGATGTGAACAGTGACTCAATCTGTTGCAGCTGGACACCAAGAACACAAACGAAAGCGCCCTGGTAAAGACCCTTTGGATTGCGGCAGTGATTTGAACAAGGCACGAACCGTTGGTGGATATCGACAGTTGGGATTCAACTGGAAGCTAAGCACACGTGGCCTCTGCAGGAATGTACAAGAGAGTCTGATAAGTGGATGATCATTTGCACTATTCAAATAAGCGCATTTTTTTTCTCTCCACGAGTCAGGCTTAATTTCTGAAGCTGCAAGTTGACGAATAGCGCTGCATTTTTCATGCAATAATAACATTATCGCAGGGATAGCGCAACAGCGCAACGACAAGACTGATTACTCTTCCGACTCAATAACAGTGTCAATCCGTGAATAATTCAGCAGCTCTGAGAGCCGTTTCAGTGGCGTGCGCTGCAGAGCCCATCCACACATGCAAGGGCATTTTTGAACCTGCAACAACGAAACGTGTGCACGCTATGGTGTTCAAAGTGGGATGAAGCGCAGTTGGGTGCACGTCCTGTCATTGTTTTTCACACCACAAGCCAAGAAAATAGCGAAGTAATGGAGCCCGACGTACACGTCGAAGTTTGCCCACTTCTGCCACTGCTGCAGCGATAAGCTGTACGTGCCTTTGCGGTGAGCATCAAGGTGGCGCAAAGGGCTTGCAACAACGAGAACGAGCATTCACGTTTGCGTTCACAATGTTTAACAACCTTGCCCAGCCACCCTGAAGCCCCACCCCTTCACACACATGCACCTCTTTCCTTGACCATCAAATATCTCCCACCTTGCTTCTTCCACTTCCAATCCATGCATCTGTTCCCGAAATGATGTTTTACAAAATTCTGACTTTGGGAGCAAGTTTGGTCAACAAAGAACTTGCCATCGACAGGATTATGTGTTTGGCCACCTGACAATGATCCGTCAGGCCCCAAGGACCAAAAATGCTGGTTGGATCCAATCGCTCGTTCTCTCACGTGAACAAAATTTGGTCAAAATGGCAAAATGCTTCCTTTTCAAAATTTCAACCAGGGGCTGCAAGAAGTCAACCTCTCTGTACCATCAAATAGAGAGGGTGTTTTGTCACTTCAAGAAAGAAGAGGTTTTGGACCCCACGAATCACCCAACACCTCACCTCATCACCTCACCCCACACATCTGTCAGCGTGACCATGGCGTTGGGGCGGGGCGTACACAAGCGAAACCAACTTGTTTGGATTTCAACTTCCGAATGAACCAGCAAAACTGGTACCAGAGACTGCGCTTCCAGAGACGTCAACTGTTTTGTGTGTTGAACAAAAGTGCGCAAACGCTGACCAAAACGTCGTTCTTGGAAGCGAACACCAAGATTGCGTGCATAGCGAGGCTTTCAGCACCAGGCCCCGAGTTATGCTTGCACTCGTACTTTCAGACAGCTAACTCGCCCGAAGAATCGGCTCAAAATGTCATGACGAAGCCTTGGCGAAGGCAATAGCTTGTGTGCTGAAAGCTTGCTCGGGTATGCAAGCAACGTTGGTTGGGCCACCTACACAACGCTGAATCTGAATATCAATCCATCTCGCAATCTGTTACACGACGAGTCCATTGCTATTGCACACACCTGTCGAAGTAGGTGATACGATTCTCCTTTGAAATCGTTTCTGTCATCCAAAGGGGAGACTGAAGGGCAAATCGAGCACGTCGTCCTCGACAGCCCTCAAAACCAGTTGTTCACAAGCAGTGGAAGTTCAAGAAGTGATTCGCTCGTGCGCACTGGCCATTCTCTTGAGCAGATGTGCTCTTCGATCTCACTGGTTGAACTGAACAACAGTCACCAGCAAAACAGCAAAGCCTGAAAGACTTACCAAAAGGTGTGTCTCGTAGAATTCACAACAATGTTGACATCCTCTTGTGAGAGTCGCAAGAACTGTGTCAACTGCTTCGAACCTGAATCTTTGTCTTCGCACGAGCACACCAAACCAGAAGGTCATCATCGTCTCACAGGAGCGAAACAAATGTCCGTGGACCTGACTTTCAGGGAATTGAAACAAATCTGCCAAGTCAAGTCAGGGTCCAGAGTCCAGTGAATGAGTTGCCAAGGACAAGCAACTCTCACTGTGTGCCCCGCCTGAACGACCAAGAAAAGACAGCCGTGGGAACTCTTTCTGAGCGTCCAGGCTGATTGCAAAATGACTGAGTCGCATTCGCGAATCCAGGAGTCGGCAGGATTCGGCTGGGACTTGGCGGGGGACTGCAAAGCTCACCGGAACCGTCGATTCAGCTGTCAGTCCCGAGCTGCTCTGATAACTGGTGCGGAGCAGTAAAACAAACAGTCCCGCAGCCGCAGTGTTAATTGAATGTCACACACGAGATTTGTCATCTGTCCCTGGCACCGAAGCATTAGCCTTCTCCCCGTCGACACTTTCCCCTGCACCCGTCTTTATTCAGCATGAACAACGAGAAAGCTTTTTGTTTTTTCCTGGTCCTGAGTGCGGTGTCGCTGGGTTACAGATGGGAAAATGCGCAGTGTTTGCATGCCAATCTGCCTCAGGAGAAATGTCAGCTCCAGGCACCTCGGTCAGTCAGACAACACCTGCGAGGACGAGGAGACCTGAGGCCCGGGCAGCGTCCACACAGGGCTTGTGCAGGTCTGTTTCCAGGGACGCTGGCCCGCCAGGACTGGGTGTTGTTGGATGTCTCAGTGCAACCTCATTAGCCAGAACCAAGCTGCGGCTGAAGGTCGTTCTCAAATGGACTTTCGGGACGAAGGCTGAGCGAGGGCTGTCGGTCACCGGGGTCCTCTGGATGACCGGTGAGGTTCTTACCAGGGTCCAGTGGGTGACCGGCGCCGTTCTGAGCCTCAAACAACACATCGCGTCTGAAAAACCACCGCACCGGGACCAACTCCGAACAAAGACAAAGGTCGTTTGTGGAACCACACCTATTTCACAATCAACTCGACCAGCAAGTCAATCGAGTCTGCTTCTGCTTCTGCGCAACACTGGCACAAAGTGAAAATGTGACAATGCGCATATGATGGATGCGCTGCTGTTGCGTTTTTCTTCCAAGACAGTGCTGCGTTGGCTGAATTATTTATATCCTCAGCAACTCTTGTCTCTTCCTTTCTGAATCCATTTCGGGTCATGTAAAATGAACAGTTTGCCTGCAGGGCCATCATCGGACTCCGGTGCATACCCTGAGCAGCGAAGGTCCTGCATTTCGCGAAGAATGAGCAGGTCTCCAAACACTTTACTTTCACTTTACTCGTACTCAGACAAGTTTCGTGCACGAGATGTCCCTGTCGTTTCACTTCAAAAGCGAATCTCCATCGTTCCCGCTGCTCCCAGATGACCCACTGTGCTCGTATAGAGCCCAGCAGAAAAAAATTTTGGTTGCGGATATTAAATAGCTGATCACGCAAGAACTTCAAAGAAGGCTTGGATTCCCATGGAAATTTCAGCTGCTAAGTGATTGAAGGGAGTGTCCACGGTGGTGATCACGACAGAAGGGGCCAACGCCTTCCTGAAGAATCCCCCTGGTGACGCACTCAACAGAGGTGCGCGGTCTTTGTGACTAGCTTTGTATTGACAGCAGGTCTTTCTGAAGAGTGTGGTACCGGTAAATCTTGCTCAAAACTGGTTTGTTTTCTGAACTTGGGTTGGGTTCACTCTTTGCCCTGAGTGACTCAAGCAACAGACAAGACCAAGGCTCGCCGGACACGTCGAGTTGAAGAAAGTTTGAATTTTGTTCAAAAGACACTTTCGGCATGCAACGAACTCAGACTTTATCGAGTTGGAAAACGTCATCGCAAAACAAAGTTTGCGTTGGGGATTTGCGATGCGTGTGTCGCAAACCAAAGTGGGTTGAGAGTTTTGTTTCCTCACACCCCAGACACTTTTAGTCCAAGCACATTTTGGGGGCTTTTGGAGCTCGTGGGTGAGACATGGAACAGAGACACCTGGGTCTCAGTGAAAGTGTCGCGAGCGACTGACAAGAATTGCGCTTCCAACTTCAAAGCGCTGTTCGCACACACGGAGACGACACACACGCACGGAGGAGAGACGGTGAATGGCGCTAAGAGCGCGGGCGGATGCGCAGAGAACGATCGATAGGAGCATGTCGCGCGCAAGCTGTCACTGCATGTCGGGCGGCTCTGCGTTCAGAGCTCCGTCGCCGCTGACATGTGTGTGTTCATAGAAGCTGTATGGACGTACGTACGTGTCTGCTTGTTCATCAGACAGATGCATAAGCACATACACGTCCTGCTCCAGCATCATGTTGACCATCCCGAGTTATGAGTATTTTCCCAACAAGCCCAACCCCAAAGTGTTCAAGGCTTCGTGGGACGCAAGGGGTTCGCAAAATCCGGTTCCTGTGTTCCGAACAACATGGGACCAAGCTCCTGACGTGAACCTTTCCACAGCAAGCCATCAGCAGCTCACACTGCGCACTTCCTTTACAACATATTGCCTCCACGTGATTCGAGTTGTCGGCTGAATGACGAAAAGTCGCCATTGACCCGCTTCCGTCGCAGCCTCGTCAGCGCCGCTGATTTACGGCTCCGTCACTCACAGCAACCTCCGTGCAGCATCACCGCGCCGCGCTCGGTTCGTCCGCGAGAAGGCAAACGTTTGCTTTGGTTGAGCCGAAGATGAAGCAAGTGATTTGTCTGTGTGCAGCTGCTGGCGCACAGCTTGGTCGGGCAAGTGCGCATTGCGTTCTATTCATCACTGAGCAATATGTTCGTGAAAAGGTGTGCTTTGATTGTGGTCATTTGCATGACCATCAGCAACAACTTGCGCTCATCAAAGTTGCCCATCCTGCACAGAGACAGGTTGATCCGTGGTTTGTTGCTTGCTCTACAGAACCACGTGTCGCCTTGGCGATGCAACATTCACAGGCCCTTCCAGACCAACACGGACGTTTCTCTTCACAGAAAAGCCTTTTTGAATGTAAGCTGTGTGGACCCCTGCAGTTCATTTCGAGCAGCTGACTTCTCTTTCTTCTGGTTTCCGTTTCCGTTTCCGCTTGAAAGTGTTTGTTGAACGAGGCAAACTCTGCCACCAGGAGTCGCCATGCATGGAACGACCTACGCCTGGGTTCCAAACCCCTCGAGACAAAATCCTGGTCACCGGGGAAAATTAGGCCGCACAAAAGAGCATTCAATTTTGTAGCTGCTTTGAAGCGCTGCATGCAATCAGTCAGCACACAGCGCTGATGTGCTCTGAATGGGCACAGGTAGCGGGGGAGCAGAGCCTGTGTGGATTCGGAATCGCGTGCGAACACGCTATTAAATCTCAACCCGGCGCGCCGCGCTATTGGCTCCATCCATCCGCGCAGTCCGCAGCGTTTAACCCTCATTACGGTCTCCGCTCGCACCACGCACGGGAAGCGCGCACCTCTCGGTGCAACCTTCCATAACACTCGAATCAATCGCTTCCTTTTGTGGATCAAGACCACATAAGAGGGACTGGCCGCTCGAGCCTCTTGGCCGAGAATCTTCGCAACTGATTCGAACACCAGGTGCTGGGAACGCGCATCTGCTGGATGGTTGGACGACGCGTGTCCTGTCGCGAAAACAGTGGTCTTTTCTGAGGTGGAGGAAGGAGGAAGGGGGTGGAGGTCCGGAAGCAAGGCCTCAATCTGCAAACCTGCAACATGAGGACGTTGTCGCTCTGATTCCCCTTGGGGCTGCCTCGGGGCACAGATGTCACGTTCGTACAACCGCGCACAAATCTGGAAGCGATAGCTGCTTCTCAGCGTTGCAACTCTGCGTCCACAAGAGACAGCGATCGCAAACCGGACATTTCTGAAGAGTAAGTCGCGTTCTCAGGGTTGTGAAGCCCAATCTCTTTCGGACATCGACTTCACCCCAAACACTACCTCTGAGCAACGAATCTTCACGTCAAGAGAACAAATGATTTGAGTTGCCATGAATCTCGCCCGTGTCCAATTTCATTTTCAAACCTTGTGTGTTGCACAAGAACCTTTTTTGTTCCGTTCGCACCACCAAACATGTGCCTCCACAAAAGCGACTTGCAAAGACAGACACGAGGTGTACGAGGACTCACATACTCACCATGTAAAGCAAAGCCAAGGCAAACCAAACATCTTCACACACACACACACACACACACACAACACGCCCACTCGCATCCTCTTGGTCACTCGTGCACGTGCACACACTGACACACACACACACACACACACACACTTGGGCGCACACGTTTACACAGACACACCACAGTGGTAGCCTGCAGACACAGTCACATTTGCCCCTCACAAGGTTTCCAATCACGAAACCGTTACTCTCACAACCCAGGCTCATCCTTCACCCTTCCATGCTCCTTTCCACTCATGAATACAAACACTCGACCGAGTCCTACCTGTAGCTGCGACGGTTACCCTACCTGTTAAGCACCAGCGATCCATCACACATAATCCATGGGCAAACAACAAGGCTTTAACTTCACTCAACACATTCTGTAATTCTGTGCGCTTTCTGTATCTATTTTCCACCGACTCGGCAGAAATTCTTCACTTCGATGTGTACGTGTGAATAATTGATAGCATGGGTCTGGAACTATCAAAATCGAAGAAGCAGATGGTATCGAGAGGATAAATAGCATTTTGCATTTTTCACTGCCCAACCAAAAGGTCAGACCCCTCAGGAGGTTCGCGATACCAGTTCTTCACAATGAATGTATTCTCAATGGGAGGTTTAAGAGAATCTGAACCAGAAGCCAAAGCCTTGTGTTCGCGTATTCCACAGGACACATTCTGAACACACTGACGAACCCACTTTGCCCCAGGAAAACGCTGCGCCACCACAAGCCTCTCTCCGCCTCTTCTCATCAACACAATGACCGCCATTTTGCTCGGCAAGGGACACGGGAAGGGACCTGGGCTTCGGAGCGTCGAACGCACGACACGAAGCCTGAGGACTGCAACGCTCGACTGGATGATTCGCTTTCCTTGGCGATAAAAAGGATATTTCCACTCGACGATGCTGATGCAGAGTTTTCGCACGGGGTTCTTGAGGGAGAGGCAGAAGAGCGCGCGGGGCGGGCGCGGGTTCAGGTTCTGGTTGCGCTGGTTGCGCGGGTTCGTTCTGCGTTTATTGGCGGCGGCCGACATTGTGGCGGCAACACCAGCGGCTGCGAGTGCGGTGCTCCAGCCCGAGCTCAACGGCTTGGGCTTGTCGGCGGCGGCCTGCGCGGTGCCGGCGGTGCTTACGGCCGAGTCGGTGGCGGTGGACGCCTGCGGGGTCACTGGAGGAGGCTGTGGGGACCCGCTGCGGCTGCTCCGGCCGGGGGTCGCACTCCCTCCTCCCGGGTCGTCCGACGCTCTGTCCCCTGAGCTCCTGCAACACACAGATATCCAGTCAGAAACAAGTTGCTCAAGGATGATGACTTGACGGTCAAAAGAGAGAAATGCTTTCCTTCTGGCACTGACTGAATGAGTTTCTGGCATTTTCTTTTGTTTGGCTCTTATATTCCAACCATACTTCAAGAGTAAAAAGAACTCACCTGTGCTGAGGGTGGGGAGAGTGGGGGCCCTGGTGCGGGGAGGCTGGAGGCCCTGTGGCCCGGGCGCTGGGTGAGGCTGCTGGGTCGCTGTACACTGTCCCTCCTCCTGGGCCTGGGCTGAACCCGTAACCCCTATCATCACTAGTCCCTGCCGCTGAAAGGTGAACACAAAAACAAAGTTACACTTGTGTTTGAGCGAACTTTACCTTTGACTTGTGCAACCACTCAAGATTCAACTATGCCCAGACCACGAGGCTGGGTCCTCCGTCTTTGACAGTTGAAATGGCCTGTTTTGTTGTTCGGTCGACATCTTAGCATAAATTCTAACTGGTCAAGAACGGCATCACCTGATTGGGAAACAACAGAAATTGTCGCGCGACGGTGAACATTGACCATCAAGGACGTTTGAAACCAGCCTCCTAAAATCATTCTACCAGGAGTAATCACTCAGTTTTTGCTAATCTCATTCTCCAAAGGTTCCTTTACTTTTCTTGCAATGCCAGCAGCAATCTGAACAATGCTTGATGGCTCGGCGGACAAGGCACCCATTTTGTACGCTGTTCTGCCTTCAACAGTATTTTCGGCGTTTTCATCTGGTGATGATGACTTGGGGACAAGACCACCAAATGTTCCTTGCTTAAGAGATTCCAGTTCACTTTGCTTTTCAACGAAGCAGGAAGAAATTGGTACCAAAATATGCAACGCAGCGCCGTGCACAGACACTGGCACAGGTCATTTCAGAAGACAGCGATCAAAACACATCACCTGCCCTAGAAGAAAGAAAGAGCAAATCGGATCATGATGCGCTCGTTCAGCCTGGAGAGCGCGCTCGTAAAGCTCGCAATCAACCTGCATCCTGCATTTTTTCCACTTGGTGCAGAGCAAACAAATGACTGCACTGAGTAGCACTGCCCAGGAATTGGTGACAAGTGGCTGCTGGCATGTTTGCCGACAATAAAATCAATGCTCAATCAAGGTAAACGGGAATCATGCTCTGTAAACTGCGCGCAGACAACTGCCGCTTCACTGCAGGCCCTTGCACCAAAGGTCGCAGAAAACGCACTGCTGCTCGTTGTCGAATTCCGTGCATTGGGCCTCACACAAAGTCCCGATGCATCAAGCTGGTTCCTGACGCGTCAGGTTGGTTTTCACTGGAGAACATTTTGTCACGGACCTCGAATCAACAGGCAGACACGAGCAATATATGGGCCAAATCACCTCTTCTGGAGATGTCATGTTGTCTTGGTGTTGGAGAAGAGTAAATGTGAAGAAGCACAAACAAGAGTTCTCTTGATCAAAGCCGAATCACTGCCGCAACAAATGCACCAGTGTGCTGAAGCAGCCAAGTGCTGAACCTCGGGAGAATCGTCGCCATTGGGTCGGGCAATTTCGTGCCGACAGCAAAGCAAAGCTGATGCTTCTGTTGCACATCAGTGCGCCGAGGGACGAGTGTAAATGGGATGGAAAGACGCTGCTTTCACACAAATCTGCTTTTGTACGCAGAAGGAAAAGCCTGAATCCCAACTTCAGAGAAGTAGACGCAGCATTATGAAACCCCTTCAAAAATCTTGCAAGCGTGCAATGTCCTTCAGAGGGGGGCGGGGCAGTGACAAGACAGGTGATGAACATTCAGGTGATCACCACCCATCCCCTGCCCCCCCCCCACTTGGTCTCAACTGAGATGGACATTGTTGGGGTTGCTTGGACATCTCAACACGAGAAGCAGCTGTCCGTTGGGGACATACGAGGACTTTTGTGAGCTCTTTTCTCACATTTGCTCCTTTGGTTCAACCTCTGAGAAGAACAACAAAGTGTAGTTCTCAGTCATTTCACACCTTCTGTATTTATTTGACCAGGAAACGTTTGGTCTTGTGTTCTGATTGACATTTCACTTCCTGATTCCATAACCTTTCACTGCCAACAAGTTTAAGACAGTGCTCGTACTTTCAAGCGTTTTTCAAGGATCTTTCAACGGACTCAGCTTTCTCTCCGTCCAAAGTTTCGTAACTCCCCGATTTTGCCATGCGGTGATGCACTGTTACGTTCAGGAAGATTTTTCACCCTTTTTTCTTGAAAAATTATTTTCTTTCCACGAGAGGAAAGCCACACGACACGATGCTCGTACTCGTCCGCTTCTGCAAATTTGGAGACCAAAAGGTGAAGAAAACATGCAACGCTCATTTGAAGTTCCAGAATGGAGAGATTGTCGCCGTTGAAGGAAAAACTAGACTTTCAAGTGGAGAATCAGCCGCGCGCAGCGTACATCGGCAGGACAGCACTTGTGTGTGTCGAAGAATGTGTACATAGTGTTATGTTTCTCAAAAAACAATTG
>JAAUXT010093008.1_pt1 | contig 20297 bp, 20 predicted proteins | sample 7278171 | NCBI WGS metagenome assembly JAAUXT01 (sample SAMN14350112, study PRJNA611818) | marine sediment metagenome | isolation source: surface marine sediment (1.8m) | place: French Polynesia: Moorea | collected 2018-08 | reverse complement strand
GAAGTGCGAAAATCTCCCTCCAGGGCCAAATGAGAGTCGAGCAACTTTGAAAACTGCCAAAAACCTTCCAAAGACGTTGGGACTTCATGTCCCTCCCCCCCCCCCCCACCAACAATTTTAGCCGCAGCCTTGAAAAGCTGAACAATGATTCGACGGAAACAAAAGGATCGCACTTTGTTTTTACTCTGCAAATCGCGTTTATTGCTTTGTAACATTTTATGCCACGCACCTGAAGTATTGCTTGCATGCAAATAAATAAGTAAAGTTCAGTCTGTACGTTTCCACAAAATTCCTTCGGTCGATTGCACACAGCACAACGACGCAATCACAGCTGTATCTGCATATGTGGAAGACAACAGCAACATGAAAGACTGGCGACAGACAAACATCTCGAGTGAACCATAGCAGGACGTGGTTGACGCGAAAACATCAACACGACTTTCGCAGCAAAGAATTTATCACTTTCTGAAGTTCTGTCGTGCAGCTCAAAACTGCAAAATTTAGTACAATGAAGCAGTCTGGCCAAGTAAACAATCACAAAGAAATTGATCACGTATTTATTCTGCCACTCAGTTGCACTTTCTGCAGTGGTCAGGGCAGAAACTTAACCCTTGTAAAATGGGTCTGTTGACTGATGCAGTTGTAGCCCTTTTTAGTTCTCCAAGAAGGGTTGTTATCACAGGCACACGTGCTTGTAATGACATAAAAATAGCTCTGTGAAAACAACAGCAAAAGGCTGAGAAAAATTGAGTGAGGCCATCATCAACTCCACAAATCCCACGTTGAATATTTCCCTGACAGGCCCAACCACACGCACACTTGACATCACAGAAGCGTAATGGAAGACAGTTTCAAGCGCTTTGATAACGGGAAAGAAATTTAATTTCATGATTCAAGTCGGCGTCACTTTTTCCGCGCCGGGGTCGCACTTTTCCCCAGGACGGGAGTGGCGCTCCTGCCCGGCGTCGCCGATCCGTTCTTCACGGGGGTCTTGGCGAAGCCGTTGACTTCCTGCAACAAAGCGTCGGGCTGTGAACAATGGTCCAGATGCGACAACAGGGAACGTCTCAAACCATTATTTGTAAAAGTCTTCGCTCAAGATGTGGAGCGAAGGATTTGTGCGATTTGATCAGCATTCTGGAAACGCAGGGTGGTGCACACACTGCCGCAGATTCACTCGTGTTTGCCAGGAATGGGGAAAAGCCAACAATGGTGATGACAGCACAGAGACGATGAACCCAAATAGTGGACAAACTGAAAACCACGTTCTCATGCAACGTTCAATGAAAGTTTCTCCTCAGCGATGGAAGTGATCACAAAAGGCTGCGAGGTTAAATATTCCACATCGCAGAGTTCAGGTCAGAGACAGATGCTGACGAGTTCAAGAATACAAGTTTTTGTTGTGTGGATGAAAAATGTTCACTCCAAAAATTACCGATTAGAATTTCCTTTGTTCGCTCGCTGCAAACAGAACAAGGAAGAATCAGCCTCATACAGAAAACATGCCGGGCAACATTCAACCCACATGCAGTGTTGTCCGTTTGTCCAAAATAGGAGATGACAGGGTTCTCACACCACACAAAAAAGGTTCCTGTGAAATCACACAATGACTTTTCGAGACCTTTGGTCAAGAAAGGAGTTGTGTGATTGAACAGGAACCTTTTTGTGGGGTGAGAACCCATTTCTACCTTGATGCGAGCTCGTATGACATGTTTAGAGATCGCAGAGTTGTAGAAAATGTGGTTCATACCCCCCAAACACACACACAGACACACACACACACACACATATACACACTCACACACACACACACACACACACACACAAAGCACTTGACATCGAGCATTTCTTATTTCTTTTCGGAAGAATTCTTGCATGCACGGGACAAACCTACCGTGGGAATTTTTGTCTTCTGCTGCCAATCAAACGAAAGCAGAAAACCTAATCAGCCAGAAGTCACAAACTTTCCAAATCAAGAGCCGGGGTGAGAACACCGACCAGCCAATCGTCGCCAAAGGAAGAGTTTGTTTCGTTTTCTTTTGATACAAGGCTTTGGCATTGGCATTGTGTGTTTTAGTTGTCGACAAAATTGCAGAAAAATGCAACTTATTGTCTGCTGCTTCTGGTGAGCTTTCGTTTCGCTGGAACAATAAATTTCTTGCCTCCGCATTGAGTTTGGCGTCTCCATTTTCCATGTGCCTGGACGCGGCGCCCAGCTCGACGGTGCGCACGCGCTGCGCGAAGTTGAGACTCGCGAGCGTCTCGCCGACGTTCTTCTCCACTGGCGCCACCTGGACGATCATCAGCGTTTTGCTGTCACCGCCTGCAATGCAATATGACCGCGCTATAAAATTCGTCAACGAAGGAGACTTGATTCGTGTCGGACAGAAACAAACTCATGCCGAACGTGGCAAAACGAGTGAGTTTGCAGCCTCTTCTCACATTATATTCTCACATTTTGGTCCAATGAAATCGAACAGGCACGAGGCAGGCGCGTACCAAGCGAGTCCTGGAGGAGGTACGTCAGTTTGGAGTTGCGGTACGGCACGAAGCCGTGTTTGCTGCGCAGCGCGTGGATCACGTCTCCGAGACTCGACAGCGACTTGTTGATGCTCTGCGCCTCCTTCAGCCGAGTCCCGTCCGCGCCCGACTTGCTCACCCGCTCCGAGCCCGCCAGGTCCACCAGGTTCAACTTGCCTATCAATCAAGTCGAATAATCATCAGTGATGTTTGCTGAAAGAGACACATGACTGCTGCTTCGAAACACAACGCGACTTTTTACCCTCAGGATACAGATGTCTTTTGCGCCTTTTTCTGTCGCTTTGGTCTCTGAGAGACAACTGACCGGTGGACTTGGCGCCCGTGTGTTTGTTGACGGCTACCACGGAGACCTGGAGGATCGCGTGTGAGCGCGACGAGTGCTCGTTCATGTTGGTCGCCGCCGTCGCGCGGTTCTGCTTCCCCAGCGCGAACACCTAAAACAAGTCGCGTGCAGGCCGTGAAACGATCGTTCAGTTGCTGTCCCAAATAGTTTGCTGAAAACAAAGGAAAAATCCACTGGAAATCACAAATCTTCACTTCGCTTCTGACCATCGCAAGCTTGTCCAGCATTGCCTGTCAGTTCCCAGGTTCTGCGTTTCCTTTGCGCTCATTCTGTTTCAAACCTGAGAGCACCTGAGAGCAACACTCACGCGGTTCACGTCGCCGACGTTGTGCACCTTGATGGACGTGAGGCCCGGTACGTGCAGCCCGCCCTCCGAACTCATCTTCACCTCCAACTTGTCGCTCGGGTCCGAACTCAGCAGGTCTCTGAAAACAACACGAGTCAGTTCCTTTCAGAAAACCATCACCTTGTGCAAGAATTCAATTCTGTGTGGATCATCGTGCAATGGTTGGCCTCTCATTGACGTTCATCTACGCGATCCGCCTTGCTGCCCCCAAACTAACGAACCCCCACACCTGCCCCGCCCGAACCGACCTCAGCATCTCGTTGTAGATCTCCATGACGGAGACGCTCAGGTCGTAGCTCCACTCGCCGCTGCGCTCACCCGTCTCGACGAACAACTCCCGCAGGGCGCGCTGGTTGATCCCCGGGTCGGACTCGGGACCCTGAACAAAACTTGGAGACTAAGTCTGACGGAACACGACACGTACACACACAGTGGATCTCCTGCAGGTCATTTCGACCTTGTGTGGGTCTTGACCATTTTATTGGCGACAACTGAATGACAGATGAAGAAATGGGAGCAAACATGCACGAGTGACACTTTCTTGGTCAAGAAAGAATCATCAGAAACACTTTTCAGAAAATCTTTTCCACGCGTTTTTTACTGCACGCACGTGCACAACACACTACAATTGTGTTTGTTGGTGATTTCAACAACAAATGCGATTGCCGATGGGAACAAAGCATGCTGAACAGATGTCAACAGAATTCCCACGAAAAAAATTCAGATTTGTGGACAACATTCTGAAAGTTGTCCAACTGTACTGCTCTTTGCAAGCAACTGTTCAAACACTGTTATTTTCGAAACGAACGCGAAGTAAATCATTTGCATTCACGCGGGTGTGCTGGAATTTCCCAGTTTGCACAGTCTGCAAGGTCTCAACAAAAAGGCTTGTGAACAAAAGGATTTTCGGCTTTTCTTTCTTTTTGGCGTGACTCAACGATTAATCTTGGGATTACGACGGAATTTGGAGCCTGTCTCACCTCCATCGTGTATGTTTTTCCGGATCCCGTCTGGCCGTAAGCAAAGATGCACACGTTGTAGCCGTCGACACACGAGGTGACCAGGGCACGTACCTCGCTGAATACCTACAGCAGAAGATAACACACTCAAGTACGTGTCCGAGGTCCTGACAGAAATAAGCTGCTCTTTTGAGTGACACTATGGAGCCAGTAATTTAGTCATCTCTTTTTGATGCACTTTTCGGACAGACAATCTCACAAGGGCAGCAGATTGCTTGTTTCTTTTCTTCCCTTTCCTTTTATTCCCCATCTGCGTGAGCTTTCCAGAAGAGAATCCAAACGGAGGACTCGCCCCTGAACTCTCCTCAACACGGAGTCAACACGGAGTGATCATTTGTAACGGTACTTCTATTTTTGCACCGTCCAGCACTGAGTTTCTTTCCCTTTTCTCGTCAAATATTTCTGAACATTGGGATCTGACACAAACCCCTCCCAGGGGAACAGATCTCCTCCGACTCAATCTGGATCCGTCTCTGCACCCAAAGCTCATCACCAACTGAGTTTTGTCTGAAGACGGTCGCACACTGTTCGCCGTAAATCATACTGAATCTGTCTGTCGTACACTGTGAATCACAGACTCGCATTCCACTTGCAAATTAGTACGCGTGACACAACGACTTTCCAGACACTCCCCCACCTGCGCACTGCGAAAACCCATTGGCATCCCTGTCACAGTTCGTGCTGTTCCCGCGTTATTGTTTCATTCAAGTTGTAGCGACAACGAGTCCCACACAAACGTACGACTTCCCATGTGCAATTCCTATATGTTCCGCAAACACAGTGTTTCGTACCTGGTCTCATCTCAAGTCCGCGGAAAATGTAAACTCGTTTCTGTTTGGGAAAACCGTCAACATTCATGTGCCATTGGATCACACGTGAATTCTCAAATGTGTGATTGAGCCAGACCAACGTGGATGCAGAAGAAACTGCAGTTTGTTAAACTGACACTGTGAAATTGACCTCGATTTCAACAGCCAAGAAGCGGCAAATTTTTAATGGAAGTTTCCGACCAACCTCTTGCTGCGAAACGGAGGCGTCGAACGCCTTGTCGAGCTCGAAGCTCTGGTCGCGGCTCTTGAAGGTCACGTGGATGACGCCGTCGTCCTCCAGGTCATGTGACACAACATGCGCCGCCGCCGCCCCCTCTCCGTCCTCTCGGATCGTGGGCCGCACCCGGCAGAAAACCCGAATGTTACCTACAGGACGAGAAACAAACATAAAACTGTGCATGTTGTGGTGATCAAGTTGTGCGCAAGTTGTCTTCGTTTGTCCCTCAATTTACCGCACCCACCTCTTGAAAAGACGCACCGCACCCTTTTCAACAAAATTCAGCGTCCAAACCAGGGGTGCATCAAATACATGGGTGTCAGAACACCTTCCAATTGGACCTGATGCCAGGAAATCAAGACAAAAGTTTCCTCTTACACTTGCCAAGTGCGACTTTTTCACGGGTGAATACGGCAGTGATCAGAGATTTGATGTATTTGAATGATTTCAGAGCGTACACGCGGATACTCCTCGGAAACATCAAGTGTCGTCACCAAAGATCGCCACACAGGTCTGACCAACGCTTGTTTCAGCAATTTGCCAAAACAAATTCTTCACGCAACAACACAATCGAGAAAACACGATGGGAAAAATACTTTGGTTTTGTGTTGCATGTGTGTCGTCTTGGTTGCTGAAATTTTGCTTGGGGCCAACAAATGAATGTCAATCAATGCGTTTTGAGACCACTCACACTCCACTCAGAGTCAGTGAAATGTTCTCATCAAGGAATCTTGAAAACGATCATTTGCACAGGAGGCGGACTGGATTTGGCGCAGTTGGTTCTGTTTTTTGGGAGGAGGCAGGTAGGGGATGTCTCAAAAATCTGTCCTCAAAATCACGTCTACAATGCCACCATGGGTTGGGACATTTGAAGGCTGTGCATGGTTCACGCTTTGCCTTCACGAGTGCTGGCATGAGCCACAAAAAGGACTCTTCGAGTCTTTGCAAAGTTGATGAAAAGTGAAAGTTTACCTTTCAACTCGACCAACTCGTTGTGGTACTTTTTCCTGAGCATCATTTCTTTCCTGTACTTCTTGACCAGTTCTGAGTTGTAGGCGTTGAGGTCAGCAAGAGCCTTGCAGATCTGAAAGAACGAGATGACCAGGAGGTCACATGTCACTCAGGCCGCAGATGAAGAAATCCATAGCAGAGCCAAAAGCCATAAAACAAAATGGCAGCCCTATATCCATATAATCTGATATCTGTAATAGAGCCACAAAACAAAATGGCAGCCCCCATGTAGGTATAATGGCTACCCCCATATAAGAAAACTAAAATAGCTACTCTCTCTCAAGAGCCCAAATGAGATGTTGCCTCCTCAGCTGCCAGTACATAAATGATACTTATACTGATTCCCAGGCCCTGTTGAAGCCTTTTGGCCAATTAGAATGCATTATGCGCTTTGGCCCTGAACTTGGCATGGCATAACTGCTCACAGGGGGGGGTGGTCCCTCTGGGTCACACATCACAGACAGACACATACTGACAATACTAGTCGCGCCTTACGCGGCTGAAAACGCAGATAAGAAACACACTTCATCAGAGCATCACCGCTTGTCGGAACAAGATCTGTGGAGACGATCCAAAATTTTCTGTGATTTGTCTCAAATTGCGTGAAGTGCCAGGAACATCACGTCCAGCACTCGGTCATCTCGGGCGGATGACACGGACGGGTCACCAAGTGCGCGTCAACATGGGCGAGAGACTGGCACACAAACAAACTTGTGCCAAGTGATGGTGACTGGCTCTTGGCAACAAACACAAGGATGAAGAGGACAACGAGTGAATCTTATCTTCGCGAACCCAGGGACAAAGCACTTTCTTGACAAACCTGTCGGGTCGTCTTTTCCACCTCATCCTTGATGGCGGTCGGCATGTTGTCCGCCGCCCTCTTCACAGACTTGTAATCGTGCTTCAAATCCGCCAGCGCCTTCCTCAGCGCACTGCAGCAGAAGGTTGAAATCGTCCAGTTTTTTTCTCAAAGCGGGAAGGTCTCGTTGGCGTAAAAGCGAAAAATCTCAAGCAAAATGTTCCACTATCCCCACACACCTGTGCTGCGTTTGCACGTGACGCAGTTGTTTGGTGAGGTTGGTGGCGTTGTTGTCGGCGTCTCGGCGCACCGCCGCCACCGCCGCCTCACGCTCCGCCGCCGCCGCCGCCAACTCCTCCTCGAGTAGCGTCTTCAGCGCCGCCACTTCTTCCTCGTACGCCGCCACCTGAAGTCCATAATCACAAGTCAACACAAAGCAGAAGCAGGAAAAAGAATTTTTGCTGTTGAAGACAAGTAAATGCGACTTTCAGTCACAGTAAGGAAGCTGGGGGGTTCTTCATTTGTGTCTTTTGGACGGTTCAAGTCATCTTGATTGCGATTCGTTCGTTTGCATGTTGCCTTGTTTCTCGATTCAGACTGCAAGGCAAATGTCAAACAACAGGGAGAAGCCCATATGAACGTGTTTATCTTGTTTTACCAGCGATACGTTGCAAGAAGCCAAGTTCATCTTTTGGTGAGAAAGGATCAGTGACTCTCATTTCCATGCCGACAGCAGGGAACAGTCGCCGAAGTATGCATCTCACACGGTGATACGCGCAACACTGAATCTTGTGTGACCAGGTGGGGGGCATCTGACATTGAAAAATTTGCACGTCACCTGACATTTCGTGTCAAGTGACAGCAAATTTTCCAACATCACATGGTGTGGGGGCACCAAAAATATTGGATATAGCACGACATCACATTTTTCAACAGCTGGTGATCGCTCCCCAAAGTTATGGGGATGTCAAGTCAAGTGACAGAATATGGAAAATTTGACGTCAGGTGACATCGACATTTTCCAATGTTCGGTTTCCCCCACTCCACCCCTGGTCACAGGACATTCAGAGGGTGGGGATGGGGTGTACCCACCAAATTGTTTCTTTGTCTGGTGGCCACCCCCCCCCCCCCGCCAATCACGAGACTTTCAGTGGGTGCAGGGTGGGATGGCTCTACTTTCTCACAAGACATTCAAATCAGATGGGAAAGCGCCACAAGAATATATTGCGCCTCCGGTGAGTGCAAAAATCGAGTTTTCAATCACTTATTTCCTGAAGTACCAAGTCACGTCAGTGACACAGGAGCGTAAGCGCACTGTCCCTCAAGCAAGCTGTTTGTCGACTCTCAAACCAGCCACCCCAACGCGGCGAAGAGCAGAAAAAAATGAAAAATTGCAAGTTCAGCGGCGGTCGTCTCTAATTTTGTTGGTGTCTAGCGTGTTATTGTTTACCTTCATTTTGAGATCAGATGAGGACAGTTCCTAAAAAAATAGTGCATTCGAAACATCGTACCGAGACTGCTTTTGAAAACAACAACAAAACGTGAATTGGTTCGTCTGACCAGAATCACAAATATCCTTTCAAGGAAACTGAAACTATCGTTTCACTGTTCATACCTCCGAAATTTTGACAAGCAATGCAGAAAAACACAACAATGGTCTTTGAATGCTTTCCCCGATGTGACTGCTGGCACACATGAAAAGCCGGTACTTTCGCGGTTTCCTTGACGATTTAACTTGTTCCTGTTCTGACCTTGAGATTGAGGTTCGTGATCTGTCCCTGCCGCGCCGTCTCCTCCCGGGAGGCGTCCTGCTGCAGCGACGCCGCCGCCAGCGCCGCCTGGCGACTCTCCTCCTGCAGCGCCTCGAGCTGCAGCTGCAGCTGCGCGTTCTTCGCGTCTGAGTCCTTCAGCGCCGTCTGCGCCTCCGTCGACTCCACCTCCACCCGCTGCACCTTCGTCACAACCTCAAACAAATTGAAGGAAGGTCTTTTTTCGGCTGTATCTGGCCACGGGAAAACAGAATCCAAGAAACGCCAGTCCATTTGGGTTCACACACGCGCGCATGCATACGAGGCTGTTCTTCAAAGTTCTGATTCCGGGCGTCAAAAAATGAGTTCACAACTGAATTGCTTGCCGAAAATTTAATGCCAACTTCTCAAAAGTCATGCCAACATATGCCAACAAAAAAGGACATTTCAATAAGAACAACTGTTTCATAAAAGACATGCAAAAGTCCAGAGTGGACAAAAGTTGCCGATGTCTCAACAGAGACAAAACATATGCAGGGCCGATTGCAAAGAGCCAAATGGACATTTCATGGTTCCTCTTGGTCTGAATCTGTTTCTGCTTCCAATGGCATGTCAAAGTAGGGGTCCTCTGCAGGTTCCACACCATGCCCTTCAAAATACTCTCCGCCACTTGCAACGCACTTTCTCCATCTCATGGGCAGTTTGCACAATGCCTCTTGGAAGGATTGTTCAGGGATGTCACGGATGACCTTGCGCACAGACTTCTTGAGCTCTGGTAAGTTTCTGTGGTTGATCCCCCTGAGTCTGGCCTTCAACAGTGGGAATAACCAGAAGTTGCAGGGCGCGAGGTCCGGGCTGTAAGGGGGGTGGGTGAGGAGGTCTTGATCAAAAAGGAAACCCAATGTCATGTTGGAAGTGTGCGGGTTTGCGTTGTTGTGCTGGATCACGAATTCTCTGTCAGTACTCCCGTCCACTCCCCCTGTCCACATTCCTGGTCTTTTTTTGCAGATCCTCTCACGCAGCCTCCTCAATGTTGCAATGTAGGCCTCTGAATCGATGGTTTCTTCTGTGAATTCAACCAGGATTTCCCCCAGAGAGTCAAAGAACACAGTGAGCATCGTGCGCTTTTGCGATCTGTAACGGAGTGCTTTCACTGGGTGCAAATGTCCAACTGGCAACCAGGCTGAACTCTCAAACTTGTTCTCTGGGTCATGCAAGTACACTGGACTCTCGTCCCCACACACAAGTTTGTCCAACAAGTAAGGGTCCGCCTTCAACCTGTCCAAATTTTGTGTTGCGCACTGCACCCGCATCCGTTTTTGGTCTTCATTCAAGAGTTTGGGAACAAATTTAGCCACTTTCCTGCTCATTTTCAGTTCCTTCTTCAAGATTTTGTGGGCTGTTGCCCTTGACATTTGAGTCTCTGCAGCTGTTGTCGCACAGGTCTTCCTCCCATTGGTCATGATGAGGCATTGCACAGCTTCAACTTTCTCAGGAGTAGTTTGAGTCCGGGGCCTTCCAGATCTCTCCAAATCAGTGACAGGGGTGTGTCCGTCCCCCTCCAGAAATCTCTTGTGCCAGCGGCGCACTGTGGGTTTGCTCATGGTCTCCTCCTCGCTGTAAACTCGCAGCAGTTTGTGCCAACATTGAATTGGGGTGTGTCCCTCGGCCACCAGGAACTTCAAGTTCTGCCTCTGGTCAAGATGCTTCTGCATAATGCACTCACAACAATCGGCTAACAACAGGAAACACAGGAACAAGACCTTCAAATCCATTTCATTTCAAAAGATAAAACAGTGACAAACCGTCGTGAATTAGCTGTGCCAAGTCCAAAGTCAACCTAGATTACTCAAGGTCATGTAACTTTGGCAATGTCGACTTGTCTCTCCAAATAGGGAGGAAGAACCGAGGATCATGTCCACCAAGATTGAAAAGTCTCAGAAGAAATGATCCCTCCGAACACGCAGTGGAATCAAAACTTTGAAGAACAGCCTCGTACACACAAACACATGCACACACACACACACACACACACACACACACACACACACACACACACACACACACACACACATAGAATCCAAATATTTGATTGTACCAAGGAGAAACTATTCTTGTCATTGAGATCTCCAACAAAAACCACAGTTTAGTTGTGATGAAGCGAAAGAGAAACGGAAGGCGAAAGATAAATTTCTTTGTTGGTGCCGTGGAAAACACAGAAGTGCAAGTTGACTCGTGTTTGCATTCCCTGTAAACTTCGGCGAACTTTGTGTGCTCGTGTTGAAAAGACTTTTTACTGTTCAGAAGTGACAGTGTTTTCGCATTTTGCTTTGCACACAAAATATGTCAAGGAGGTCAATCACAACACTGGCAATCTTTGCCGAACAATTTCCTCTATTTTGCTCACTTCCACTTTTTTCGCAAGTCTGCCATTTAGGAGGCTTCAAAGGATGACGGCACGAGCAAAGCAATTCCTTCTCATGCCCAAAGTCCTTGACCAGAGGCCAGAATGTCTGTTGCGTTGACCCCTGACAACAACTCGTCAGTGATCAGGGGTAGATCTGACGACCACCAAGACTGAGTGGTGATCACTTCACGGCGCCCAAATCCTCAATGCTTCATGTCAACTGTCTCCGTAACTGTGTTTGTACTCGTACACCACATCATCGTCACTCACCTTCCAAAACCTTTCAACGAGATCAAATTACGCTCATCAGAGTGTCTTCAGAGCTTTCCCCTGAGCACTTTCCACGGCGCTCGTGTATCATCGGATTTCAGTGCACGCAGTTCGTGGTTCAGAATTGCAGCTTCTTTGTTTTTGTTCTGAATTTCGGTGTTGATCAGTGATGTCTTCCCTGTTTTTCTTTGGTTGCAGCCAACCACTCCCCCACAGTGGTGATCTTTGACTGATGCATTTGAGTGAAAATGAGCAAACAAAATGACAAAAGAATTGAGGCACAAAAAGTCCGTGATGACACAACAATCTTCCCAAATTGGGAAGGGAAGAAGATATTCAGATTTGTTTCTGACCATCTTCACGCTCTTGCGTGCCGGTTCGAGCTTCAACATAAAGCAGTTCGCAAACCGCCTTCCAAATCTCCTTGAAGCAGTTTTGTTCAGATTTGAGTGCAATCACAAGGAACTTCCTCTGTTTATGCTTCGAGTCAGAATCCTCCAAGACATTGCCTTTCTGTGGTGAACCCCAAAAGTGGCTGGCCGACTGGGAGCAAGTCACATTTGCACTGTTGAACGAGTGCAAGCTCATGACAACACAAGTCACGTCCACAACAATACCTCCCCCATCACGTTGGTAAATGTGCACAACCCGCACCCCGTCTTTTGCACTGAAAATTTATGTTTCTTGTGTCAACAACACCCAAGACACACACACACACAAGCACACATACACGCGCACAGAGAACACACCCACCCTCCACTTTGAGATCTTCCAGTGCCAAAAGCTGTGACTTGTACTTGAGGGATAGCGACAGGTTGTCGCAAAACCTTGCATTTTCGTCGCACAATTTCCCAAAATTGTGATGTCAAAAATGGCCTGAGCAACTGACTACGCACATTCACATTTCACAAACAAACGACACAGCATCAGCTTGTGATTTCGGACTTCTGACAAATTTGGTTGAATGATCACGTTTTCAACAGAAAACCAATTGTCTTCATGAAAAGCACAACAGTGCTTGTCCCCCAGTGCCCAACATCTGGAGTTCTCTCCTGTTGACAACTTGCAAGGTGCAGTGCCTTCACACCATTTCTCCGTGCACCGCATGGAAGACTCACCTCGGGACTCTTGGCGTGCAGCGCCGTCACCTGCGCGCTGAGCTGGCGCACCTGGCGCTCGCTCGCCTCGCGCTGCGCCGTCAGATGGCGCACCTGTTCTCGCAGCGCCGTGTCGGCGGCGTCCTCCTCGTGGCGCCGGCCGCGCAGCTCCTCCTCGAGCGCCGCGATTCGCTGCTGCAGCTCCTCGTTGTTTTCCTTCAGCTCCTGTCAATCGTGATGCACAAGGTGTTGCACATTTTGCCAGAGGAAGAGGGAGGGGGAAAAGCAGGCTTTAGCGTCAGACTCAAACTCAGACGAAACGTTGTTTTCCCTCAGCTTCTGCGCACAACGACGCAGACACAAATCCTTGTCAAAGAGATGTCGCTCCCCTTCCAAACAAACGAACGTTACTCGAGAAAATTTTCAAGAGAAGATGAGTTTGCGTTTGGAACTCATGGGAGTCACGCAACAGGCATCAAATCTTCAAAACAAGCGAACTAATGCTTTCTGCCGTTGGTGCACAAAAGGTTCTTTTGAAAACAAAAGTGTTCCTTACCGTCTTTTCCCATGGCGAACACAGCAGTTTCGACAGTAAGAAATGCACTCACCCGATTTTTTGCCATAAACGAGAAGAGGAGGGTCTTTGCTGTTGATTGCTGCGAAATTAAAACAGTGAACATTGCAAAGTTCGCATATTTGTGGTTGTGGGTGGCCAAGCTTCACCTGGAAAACTCCTGATCTGCAGACTCGTATGCAAGGCTTCGCGCCACAAAATATTTCGGAGTGTGGCAGAGAATCAAACCAGAGAGGTCGTCAAACAAGCAACTGATCACAAATCGAACAGCTGAAGCCGATCCAGAAGACCGAGAACCAGACCCCCCCTCCCATGACCCCGTGCACGGGAAAACATCAATTTTGGGATCGCCTCCAAAATAATGTTGCCAAAGTCAAACTTTCTCCCTGCTCCAGTCTGACCAAGGCAGCCCTCAACCCTGATTCTGGATCCGCTGGCGAAATGCTTTGGGACATCAAACAGCAAGTTTCTTACCATTGAAAGTGAATCCATGATTCCCATGTTCAAATTTGTATGACACAAAAATCGTATTCTTTGTCGATCTCCTGTAAATCTGATGACGGTGACTTTCCACACAACTTCACTTGCTCTCACGAGATTCTTGACCTCCCACAGTAAAATACTTAATCTGAATCACAGAACTCAGGTTTTGTATCAGGCTGCTTCAATTTAACTCCTGTGGTGAGAGTAGTGCCACCGCGCGCTCTGTGGAAAACAGCCAAACGCAGTCCGCCAGTCACACAATTAATATCCACGGGACGACGAGGCCTACTCATCGGTTGTGACGCTTGTGTGTACACGAGAGTGGGAATGCCACATTAGGCGGGCTCACACGATGGCGTACGTAACGTACAAACGATGCAGCAGACTCATTCATTCCGCACGCGTCCTTGCGTGGGCAACTAATGATGCGCAGGAAGTCCCCGGAAAGGGGCTCAGCCTCAACATTGCACTTTCAAATCCCGACAAAAGGACAAAAAGTCCGCAAATTTGTACACAACAGACATTCCAAATCAGATAATGCAATTTGTGCAAAACATGGTCACTTTTTGGCCCTTGTCATGTCACCGTGTCCGAAACTTGATCTGGTTTTCGTGCAGTGGAGAGCACAAGGCTGTTCAAGGACACAACAGTGCGAATGGTTCCCACAAACTCAACAAGAAAATGCCTTTGAAGCTACGGTAAGTGGCAGACAAATCCTTCTTTGGTCATTTCAGTGTTGCACTTGTTGGAAATTCAAAACGAAATTATCTTTCTGCAGCCGCTGCAGCTTTCACAAAACCGCAACGTTCAAAACATAGGACATTTCTCAAAGACGAAAATGAGATTCGGATCCTCATGGACAATCGCAAACTGTTTCCAAAGCCAATTCTGATGGGCAAAATAAAAACCTGTTGTGAATGCAAATTGTGGTTTCCTCTTTCTTTCGATCTCTTCAAAGACAGAAGATCAGAAAACAACAAAATTGTCCCCCAAAAAGATGCACACGCACGAAAACATGATCTGATCTTGTGAAACTCGCTGAATATTCACAGCACGTGCAGCCTCCTCGCAAAGCGCCCCTTGCACAACTTTGTTCCATCTCGCTGACTGCAAACACCTCGAATACGAGATTTGACTTCTGTGCACAAGTCAGGTCTGCAGAGACAGAAGCACCCAAAAGTGCGCGCACGCGTGTGTGCGTGCGTGTTTTGTGCGCGAGCGAGCGCACGCGCAAGTGAAACTTTGCATTCGAAGCAACGTCTGCAGAACTATCATGGTGTGGCTCACGAACCGTACACTCGCGTTTTCGTTTTCTCGTGCGGTGAGTCCCCCAGGATCAGTTGTGTCTTTTCCTTTTCAACTGAACCATCTGATCTCAGACGAACCATCTGACCCGATCACAAGTTTGTGCGTGGGTGTTCACAACGTGGAATAAACTGCACGCGTACTTAAGAGAGAATCCAAACGGCTTTTCTCCGGTGAGTATTAGTGTTCTTCGATTGTTCAGTCTCGAGACGGACAAGAATTCTACGAGTGTACAATCTTCATTCTTTGAACCCACGAACTTTCTGTCCTACATCTTTGAGACTGTCTTTTGAAACTTTTTGCACGAAAAATTGAAGCACTTACGTCCACCATAGTTTGAAAACACAATTCCAACAATTTGTTTTTTCTTCTAAACAGCACGAAAACCACCATCCTTGGGAACACTCACACCACATGTGAGAGGGACTTGCACGCAAAGATGGAAAATAGATACCCAAGGGTTTTGTTGACTTATCCCTGGGATTCAAGATCTCGGTGTTGAGGATCAAAAGACCAACTCTTGTTCAGGGCCAAACCAGAACAGTTTTTCTGTTTTGAGCAGTGCTCATCTTGGTGTTTCCGTCAAAAATTCCTTCTGGGTGTATCTCCCGCGTTTGGAAACGTTTGTTTTGAGACGATAAAGCGATGAAACGTCCCAGGGCTACCAACACGTGTGATTACGAGTGCGACTGGTTTAAGAGAGATGACCAACTTGACTTCGATGTTGCTTCACCACGTCAGTTTTACTGCCCTCTTCACCGCCAGAATGACGATCGTAGTTCTTGTTCGTATCAAAACGCCCGTTCCAACGAAGCAGACACGAAGATAACTTTCAATAGGACGTGAAATTTTTCATGGCCAGTTTGCCAAGTATCGCGCTTGTCCCAATGAATCCCAACCTGCGTACCTGTATGTTTTGCCGGTTTGTCTGGCCTTCAAAGTCCTCCAGGTCGAGAACTCTGACTCATCTCCTCACCTGTGAGAGTATCCTGTAGCAAAATCTGCAGTGGCCCCGCTTTCGTACAGTAGTGTGCGTCAAGACAAAGAGTCCAAACAACAGACCGTCAACCAACATCCCAAAACAGAGGATATCTCCAAAGCGAAATTTCAACGAAAATGAAGGTCTTTTTTTCCTGATGAAAGCAAACACAAGTTTTGTTCCCATTTCCATCGACTGTCAACTGTCAAAATGCAGGCTGAATTTTTTTTCCAAAGAGCTCTCACGCCAAGTTGTGATTGTCAACTTTTTCAAAGGAAAACAAACGTTTGAAAGATTTCTCCAAAAAAGAGTTTTTCTCTGTCTCGATTTTCAGTTGACGCCCTGCATGATTGACATCCTCCGTCTCACCTGTCTTGGAAAAAAAATAGTGACTCACCTGTACAAGTTTGATCTCCTCTTGCTTGGCAGAAGAGTCACTTCGCGAGGCAGAGACGAGTTGCTGCTTCACGTCCTGAAGTTCCTGCTTCAGTCTGCTGTTGTCCACCTCCAGTTTGTGCACCTGCTTCTCAGCGTCAGTGCTTCCTGAGCCCTGCAGCTGAACACAACCTCATCCGCTTTGACGTTGGTTCAAAATCTTTTGCACCCTGCTCACTAAACTCCGTTGAACGAGGACAAGTTTGTGTTCTTAGAACAAGGAAACAAATGCTGGAATGACGTCCCACTTTCAGGCTTTTCTTTCATTCTGGTCTGTCTTTCGAACACAGCTCGACAACTCCGAGATCAATCACCACTTTATTCCGGAGTGCAGCGTTCAAAGTGATGCTTTCTGGGGAGTCGTGCACGTTTCGGACGTGGACACCAGAATCCGAGCTGTTGTACTGGTGACCAAAAGTTCGTGAACTAAAAACGAACCAAAAAATGTCTCACCTTTGTGTTCCTCAACTCCACGAGATGTTCTTCCAGGCTGTTCTTCTCGTTGTTCAGTTTCTCCATTGCATCTTGGTGTTTCGTTTCTCGTTCCTTCAACTGTTCCTTCTCTCGACAAAGTTCAACCTGGAGCACACGAAACAGCGACACACAGTGCGTCAGTAATCTTTGCGAATTGAAACCGCACGTAACTTCTGTCACAGCGATTGAAATGCACGCAAAACCCCAAGATGCTACCAACACCAACCTCCAGCGTCTCGATTTTGTTCACGTGTAAAACATTCTCATCTTGCAGTGACTTCACATATTCAGTCATCTTTCGGATGCTCTCGTAACCATCTATTTCTGTGGCGTTGTCATCTGAAGGAGAAAACAAATTCATGTGGCTGTGGAATTGGTCCCTCTGACTCTCCAGGGACCATCGAACGAACGATGTGGAATGATCCAAACCGAGAACCACAACGAAACTTTGTCATTGTCAGACGCAACACACACCACACACACACACACACACACACACACACACACACACACACACACACACACACCAAAGACCAAAGCCATGACGACGATCAGTGATATATTTCCCAACTTCCTCCCTCCCATGAGCTGAGACACGCCTTCTACTCACGACTGACACAGTGACCCTCGCCTCACACACTCGCACTGACCCTCGCCTCACACACTCGCACTGACCGCTGAGCTTGTCGTCCTGCTCGTCGACGAGCGCCTCGAGCTGCGCGATGAGCGCGTCCTTGTTGCGCAGCGCCGCGTCGTGCGTCTTCCTCAGGATAGCGAGCTGCTGCGCGCGCCGCGACTCCTCCTTGTCGAGGCGGACAGAGTACGCTCGGTTCTTCTCGTTCAGCATCTGCAGGGAAGCATTGTTTGTTTGCAACATAACAAGCAACCACATTTTGGATGCGAGCTTTCGTTACTGTCCGTACACACATGCGACAATGATTGCCGACCGAATAAAAGAATCCAGCTCCGCCGACAATTACATTTGACCATTTCTTTGTTTGAAATTCGACTCCATTGTTATGCCCCCCTCAAAATAGGCTGCAGGAGTGCTGGACTCGACCAATCTTTGGCTAAATTCAAAATCGAGGTTCGGTCTTGTCGCTTCGTGCACCGTCCGCTGAGGTGGAGCTGAACAGACCTTAACGCTGCAGAGCAGGTCGTCCCTCTGCGCGTTGCGCTCCTCGAGCTCCCGCCGCAGCGCCTCGTACTCCACCAGCGTGCAGTGGGCTGAAAACACATCGCGCCTTCAAGTGTACTCTGTATGTGTGTGTGTGTGTGTGTGTGTGTGTGTGTGTGTGTGTGTGTGTGTGTGTGTGTGTGTGTGTGTGTTGTGCAAGGGCAAAACAATTTACACACGCGCGGTGAAAAACAAGTTTCGAATCCACCCCATCCCACAGACATTTTTCTTTTCTTCCTACTGGACCAAATGCCCACCAACCCCCAATTCGCAAGGCCGGTGCAGTGGTCATGGCATGTTTTCAGGTAGTTTGTGGTTTCCACGCGTGCACGTTTCAAGTTTTCTGTTTTGTTTGCTTTTTGCATGCGTGCCACAAAAAGAGTTTATCAACCGTCTGTTGTCAACCCTCTGAAAGTGATAAATGGGCTGCCTTATGCTGTCAAGTTTGAAATGTTTTCAGAAGCTTCTGAACACACGCACGTACGTGAGAATTACTGACCGATTTTGTTGGTATTTTGATCCACTTCTGGTTCGTCATCTGAGTTGGAGCTGTGTTTGTCGTTGTCATCTGGCAAAGATACAGGTGACTCATACAGGAACCGAGGCACTAGAGGTGACTTTTTTTTGGACAGGAACAAGAGACCGGAAACCAGAAAGCGCACCATTCCTGATCACAGTCTGACCACCCACGAATCGTGGATTTGCCGAACTGGCAAATTTTGAAACTTGAACATTACTTCTTTTTCTTTTTGCTCAGAGAAAAAAGAAACTCCCCCCCAAAATAGGCTGAATTAAAATAATAAGAAATACGAGGCAGGTCGCAAAAAGAATGAACAAATGCGAGTTTCTCTTGGAAGTTCAGAACTTTTGTAATGTTGCCAGAGGACAAATAAGGGGGAATATTTCCTGTACATTTTGGTTCTACAAAGAATATTCTTTGACAAATTTTAAGTGAAAGGCAGAAGAATAAAAGTATCAATTCTTGGACTATTTGCTATTTTTCAATCAGTGAATAGTTTATTTGGTATTTTTTTAAAAAATACTTCTACACTTTGTTCATTGCCTCAATTGTCCTCATATTATGTAGTCATCCTGGAATTGGTTGACTTTTTGGTTAGAATAATCCTTTTTTGATTTATAAAAACTATCTCTGCACCACACTCATACTTGGAGTAACATCACTATCAGCCTCTTTTAGTATACATGCTGTCTCAGCTTGGAATTTACCCAATATTTGATTAAGTTTGATCTTTACTATTTGCTCCAAACTTACTTACATTTTTTCTAATGGAACTCATAAATAGCTGACTAATCAAATAATCCAAAGTTGTCTTTATCACAGACTATATTCCCTATAATCAACAGACTATATTTTAACCTTTTGGAAACTAATATTGACCCAAGAAGAAAGATCAGTACAAACAAGTCCACAGGACGCATACTTGTTCGTTCTTTTTGCGACCTGCGTCGTATAACATCTCTCAAATAACGATTCTGAAAATTATAAAAGTGGAAGACAACTCCACGCCATTGCGGACCCCATTAAATTTTAAGTTTTTTTTCAACAACGGAGTGAGTCAGCGGATTATGAATGGACAAAAGCATTCATACAATTTGATCGTCGGAAAATAATATTTATCAAAGCAGACAAACTTGAAAAGTCTGAGAGTGGGCGACACACATTGGGGTGAACCAAGTTTTGCAGTTGGTCGCATGAAATTTTCTGGTTTACTCTGCTCTGTGTAGTGATATCACAAACACACTGGTTGGTATCTCCGGAGAGACTGGCCCCGGGGGCGGGAATCTCCTCATTTATTGAGTACACAGTGGTGCCATCTAATGAGCAGTGGTTCTAAATTCACAGCTGGTGTGTCACACCACACTCCTCCCCTACCAGGGGGCAGTGGCCTCAGCCACTTTTTTATATTCTAAATATTTATTGGCCGATTTTCGGACAATATTGTTTTCAGATGTGTCGTTTTATTTATTTATTTTTATTGGCTGAATTTTCGGACAATATTTTTTTCAGACGTGTCGGTTTATTTATTTATTATTATTTTTTTTTGTATGTTCTCGCTAAGGCTTTTGAACCAGACATCACAGACCAATGCCCTTTACACCATGGCCCCCTAGTGGCCCCCCCTCGGTGCTGACCAAAAATGGCATATCTAGGTCACATGGTGCGGCCGCCATCTTGGATTTGGTGAAAAACACGTTTTGGGGTGTCCTGACCTCATTTCTT
>JAAUXT010140583.1_pt1 | contig 20299 bp, 21 predicted proteins | sample 7278171 | NCBI WGS metagenome assembly JAAUXT01 (sample SAMN14350112, study PRJNA611818) | marine sediment metagenome | isolation source: surface marine sediment (1.8m) | place: French Polynesia: Moorea | collected 2018-08 | reverse complement strand
TGACATGAGTGACCATACACACGGACAGATTTGTTGACATGTTTTCTGTCGGCAATACCTCCCTGGTTTGTTTTTGAGTGGAAGTCTTCAGTGTACTGAAGGTACTTGAGACCCTTCTCATTTCTTTTGACGACAATTTGCGGGTCAAAACCTGGTGCTCGAAGGCTGTGTTGTTCTTTGCCTCCCCTTAGAGCAAATGTGAGACCGACCAAAAAGAGCAGAGTGTCACGCAGCTGGTCTGGGTTCTCCTCACCCAACACATGTATCCCCCAGAGAGTCTCCTCATCCTCTAAAGTGATGGGTTCTGCCGCCTTGACAGGCTTTGTCACTCTCTCCAAAGATCTCTTTTTCATGAGATTATCAAGGGTGTTGCAGATGCAACGAAATTCTTTGTCATCAAGCAATTTTCAAGTCTTCCCCTGACACTCAAAATGAAGTTGGAGCATGACGACAACATTGTACAGAGAGGGGCCTGGAAATTCCTGACCATCTGCTCTTCGGATCTCACTCAGAAACAAGCAAATAGTGTTCTTCAAGTGGTCAACATCACAATCAGGGTCCAAAATGTCACTGCTTTCAATTTGGATACCTCCCAAACCTCTGGCAATTCGCCCTTTTCACCATTCACAAAACATTTTGACTGCCCAACCTATCTTCTTGTTAGTTGCCGGTGCAAAGGTCTTGCCTTGCAAATCTCGCAATTCAGACTCACTGACAGGTTGCTTGTGACGTTCTTGAGGTTCTTCTACTTGAAGTGAAGAGGTGGTGGAGGCTGATTGGCTTGATTCTTCGTCGGTGTCCACAAACGGTACAAGGCCATTGACGTCTTCGTCGCTGCTGCAGTCACCAGGGATGTACTCCTTAAATTGGGGCTTCAAGTCAGATTTTTCACCAGTCTCTTCTCCAATCACTTGGCAGTCGTCTGAGGATGCTTCTGAGTCGTTGACGTCCTGGAGGGTCTGCGATGTCAATTTAAAGTCAGTGACTGTAACCTGCGTGTCGACCAACGTCTGTGTCAACATGGCCTGGGCTCTGAAACAACGTTGAAATATTGAGTACCAAACAAAAAAACATGAAATAACACGGTAATCATGTGCACACCAATGTATCCTTTAAAGGTACATCAAATTTAAGTACTGATGTTCAGTTGTCATGGCGATACTCACTCTTTTTTGGGGTCGAAGGAGATGTGCGTAAAAGTGCTGTCATGGCTGCCGCTGAGCACATCGACGTTCTCCTCACCAGACTCATCCATATCAAGCAACTGCGCAAACTTTCGACTATGATTCATGACGAATTAGTATCAAACAAAATTCTCAAGAACAAAACAGTGTGAAATTTGGAAGAAAACTAAACCAAATGACATGTTATCAAGTTGGAAAACTGGCCCGAAATGCACGTCCGGTCAGAAAATGCCATCATGGTCGATCACGCCGCGACCCACATTTGAGCCAGTTCCAAGAAAAGAGTAAAAACACGCATGTCAACATCGCCTCCTCCAGCAAAAACAGGTCAGACATGCTAAAATAACACGTGCGCATGTGTTTCGACTGCCCACCTATGGGGTAGATGTGACTTCAACAACGTGGACAGTGAGCCGACCTAGTCGACCGGCACACTCCTTGGTCGACTCGTCCTTTGCGCACTTAAAAACATCAATTCGTACAAAACTGCTCATAACCCCTCTCGAGCTAAAGCTCTCGAGGTCTCACTCATGCATTTGTACTCATCCATGCCTTGAAATGTGCGCAAAGGACTCGTGGACCACGGCGTGGACCGATCTCCCGGTCGCCCCACTGCCCGCGGTGGTGAACCCTAACTGAATGGTTCACTCGAAGGAATGAGTTCAAGGTGGTGTTTGGAGGGAGATACTCCACTGAATAAAATGAAGACAAACTCACGCAGGAAGTGCTGTATCAGTCGATACAGCCAACAAGGTATTTGGCGGACATAGATAACACGTGTCTGGAGCTTTGTATTGTCTGCAGCAGGTTGTTGGGATGTTTTATAGTTTGGTGTTGCTCCTATGTGGGCAATTGTGAACAATGAGTTCCTGTGGCAGTCTGTTGGTGGATCAGCTCCAGGTCCCACAGCTCATCTCGCTTCCCAACTAAGCACCCGTCTCCCGGTCCAGAGCTTCAACCTCAGGGTCACAAGGTTCGGATCCTTCGCATTCATTGTCTTGAATCTGCGTTGCAACTAATGAGTGTCTCTTATTGCGTGTAATTTCAGCCGACTGCCGAGTCGATCATCATGCAGATGGCTCCGTCCATAGGTCACCAGTGCCGCGCGATGCTGTCGCTGCTGCGGCGCTACAACTGGAGAGCCTTCTCCGTCATCACGGGCTCATTAGCCGGCGAAGACCACTTCGTTAACAACCTGAGGGACCTATCGGAACAATCTGATATCCAGTGAGTGCTGCTTCCGCCATGGTTCTTTGACCACCAATAATGACCGCTTGCACCCGATTGTCGCCTTGTTGTTGTGCGGTGATCGCTGAAGTCTCAGTCTCACAGGATTGGAGCTTCTGAGAGACCGGTATCAACGTGTGTGTTGCTCGTGAAAAACAATAGGAACTGTTGATTTGGGACTCAGAATGCCTGTAGATTTTCAGATGAGGTGATGGCAGAAGGGTGCGATTATCAATGCTGCAGCAAGTGTCTGCACCACGCCCATAGAGAAGCTATTGTGCGTAACAAAACGTGCTTGTCTTGTTTCTTTTTTCAGATATGAAATTATATCTGTGATCCGCATATCTAAGCCTGAAGAGAAAGCGATACGAGAATCGATGCGGAAGCTGTACGCGTCCGAATCCAGGGTCATACTGCTGTATTCCTCCAAGTGAGTCTCACCGTCCGACGTCTGGTGAAGCCGAGACCCGTGACGTCAGGCCTGTCCAGTTGTCTGTCTCTCAGCTGACAGCATGCTCGTGCGTTCAATGAGTTCAAACGGAAAAACTGAACTAAACTGGCTTGCATGCACGCTCCAGCAAAAGCCAGTTGTTGGCAAAATAGTTGCGTTGATACAAGGTACTGGTCGTCCTCCCGGCTTCCAAGAAATAGGGGACAACGTGAAGTTGCCAGGACGCGAGTTATCTGGGAAAAATTTACTGTTATTGCTTATCGCTTCTCGTAAATCTGTTGATGTTGACGGTGAGGTCATGTATACGCTGTACAACAGTGGCGGATGAAGCCGCGCTGCATCCGTAATGGTCATTGTCATTGCTCTCGGTAAGGAGCAATACAGGGCGTTGACACGCGTTCGAGTGGAAAACAGTTCATGACGTTCTTCCACATCTGTTTCAGAAAAGAAGCTGAGATTATTTTCAAGATCGCGAAGGAGGAGCACGTGACGGGGAAGGGGCACATCTGGATCGTGAGTCAGAGCATCGTCGGAGACCTGGACAAGGAGCCGACGGCCCCCGCCGAGTTTCCTATTGGACTCATGGGTGAGTTCTGCCAAGAGCGGGTGGATGTGAAGTCATGTCCACGATTCGCAGCTCGTGCGCTTGTAGTGGTGAACTTCCCCTCGTGCGCTCCTCTGGATACTGCTGTCCCAAAATCCTGTCCTCTCCACTGCGATATTTCATATCGGGAGCTGCAGCACCGATAGCAAACGGAACTGGGTTCAGGAGTGTCCACTGTCAAGTAACTTCAGGAATTCTTTTGCAAAATTCAAAGAAGTTTGCCAAGTTTCCACTCTCGTGTCATTCGAAACTCAATCCAAAACATCGCGGACACAACTGACACAACTGTCTGAAAATAGTGTCAGAGGAAAATGATTGCTGAGGAAAATCAAGAACCAGCATCGGCTCATGCTGACGTTTCTTCTCCACGAAACCCCGCCACCTGGGACTCGGAGGAACGAAGCACTCGAGCGTCAGTCAAACCCTTCTTTTCGAACGTTGATTCCCTCCCTTCGCAGGATTTTTTTTCGCGAAATTTCACCCGATGTGAATGGACAACGTGTGCATAGCATCCAGTGAGACGAGTCAATACTGGGCTCCAGCACGTGACAGTGAATGGTCCACTGTCATGCGATGGACACAGACCATTATTTCACTGAAAATAGGCGTTCCCTTACCAGACTGCCACAACATACGTCAGAGAAACAATTTGCCCACATGCAGGTTGTCCGCAAATGAAAACTTCATCAAAAGGAGAGAACTGCAATCTTTTGCGAGACCACGTATGTTCAGACACTAATTTCATTTTCCGGCTGAAAAAACAACTCTTAAGAAAGGTTAGCTCCTCTTCTAAGCCGCTGTGCCTAAAGCGTGACCTTGAGGCCAAAATCCTCTTTTAATGAGGGGAGTGCGTGATGCAAACCTGGCCAGTTAGGGGAGGGACATGTCCCACGAACGGCACGAGTTGGGGAGCATACCCGTTGTTCACGTGTGTGAGAATCCAACCAGCACCATGTCTGAAAGCTTCATCCCAAGACCTGAGTCACCGCAGGCAACACCGTCAGATTGAGATGACTGGATGATTGCAATGTGTATGATAAAAAGCACCATTCTGTAATAAAATTAGCATTTTATGTAAAACCATAAAAAGCACACAAGGGACATCGCGATACAAAAGATCTGTGGTACATTTCATCAGTGCAAGCCGAACAGGTGTCGCACATGTTGATGTATTTGTCTCTGAGTCAGTGTCAGACCAAGTGAAGCCCTGTGCGCACCAGCCAAGAGAACAAATTATAGCTCCTTGGACTGACTCACTTGTGCGCCAGTGATCTCTGTAAGGTTGTGGCTGCATCAAATATTGAACAAGACCATTGCTTCCAGGGTTGCAAGACCCTTGAGATCTGATGAATTCAGGTGTCATTCCCGAATACAAACGATTGTTCTGAAAACGTTATCTTTCGGTCAAAATGGCAACGATTTTCAGGCACTGTGCAGTGACATCCATGTCTCTGTGCTGGAGTAGAAGGAAAGGAAAGAAACAATCAGAGAATAACCTTGTTTTCTTTGTAAAAACGACACAAAGCCACAGTTTGAGACATTTGCAACGGAAACAGAGCTCACTACAAACACGGCAAAGAAACTCAAGCGCTGTTTTAATTACAAAGCAAGTATCACATTACTCCCAAACTTGAGAAATATGGATTTTTAGCTGCTTCTGTGACGCAACTCCAAAGTTCCGAGAAACTTTTCAGTGAACGAAGCAACAAAAATTGAATGTTGACACCAAAGACCACGAAAAGGTTTGTCTGTTGCTGCGCGGATTCTGGATCTGCCTGAACTTGTGTCATTGGGTGCTTGTGTAACAAACAATGGTGAGACCAAAATAGGACATCTGGGGAGAAAAGTTATTTCCAAAACATAGAATATGCAAAACATTGACCTCCAGTCATATGGTCTTGAACCGACCCAAGTGCAAATCCAGCCCTCAATGTGTGCTTGAGCTTGCGAAACATCATTTTGCTCTCTGCTGCACAGACAGTTCTCTCTCTGTGGTGTTTGTCTGGGGAGATGGTCTGGGAGCATCTCAGCCGGTGCCATGGAGTCTTGAGCCAGAACACGATGTCTGGCCATCAACAAGACTCAACATTTGTCTCCCAGTTTCTCACTGGACTGAGATCAGCTCGCGTCTTGACACGCACATCCCGTTCCTGGGAAGTAGCATCACAGACTTGGTGATCAGAATCACTGTCTCCCTCGAGTTCTGGTCGCAAGAATTGCAGCAGGTTTCCTGAGCCTTGCGTGAAATACTCATCAACAACGACACAAAACTTTCTGCCTCCCAATATACTCGTACTTGCGATTTTTGGAAGGTGTTATTTTGAGCCATGTGAAGAATAAGTCATTTTGGTGTATTTGTTGCTGCGTTCTTGTGCCCCACAGAGGTCTCTCATAGAATAATCTTTGTTCTCTTGCAGGCGTCTATTTTTCTACTGACAAAGAAGCGCTGAAGGGGGCCATCACGTCCGGGGTTCAGATTTGGGGCAACGGCCTCGAGAACATCTACAGGAACCAGGAGTTCAACTCTAGACCGGAATACAACGTGTCACTCGCTCCTCAACTCAACTGTGATAATACAGCCAACATGCACTGGGCAGATGGGAGAACACTTTATGAGTGAGCAAGAGCCCGTCGTGTCAAAAAGAGCAGTTGAGATTCGCTGCAAAACACAACAGGTGAGTCGAAACGGACTGAGACGTGTCGCTGGCTGTTTCAGCGCGCTGGTGAACGTGACGGTGGAGGACGAGTGGGGCGAGCTGCCGCCCATCAAGTTCAACGACGACGGAACCATAACCGACACGCAACTCGTGCTCGTCAACCTCAAGACAGACCACCAGTGGGTCCAGGTATGAACCGGTCAAATTCAGCCCAACCGACGAAAGACCATGTGAAGGGATCTCAACTCAGAGGCCACAAGCTGGCAGATAAAGCGTTGTGTGTTCACAAGTAGCTCGCACTCCGTTCCCAAATTGTGACAATCACTGTTCAGAACAAATTCTGTAAACAACATTCGACAATTCTGGCCTTATGCCGGCGACTCCACAGACACTAGGCACGAGCCACAGACAGCAATTGATGCTTAATTTGTCCAACGTGTCTGCAGGACTACACGATCACCAGTAGCTTCAAGATATGGGTCCAGCTCACTTTTTCGCATCAACGTGAGTGACCAATGAGCAGACGCATCTGAGTAGTTCAGACTTGGGCCATCAAAGCAATCACCAGCGGCTCTTGGCTGGGACTTCCTTCCCAGCAACTGGTGGTCTGGTTGGCACGAATCAAGCGGTCCTTTTTCACGCACCGACAGCTCATGTGTTGGGCGCTTTCCTTCTCACACATTGATAACCGTTTCTGCGGTATCCCCTCGAACATCAAGGATAAATGTGCTTGAGAAATTTTAGTTTTGTTTGTTTGGGTTTTTTTCATCCATTGCAAACCTTCTGGTAGACGAATCTGAGACGGTCAACTCTCTTGACTTCAAAGTCCCTGTCTCCTGCACTGATAAGTGTTCTATTGTTGTCATTTTCTGTAATTTCTGGAGATGCCACACGTGCGGGTCATCTGATGCCATTCAAGCCTTTTGAACTTTCGAAGGTGTTGTTATTCTAACAGAGCCTTGGCTGTTTTATCCGCACACAAAGGTTGGGACGAAGACACCCTCGGAATATTGATGAGAGTTGCCCCTGAGCGCAAAATTCAAATAAAGTTCTCCGCAAGCTTTAACCTAATTTGGAAGGGAAATCTTAGAGGAAATTTGCAATCGACATCCAGATTCAGTGGACTTCTCTTTGGAGAATGTGCAAGAAGCTGTCTCAATCTGAGCTTCCTGATCTATTTGAGAACATTTGCAGATTGAAATGAATTTGTGTGAAAGAGTGCAGTGGAAAGGGAGAGATCTCTCGGGACCGTCTGCCTGCACCCACGGTGACAATTGATACCAGAGACCATAAACTGAGCACACGGTAACGTAAAAATACGAGGGTTTTGTGACAAAACAACCTGTTTGTGTGCGACTTTCGTGAGCAAGGACTTGTGCTCGATCTGCACACGTTACACCAGTGTCCTTTCGCGCAAACACTCAGAATGGTTTGTGTTTTGACGCTGTGACGGGGTGTTGGCATTGATTACTGTCAAGAGCTTTGTCTTTCGTCACCAATGCAAAAGAAACAAACCTACCAAAAGAGCTGAAAAACGTGTGCTGTCGTGCGCAAAGAACGGGCGTCTACTCTCACCACTCAGACCCTCTTCGTCAAAGATAAGTTTCCCCAATGGAGCTCCTGGAACAGCAAAAGCTGCTGTTTTTATCACTGCGAATTACGAGCGTCCATTTGTGTAGTTTTGTAGTCAGTGTCTGTCGGCATTCGCTCTTCATTATGTGGGCTCCTGTCAGTTGATCAGATTATTGCCAACAGCACTGAAAACAACTTTGATTGATCAAGAATCGCGTGCGGGAGAATTGCTTGGAATGAAACACCAAGTCCAATTCAAGAGAAGAAGAGGGAAAAAGACCGCCGCTTGATAAAGGAGACCGCAGAAACTCCTTGGTGACCACACTCAGCAGAGGCTTCTCAGTTGTGGCCCTCAGAGGATTCTGAAAGTGGTCTGTGTGCAATGGATCTGCTTTGTTCAACCGTCCCCTAAAGAGTTCTGGACAATCTGGGTCGTTTCGTCCGCCGTTTTCACACACAGCTTCAGTGTTCTCCAAATGAGTGTCACTTGAGATCGGCGAAGAGGCCCGTTTGGAATCAGAACACTTGTGGTCTCCACCCATGCACCTGAAACTACTGTGTCAATGAAACAGTCATCGTAAGTCCGTCTGATTCTTTACACCAACCCACAAGTCGAAATTGCTTTGCATTGGATGCGACAGGCTTCCACATCTCAGTTGGGAATCGTAGCATCTGGTACATAATTCGTTTTGCCACAAATTAATGGACATCAAAATCTACCCTGACTGTTCTCGCCGTTCATGTGAGCACTGAATGTCTCACGTCTTTCGGGGCACTTTGCTTCTTCGCAAAGATGTTTTGAAAGTTCTTGGACACGCACGATGCGAGAAGCGAATGCTCAAAAAGTTTTGTTGTGTCCGGCGACTTTTCTTTGAAACAAGCAAGCAATCTTTCAACACGACACAGACACCTGTTGTTTTCTGAGATGGTCTGTTGTGAGGGACATTGGATCTGCCAACAAATTGCTTGTCATAAGTTTTTCTTTGTTTTTGTGTGTCGTGAGAAACATCGCCTTTGATCAAATCAGTCGGTACAGTTATCACCGAAGTGCGTGATGGGGCTGTGAATTGCAAGCTGTGTGTTTTCAGTCGATGTTCACAACCAAATTCAGTCGATTCCTACTTGTCCTTAGCTGTGCCTTGATTCGTTTCCTCAGGATGGACACCGCGTCTGAATCCCGAGCGCAAAAGCAAATCGACAAGAATGAGGACAGAATGTGTCGACGGACACACACGGAGAAAAGAAAGGGGAATGTTGTTGTTGTTTTTTGAGTTCACGCACGCGTCTTGGGATCAAAATCAGGACTGCACATCTTTTGGGTCTGGCGAGGAAGGCTCAGAAAATTCATCAAAAGAACAAAGGAACAAACTTACAAAATTTTCGTCTTTGACTCAAGTCCTTCCTGTTACCTTTGTGGTCAGAACTGGGACTAGAAAGTAGCAGCCTTGAGCTGTGGTTTCAAAGGAAACAAATAAGTATCCCAGTGGAAGAAAATTTTTATTCACAAGATAAAACTGCAAAACGAGCACGTTCTTGGGCCAGTGGGTCGGACAAAGAAACAGGCAAGGTTCGTGTTTTTTATCCTCACAGTCCGTTCACATCCGGCAGATAGATCTCACTGGTTGGAAACTCTTTGTCCCACTCCAAGGGGTATCAGTGGCGTCCAAGATGTTCCTTCTTACCCCTCACAGTTAACTTTCTTCAGGTCCTGGGTTCGTGTGGAAAAAAAACTTGCAAAACATTACATCCGTTTGTGGGTAAATGAAGGAGTCTTTTGCCTGAAACAGACTTTTCTTGTTCTCCTGCAGAGAGAAAACGGAACAAAGAGGCATTTCTTCTTTTGCAACAAAACAAAAAACTGTAGGTTGTGGGCAGTTTCTATCCAGCCCCAGACAGAGGGCATCAGAACCAACTTCAATATCAACTTGAACTCCAACTCTCTCCAATTCACGTGCACCAACCTGCGAGTAAAAGAGTATTCATCTGGCATTGGGAAGTCAACATATCATGCCCTGTTCTAGACTGGTCAGCCACAAGTCCATGTTGTACCTTCAGAACGATTGTAAAGATCTGGATACATTGGATTTTTAGCACCTGAACCACTTTTTCAAAGGTAGTTTGAAAATAAACTTTGTGGAAACAATGTCCAAGAAACATCTTATTGAAATGAAAATCCCACCTCCAAAGTTGGTACTGTTCTGTCCTGCAGCTGTGCAAATTTCTTGCAGCTGAGATTTGTCCAGGATTTTTGCAACAATAACCTATTCCGTCACTGAAATACACGACCGACAGATTTGAACTGATCACTTGCCCCACCCACATCAGTTTTGTGTTTGAAATTCTTGTTTGCTACCAGCAAAGGCAATCTCATTAGTCATGCCAGGCTTAGAAACTGGTTTCTACAAGGGGTATGTGAATTTCACACACTGATTGTGGATTCGCCTTGTGTTGTCCTTGTCAACCTCACACTCAGCTGGAATTAGCTCTCCCAACTACGAGGATCGTCTCAAAATAGACCAATCAGAGGACCATAAAGTGTTCTCACAAGTACAATTATATGTGTACAAACAAGATCATCACAAGTAGATCTTGCCCTACCTGGTAGTACCTTCTATCCACAAAGAATTTAAATTTTGTACTCATGAGTACAACTGTGTACTCAAAAAAATATCACACATAATGATCTACCAACACTACAGTAACAGGTTGAGATATTTATGTATAAACTTGAGAGAAAAAAGAAGCATAAACACCTTATAATTCCAAAAAGTTACATAGCAACAGGAAGAATTAGTCTCTGATAGCAAACAAACAAGTTTATCTAATTTTTAAATGGTTAAAAAGGTCATTTGGCTATGATCACAAGATCCCTAAACTGTGGGTTGATGAGCTGCACCAAACACAATTATGTGGCACAGGAAGTTTTCATTTTTGACCAAACACAAAGATGTACGGTCCTCCAATCGGTCTATTTTGAGACGGTCCTCGTAGAACTGTTCTGGATGTTGCCTCGCAAGGCGTGAGTCCGTTTTATGATTCTCCTGTTAGATACGCAACTCTTGCTGTTTGTTGTCTGACAAGGCACGTGAGTTTTGGCTCGGTGGGGGCGGTGCACGTCCTCACGTGGGAGGTGCATCTCAAGACTTCATCACTGTCACTGACTGGAACCCTAGATTTTCAACAGCAGTTACGCAGCGCGGCAGTCAGGCTCTTCGACAATATCTTTTCTTGACTCGAGACGGATGAATCAGCCAGTCGTGTACATTTGTCGAGATTGGGATGGATTCCTTTCAGGATGCATCACCGCATGATTTCCACAGGGAGCTCCTGGCTGCCTTGATTGTAGATCTCCGACAAAGATTCCTGCTTTGCTGGGGAAAAGGAGTCAAACATTAATGAGAGATACGTGAAAAGTGTGCTGCATGCTCTGCTTGTCTGACTTTGTGAAGAACACCAAAACACGCACGAAGAGAAGCTCTCACGATTTGATGTTCAGTTGGAACCCAGTTGCTCCAGGACACAGGAATAATTTCATCGTCTACAAATCGCTGCTGAAAGCACAAGAGACAATTTTGCTCAAGCTTGTACTCGTACGGATGGTGAGCAATGCAATTCACCCCAGAGAAACATCAGTTCCTGTCGAGCACCCGACACCTCGCGTCACGGCGAGCAGCGGTTCTCCTGTTTCCTGCGCTTTATTGCAGATCGGGCAGTGGAGCATGATGGCAGGGATGAAGATCGACGACATCACGTGGCCCGGAGACGACCCGACCCCGCCCAAGGGCCGCCCCGACAAATATCACATCAAGGTGGTGACGATCCAAGAAAAGCCGTACGTCGTGCACTCGGACCCGGACAAGACGGGACAGTGTCCTGCGCAGGCGGCGCTCTGCAGAATCGCGCCCGAGAACGTCACCAACGGGTGAGTGGGCTCCGCTGCGGTTTCCAGTTCTCAACTTGGAGAACAGGAAGGGGACAAGGGATAGCGCTATCGCCGGATTGATGTCCTGGCTCCAACTCCCCTGGTTTTGAAAAATGGTTTGGTGGCTGAAAGCTCCTGTGTCATAAATGAAAGATGTACCAAAGGCATGCAGTATGAGCCCGTGTGAAGCTAACTGACCATGCCAGCTTCTCATGCAATCTCCAAGAGCTCTCAAGTCTCCCCTTTGTTTATTTCCTCGGCGAGAGACCGCGGATGTCATACTTATGGCTCGTATTATGTCACAAGTAATTGCTTTATGGGAAAACCTCTGCAAGGTTCTTCACAGGGGCCCAATCTTTCTAAATGAATTGTGAACGTTGATGCTCTGATGAAAAGGTTTTTTGAACAAGCTTGTTGATTTTTGCTCAGTCCGAACACCTGGGCCACCATGGTGCTTCTCTTTTCCGTGCAATTGAAACATTTGTTCTTCAAGTGTCATCTTCGCAGTTCAGAACATTCATATTCATTGCTTCCATTTTTGCCCGTTGCCTTCTTCCACCAGACTTGATCGGTATTCCGGCAGAAGGAGGCAGGGCTTGAGGCTGCTTTTGACCAGAAGTGGCCGCTGTGTGCTTTGACTCTCAAAACTCAGCTTTACACAGGGTGAAATTTAGCTAGATCGTTCCTTGCACCTTAGCCTCGTTGTTTTTCTATCAGGGTGACGAACGCGACGGCGAACGCGTCTCTGTACCAGTGCTGCTCGGGGTTGTGCATAGATCTACTTAAATACCTCAGCGAGAAGATCGGCTTTGAGTACGATCTCTTCCAAGTGGAGGACAAGAAGTTTGGTGCTTACGACAATGTAAGTGATCCCTTTGTTTCCTCAATTGCCACCCATAAAGTACCTCAGATTGGGTGAAGAGCTCAAGGGCTTCATTTGCAACTGCTCCACCACCGGTGACATTTCCACGCTTGCAGTAGGAGTCCGCGGGTGCAATTGCGCAAAACGAAAACGACCTTTCTTTGACCGAATTCGTGTTGCGTTTTTGTGGTCAACTTGACATTTCGTGACTGCAAAGCAGCCGTGGTGTTTGCAGACGACGGGGTGGAACGGGTTGGTGCGCGCGCTCATGGACGGCAAGGCGGACATGAGCCTGGCGTCGCTCTCCATCACCGAGGAGCGCTCGCAGGTCATCGACTTCTCCGTGCCCTTCCTCGAGACCGGCATCACCATCATCGTCGCTGTACGCGACGGAGTCATCTCCGCCACCGCCTTCCTCGGTACGGCTGCTTGTGCACACGCGCACGCGTTCGCGCACACGCACGCACACACGCACTCACTCACTCTCTCATTCACTTATTCATTCACTCACTCGTTGGCTCACTCACACAGACACCCTCACTCACTCACGCTCAGACTTGCGCGTGCACCAGACTACTGAACAACTGTGGGCACACGCGCACACGCACCACCAACATACAAAAGCTCAAGGAATAAAGCATGGCCAGAGCACCGAACAAGAAGGAGAATCAGGCTTGTCATATCAGTTCACAGGGAACACTAAAACTACGTTGACTAGAGGTGAGACGCAGAGCGAATGAAACAAAGAACAAAGGAATATGACGTGAATTTGATGTGAAAATTGAACCACTTCTCTTGCTGTGGAATCCAGCAAAGGAAAATACTGTTTAGAGATACACATTGAATCTGTTCAATCGGACATTCTGAAAACAGTTGCGATGATGTCGGGCACAGTGGACTTTGGGTGTTGATTTCAAAATGTCTTCCGTGGAGTGCGAAGCAAAGTGTACAGTGTATGGAGCTTTTGCGTACATGTCCAGTAACACATTGAATTACGTTTCAGAGCCGTTTGACATCCTGTCATGGATATTCATCCTGTTCATGTGCATCAATGTCGTGTCGGTCACTGTGTTTCTGTTCGAATGGCTCAGTCCTCGGGGTTATGACATGCAAAAACTCCCTCCGCGAGGTAAAGCATGCGAACAAAAGGAGCCCAGAGCCTCAATCAGTGGCTCGGCTCTGACTTTTTAACTCTCCAGATTTTCCGTAAGCATCGTGCATTTGAGATTGGATGACTCCAAGCAAACGGTGCTTGGATTTCTTCAAGTGAGTTCCAAGATGAGGGATGAATTGTGAGAATTGATTCTTCTTCATCTCCTCACAGATTTGACAATTGAAACAAATTCTTCATCCAATTTTCAAAATATTATTCTTGTAAGCTTCTTGGTTCAATGGTGTCGGTGGATTTTCTGCATGTCTGTCAAGTGAAGTAAGGATTTCAGTGGTACAACTTGCGGGAACTTTCTCTTGGTGCTGACGACTTCTTTGCGTCTGGATGCTGGAAAATCTCTTCTGTCCCACTTCAACTTCATAAGTGTCTCTTTATTTTTTTGCAGGTGTGTAAGTTTCCCTTTGATCTTGAAATGTTTTGCATGCAGATTTCGCTGAATTATCTCTCTGCAGAAAAGACCAACACGCGTTGCTGTCCGATGCCCTTCCTGCAAAACTGCCCGCCCTGACTTTGATTTCTGCTAAAACCAAATTTATCGGAATTTTTGCCCCTTTTTATATTTCAGAGCCTTATGATTATCCGTCGTGGTGCTTAATTCTAGTGTTTAGTGTCCATGCGTCCGGAGCAGCCATTTTTATATACGAGTGGCTCTCACCCAGCGGTCTCGATCGGGGGGAGAAGCCGCTGCGAGGTAACTTTCCTCTTCTTCCCTTTCCTGATCCTCTCGTGTGTGTTTGGACAGCGCCTTGCTCGACTGTTCGCACATGTACAGATCCGCAGTCGCGGAAGAACAAGACACGAACGCAGAAACGTGTGTGTCTGTGAAGAAAGTGACACAGTGGTCGTCAGTTCATCAGACTTTGTCGTGTGCAAAACGTTTCGCCCAACAAAAAAAAAACAGCACGAGTCTTCATCTTGTTGAACTCACTGCACATGATTTCAGAGCACACTCCAGTCACAGGACTGGACTTCACCTCTATTTTTGGCATGTTTCGTTGGTGTATGACAAACATCTGATGCTTGCATTCTGGAATGGATTTGAAAAAAGATATATTGCACAACTGCATGCTCAGCTTATTTGCACCGTGGCACGGGCGAATTGCTTCAGTTAAATTATTTCGGTGCACTTTTTGAGCACAGCTGGTGGGAATGCGAATCTCATATTTCCTCCAGTCAAAGTGTCACGGCTTCAGAACAGTGATTCTCAAGCCAAAGTCAGATCATCGCTGCACGTGCGATTCTTTCAGCAACAAAACCTGCAACCAAAAATAAAGCTGGCAAAGTGAACCTTGCAGCAGTTGTAGAATCACAAACTTTGCATCAGTTTTTAATTTGTGTGGAGATTTCACAAAGCAAAAAGTGTGAAGGTAGGTGAGAACAACGTGTCCATACGGAACCATGCAGACCGTGCATCCAGACAAATGACAGAACAACAGATACAATTTTGTTCACGTTGTTTCTCTGGTTTTGCCTCAGTGAAGCCACAAACATCTTACACAATGTCTAGCAGACCGGAAAAGATCGTGCATTGTTAGTCGTTTGTTTCAGAGCACCGCTTCTCGCTGTTCCGCTCGTTCTGGTTGATCTGGGCCATGCTCTTTGGTGCTGCTGTCAATACCGACAATCCTCGAGGGGTCTCCAGTCGCTTCATGGCCAACATCTGGTGAGACACGCTCACCTGCATTTTCAACTTCTCCCATTTCAGACTGCGCCAATGTCCCCAGGTTGCTTTGCTATCATACGGTGCTCATTGAATTGTATATACATGAAGGCACAAACACGGACAGGACTGCTGGCGTGGTGTGAAACGTGGTTAAATATTTAGACAAGCACCCGAAGCTTTGCTTTGTTGAATCTTGGCTCCGCAAAGAGAGAAAATGTCCAACTCTGCCAGGTGTTAGGGCTTGGGTGACTTGCGTCTCTGCTGTATTTTAAAAGAAAACCACTGCAGGTATGACAGTCTTGGAACGTTGGACTTTGTTCCATAATAAAAGGAAACAAAACGAAGAAACAATGATGGCAAGACGACTTTGTGTTGTACTTTTTTGAAACTACAGCTGCATTGCAACCTGATCCTGTTTCGAATTTTCAGGGCCCTTTTTGCTGTGGTGTTCACTGCTTCCTACACGGCCAATCTTGCTGCTTTCATGATCACAAAGGAAGATTATGATCGACTGACAGGAATCCAAGATTGGAGGGTAAGTTGAGACGACACCAATTCTCCAGAAGAGCATTGATCTCGTGTTTTGCTTTCCGAAAAATAGCTCAACAGAGCTCTCGATTGTTTGTACAGAGTTGGCCAGCAGTTGATTTGTAGAACTGAGAAAAATTGTTGTCACTCATACTGTGAAAATGATGCATCAGTCGTGTGCACACTTTTGACCAAATCCTTCCTTGTCCAAATTTTGTGGAAGTGTTCTTCTTGACACTCGTTGACTCGTTTCTCTTGGGGATGTTGTATCCTCCAGTGCGGGGATTCATGAACAGCTCTGGGGACAGGAGTCTTTACATCTTTAAGAATCGCACGATCCAGATAATTTGCGCACAAAGGAAGACCTTCATGCCCCCCAAAAATTTCCACGGAAAATGTTCACTCTCACCGGTCACCAGAGGTTGAAAAAAGCCATTTGCTGGGTCTTTACCTCCTTTTTCCCTGGGCAAAACTTATTCTGAAACGAATGTTTTTAAATATGGTTTTTCTTAGCAGTTTTGGGCAACAAAGTCTGGTTTGAACCACCAACAAAGGGGGCAGGTCCTTTGGCCACCTCAGCAAGGCGTCAGACTCCTCCTGCCGACCCTCAGCTGCAAAAAGTTCAGAATCTGACAAAAAGTTTCAGAACCTGAAGAAACTATTTTCACACAAAACGTGACAACCTCAGGTGAAACCTTTTCCAGATCTTGATTTGCAGGGTCATTTGACAGTTTGAACTGGGCAAAACCTTCGCAGTGTCGGGTTTTCCTTGTTTTGGTGTCCGTTTTTCTACGTTCTTGATCAAATAAACACGTTCTTTGCAGGTTTTACAGTTCTTGTGTGTTGACAATGATGTTGGCTACGAAGTGAGGATGAAGCTAAATTCTCTCGCGGCAACTAATCCAGCAACTTCTCATTTTTACGCAGTTGATGAATCCGTATGCTCACAAGCCCCCGTTTAGATTTGCAACGGTGCCTAGTGGGTCGACCGAGGCCAACTTACGCAAGAATTTCAACGACATGTACAGATACATGCGACCGTACAACCGCTCGAGTGTGCGCGAGGGAGTGCGCGCAGTGAAAGAGCAGTGAGTAGCCGCTGAGCAACTCCAAGCACGCTCATTGAGGGCGAGCGTCACACTGACAAAGTTTTTGCCATCTCTGTGAGAGTCCTTGCGTGGCCAAACTTTGTTGTGACACTCCACCTCAAGCAGTCGAGCGTTGACGTTCCCTCAAGCTGGATCAACTGGGCTGAAGGATCTGGTGCGAAAAGACTCACTCAACTTTCGTTTTCCGACGTCGGTGGAAGTGAAACCCAGTTCGCTAAGCTTGTGGGAACGGAGGCTCTGGGCGAGAGAACAATTTGAAGAGTGCCGTCAATAACATTTTTGCCTTGTTTTCTTTTCTTCATCCGAATTCCTGTTTGGGTGAATGGCTGACAGTTGCTGAACCCCTATGCCCACAAGCCTCAGTTCAAGTTTGGAACCATGCCACATGGGTCAACTGAGGCGAATCTGCGCAAGAATTTCCCTGAAATGTTTCGCTACATGAGACCGTACAATCGGTCAACTGCTATTGATGGGGTGCAAGGAGTCAAGGAGCAGTGAGTCCAAACCTCCGGACCTGTTTTGTTGTCCTGTACTTGTTGTTTCACGACAAGATTTCTGTACTGAAGCTCCCTCTGAGCAACAGCATCGACACGCAACTGTCCAGTCGAAGTTGAGACATGTTTGAAGCTATTTTGTGACTTTTTGTTGCCTTGCTCAACTGTCCTGAAAAAAAGAAGAGCAGACCTGTGTTCGACACTCTTTGTTGGTCCACATTTGTGGTTTTGAACTTTTGAAAAGTATTTTGTCGGCGCATGCAAGCACTAAACTGTTTTAGTTCGTTTTGTCTTTGCTTTTGGAGGCCCGTTTTGTTTTTCTCACTTCACTAGCCAAAAATGGCTTTGCACACCAAAATGTGTCTTGCTTCTGGCATGCGTGTGTGCGTTCAGCCTGCAAAGGACAAATTGATTGTTTCGAAATATGAGCAAAGAAACGGCGTTCATGAATGCAATGAAGCGAAACTTGCTCATCACGGGCAGCTCACGAGGTGGACAACACTGCGCTCAAAAGCAAACTTTTTTCTTGCAAATTTTGTGCAACCAAATTTACAGTTGAACTTGACACTCTTGCAAAGACCACTGTGACTAATTTGCTGATCAGTGCGTGTCACTTTCAGGCAAATCAACGCGTTCATCTACGATGCGACAGTGCTTGAATACCTGGCGAGTCACGATGACCGCTGCAAGCTTCGCACCGTCGGGAACTGGTATGCGACGACGGGGTACGGTCTCGGCTTCCCGCGAGGCTCCAAGTGGATCTCCGTCGTCAACAAGTATCTGTCCCAACTGCAACATAATGGTGAGTGAGTGACGAAGCGGTCAGTCAACAAATCTTTCAGTTGGTTTGTGAAGGATGAACCGTGCATGCACGAGAACAACAGATTTTGTCTGTCCGCCCACGAGGAGGTCCCCTGTTAGACAAGCCCCCAGCTTTGTTCAATTGTCGGTTGATGTCTTGGAATATATTTTCATGCAAGTGACAAGGAATGTGAATGTCACTGCAGGTGAAATGGAACGGCTTCAAAAGTTCTGGCTGGCGGGCGCCTGTTCGTCCAAGACGGAGGATGGCGAGTCGAGCCAGCCGCTGGGAATACTCAACTTCACGAGTGCCTTCATCCTGCTGGCCGGTGGCATGCTGCTCGGAGGCCTGCTTCTTCTCCTCGAACATATCTACTTCAAGTTCTTCCGACGCAAACTGCGCAAGTGGGACCGCTGCGGTTGCTGCGGGCTGGTCTCCCTGGTACGTGAATGGTATTTTTCTGTCAAGTTGTGGATTCTTGACGTGACTTTGCACTTTTTTGAGTTTTTGCTCGCAGATTGGTGCACAGTTGATGTGTTGTATCTGAAGCAGCATTTGCCCTTCCTTTGTAAGTTCACTTCTCAACTGTCTTGCTTTTCATGTCATACCTTTGCCCCCCCTTCCCTTGTTCCACACTTTGATTCGGCACTTGTCCAGAAAGCTTTGTTCTTCTGCTGAAAGCAACTTCACACTTTCTCGAAAGCTTTTCAAAGCCGTAAACAAGGAACTTCCTGTGCTCGACCCAAGCAGTCCACTTTTTCGTGTTTGTCTTTTGTCCTGTTCCATGCAGTTACCTACACGTCAAAGTGGATCTGTTCAAGCATCTGTTTTGGTTTTGGTCAATAGCGCAATATGGAAGTTCTTTCTGTCGTCTTGGAACACAAAGATGTTGTTTTGTGTATACAGTTTTCGTGACAATTGAAGTGTCATCCCGAGCAGCAACACAACAAAACGTTTGGAACTCTCGTGTTTTCACTTGACACAAGAACAATTGCACAGGTGTTTTCCTTGAATTTTGCGTTTGGACACAAACAAGGGGCTCTTCCTTGTTTGTCCTATGTCACAACTGGTTTCGTTATTTTCTGAAGTGCACCATGTGTGCGCCGGTAGAGTTAGATCTCTGATTTGTTCAAATTAAATTGTTGATCAGAGTTTGTCTGCCTTGGGTTTTACGCCTTGTCTCACTTTGCACAGTTCAGCATCGCGCATTCTTTCTTTGCTGTCTTTAATTTTTGCACCATTGTGAATAATTGCACATTTTGATCCACAACTGCACATTTCACAGCTTGAAAGGGAAGACGTAAGTATTGTGCCCTCGAGAATCGTGCTCGCATCGTGAGATGAAACCAGTTAGGTCTGGCAAGGTTGCGCTTGGTTTGCCTTGCTGATTTTGCTTGCCAACTCCCAGAAAACCTGCTGTCGAAGAATGTTCAACAGGCAAATTTTGAGCAAATTCGTTGCACTCTAACACACAATCTGTTTTTGTTTCACAATGAGAGGTCTTGTGCTTTTTGAGCATGCGCCAACTGATCTTGAGTCAAGAACGTTCCTGTTCGCGCGCCTGTGATTGCGATCAGATCTTCTTGTGTTCAAAGAGGACTTTGATTTCTGTGCAGCATTGTAGTGAATTTATTGTCTTTCCTCTGCAACGAAAATTTTATTTCCTGCGTTTTGTGGGAGAATCTTTCAGACAGTCTCACTGTCGGGTTTTTCGAAACTGGGAAAGATGTGGACTGACATTACATCGCACAGATCCCCCTTGCTCTGCTCAAAATGTTTCATTTCTGGCCCTCATACAGGTCTATTTCGGATTATTTGACATACCCTTTTTGCGGATGAAAAAGTTGAACAGGTGAAAGTCGAATTATGAAACCTTTTAACACACACTCAAATCGAAACCTGTTTTGAAAAAAAAGTCTAATTATGCAAAAGTCGAATTGTGTACGAGGCAGGAAATTTATGTCAGCGATTCTTGGGCGTTTCGCAAAGATGGTTTCATTTCTCACTACCAAAACTATGTACAGTAAAAATATACTATCAGAGGAAGAAATAC
>JAAUXT010000193.1_pt1 | contig 20301 bp, 18 predicted proteins | sample 7278171 | NCBI WGS metagenome assembly JAAUXT01 (sample SAMN14350112, study PRJNA611818) | marine sediment metagenome | isolation source: surface marine sediment (1.8m) | place: French Polynesia: Moorea | collected 2018-08 | reverse complement strand
TTTGCAACAAGTAATAAAAAGCCAACAACTTTGCTCATGCTGCCATTTTTCAACAAAATTGAGATTCCAAACAAAAATGTTGTCTGCTTTCTAGAGCACAACAATGGCGGGAAGTGTCCCAATTCCGCACAAAATGTGCGTCAAGAAATGATTGAAATTGAAAACTCCGTCAAGGAATATTCCGCAACTATTCCTATATGAATGTGTCCATTGACGCCAATGCTAAAGTTTCGTTGTTGCAGCAAAGTTCGTGATGCGCGTCACGCGCTGCACATTTCATGCATCAAAAATGGTCTATATGAACGCATCACCTGATTTGCCGCACAAAAAAGTTTTCCGCAACCGCAAAACGCATGCTGCAGCCGCAAAACGCAGCTGTACATGAATGCACCTTTAGAGTCCAACTGCATTGACGGATGAGTCCGTGGGTATCGATGTATAAAACTTGTTCTTTCTCTCTCTCAATCTCTGAATTACGCGTGCGCCCAAGAGCCACGCCTACAGACATCTGAGCTGAAAAGGCGGCACTTTCTGTGAAAAATATCAGCATTCTTGACCCAAAACATTTCTTGTGTTGTTTGGGTGAAATTCATGTTGATTCTCCTGCTCATGCTTCTGGTACTCCTCTGTCTGTCTGTCTGTCTGTCTGTCTGTCTGTCTGTCTGTCTGTCTGTCTGTCTGTCTGTCTGTCTGTCTCCAGTTCCGCTCTCAAATAGTTTTCAGACGAACAGATAATCCCTTTTCCGTGTCAAAGTTGTTCAAGTGTCTTTACGACTTCGTGAATGGAATTCTATAAATATTGAACCAGAGTTTTCTACATTTTCAGAAAAAGTAAAAAAAACATCAAAGTTGCGCCGCTACTGTCACGCACATTGCAATTTTCATCCCTTCATCTTCCAAAATTGCTCTTTGCATGGACACTGTAAAGAACGAAACCCTGGACTTCCCAACTGTTGAAAAATCACATTGGTTTTTTGGCTATTTTCACAGATTGTCCACCGTACTGATGGGGCAATCCTCGGAGCAGAAAGTGACAGAGACGATCAGTTCAATCACTCGTTTCTTTGGATGGAAATGTTCTGAAACGGACAAATTTTTATTGTCAAGAATGAGAATCCGGATCCTGGAAGTTTTTGCCACCAATTCATTGCTGGACAAACGTGAACTGAGTGCTTCACTGCTGGTGTGCCCGAAAGAAGTTCAGGCAGAATTTTGTGGTCAAACGAACGCACGAAGTTTCACAGTGGTGAACCATCAGAAAAGAACACTGGTAAAATTGTCGTCCAAATTACAGTGGAAATTATGCTATCATCTGTGGCAACAAGTCTCTTTTGCAGCAACAAGTCGTTGTCAGCACAATTGAACACGAAACACTATTTTTTGACAATAACAGAAGGAGAAAAAAGAACAATTTCCAAGACTGCGTGTGAAAGTGCAAACGGAAATGACAAGTTAGACGAGTCTGAGGCTCGGTAGCTTGTGTGAGGTGAAACTCTGTTTTGAAAGATTCTCTGTGATGTGACGATCTGGTCACACAAAATTATGCACATGTCAAAGGAACAATTTTTCTGGTGTGGTTGGACTGCTTTGCAGCTGTGACGAAATTTGATTTGTTTTGAATGACGCTCTCGCTTTGACAACCGCACCAGATTTGACAATTTTGTGCAACAAATGAACATGGAGGAACGCGACATTGAATGGAAAGGCAAACATTTTGATCACAAACTGACATTCTGAAGACAACACTGACCAATTTTCAAAAGAATCAAGTCACAAGAACCTCTGGAAGAATTCCTTGTTTGTCAGAACGGGAAATAAGCTGAGCGTATTTATTTGGACGTCACCAGATGTTCGGGGTCACTCGCGATTGCTGTGCCTCTGCAAAAGTACACCCTGTCTGTGTGAGCAATTACACTCGTACTGCCTCATTTCAAGCCATTCAGCCCACATGCCATAAGTACACCCTGTCCACATATTTGCTTTCATTTAGTGCGGGATGAACAATGGGCCATGAGCAGCGATCACGCAAGCTGGGGTGAAAGCGGGTCGTGGGTCAAGGGGGTCGGCGGCAAAAAATGAGGGGCCGGAGGGGAGGGGAATGACAGGACATAAACCAAGCGTACAACGCCACTCGTATATCTCTGTTTCACAAACCAAAAAAAGAATGCCAGCACCTGACAAGCTCCCACCGGAACCCTGGCCAGGCTTCGTGTTCTTGCTGTGCTTCGGTGACTTTACCTCCAGATTTGAAATCCTGTGTTCTTGCTGATCGACCCAAATGAGCTCAGTGCATGCCAAGGGATGATGACACAAGGTCTCAGTTTTCCAGTTCAGCCTGTGATGTCGTGTGTGGTATTGTCATCAAGTGCACAATTTTTTGGAAATAATTCGCTTTGAATACTTGTGCCAAAATGACTGGACCGACCAAGTGACATTACGCAGCGAGTGACCGGAATCGTCGGTTCCATTCCTTGTTTCTGGTGACAAACGCAAGCTGTGATCATCCAAATACTTGTGAAAACAGTTAACAAACCAATTAAAGGTGCTATGTATCAAGGTCCAATGTCCTCCCTGCAGCTCAGACCTGAGCACAAATCGAAGGGCAATTTGGAACGTTTAACGGGTAATTTTGGTCCCACTGACGAACAAACCTCAAATAATCGCCTCAAATTGGAAGTGCTGTTTTCTCCCGCTGGCTGAATTGGAAAATTTCGACATTTTTTGACTTTCAAGCTTATTTTCTCAGTCTAAATAATTGGACTATTGTGGTCTATTAAGCCATGGATACCCATGTTTAGCGCAGTGGAGTTGTAGCCCGAGGTGTGGCATCTGTCTCTGTGTTGTGTATGTGAAAGTGATCATGAAATACCTACCACTTGCAAACATTGAGAGAGGCAAAGCAACCCTTGGTATGACTTGGTCTGAGAGAAACGAGAAAATGTTGTCAACCAGGAAAATACCAAATTTGTTCTTGTTTTGAAGATCGATGAGAGCTTCCTCGGCGGACTCCCTGTTGTGAGTGTTTGACAAGATGCACAGCCCAGTCTTCGGAAACTGGTACGAACACCAATTGGAACCGTACAGATCTGTGATCAGTTCAGAAGCTCGTCGTGTCACAGCACGCTGCTTGACTGAAAATCCTTCGCCTCGGACAGACTCATCATTCAACCGCACCTGACGTTCTCTTTCAACTTGACAGTCAATCACACCTTTGGTTGTTGGGTCCAAATTGTCAGGCTATGTTTTCAACAATAAGTGCATTGTCCTGAGTGTTTACTGTTGTGAGCAGTTGCAACAGGGAAATGGCTGCCATTACAACTGAAATTGGTCACCAAATTGGTGCTGCTGTTGATCTTTATGATGTAAATTGTCGCACTTGCTCTTCCATTATCTTGCAGTCTGTCGGGTCACAATGCAAAGGAAACTGTAGGCTTTGCGCATTTATCTTCCAATGCAGTCTTGTTCTTTCGAAGAGTCTCACTTTTATTTGAATCAAAGAAAAGAGCGCTCTCTTGTGCTTGTGAAGTGGAGAATTAGAACTGCATGTGTGTCTTTTGCAAGAAACGCTGGGCTCTTTTTTTGCACAAAGGTACAGTGTTCAAGAGTGGCAAATCTTTCACACAAAAGAAAATCTTGCAATTTGCCGGCAAAAACAAAGATTTCAAACACTGATTCTCCATGGACTTGTGGTGAAACCGTTCTGAAGCAGATTGGACATCTCAGTGAAGATTCCCCCCAAGACCACCAAAGCCCCCAGGTGAACCAGTTGAACCTGAGTGCGATCGTGTGAGCTTGTACTTCAGCACGACGTCGGGAGTACTGAGACATACTCGGTCCAGCCTGGGAGACGAGTCTCGCACCGCCTGCAGGGCGCTAACTGTTCCTCAACAAGGCGGGCTTCCCCCGGAGCTCACTCAGACACGGGTGTCCACGGGTACGATCAGCGGCAGATCCACACGGGAACTTTTTCAGCACTTCAGGAAATTGATACTTGCTAATTATCATATTCTGAACGAAATTACAAAGGAAATTCCAGTGTACTTTGCTTTACAAGTGTTCTTTCCAGCACTCGCCTTTGCTTGGGGTGGCAGTAGAGAAAGTTTGTGCACCATGTGTAGCGCATCCCAGACCAACCCTTCGCTATGAATCCCCACAATGAGGTCCACCCTTGTTCGAGTAAGGCTTTCAGTAGTGCATGGTTATGTAAGCACCAAATGAAGCCTGGTTCTTGAGTCACCAGGAGCCACGTCTGTGTGTTTTCTGCCGAACAAAAGGCTCGGGTACTCAACTCGGGTCCTGAGAGTTTGGTGGCACTTGGGTCTGCTTGAAATCTGGTGTGTGTTTCAGGCGCACTGGGGTGTCGCAGCCCAGACTGGGGCAATGGGACCACTTAGACCCCTGGCAGAGGCAAATGTCAACCTCTCGAGAGTCTCACTGCTTTACACACACCCTCCAGAGCTATTATGCGGCTTTACGGGACAATTAAACATATTTATGTTATTATCTAAACAGCAAATGACTTGGAAGTGCATAAGCGTGCGTGGCGGCATTTTGAAATGCTCACTGATGTTGCATCTGTTGTTTGTTCACAGTTTCTCTGTTTCACCTGAGAACTCCAGACTCACGCATTTCTGCGCGGAAACCTGCCAAAGCGTCTCTCAGTGTCTCCTGTTGACGTGCTGCCGTTGGAGAGTGTCTTTCCAATTTTCAAATGATTTCATTGGCATGACATATGTTGCTGCTGAGATTCTGCAACATCCTCTCTGATCTGAAGTGAAAAGTGAAACGTTTTCGCTCAATCCCACTCAAAGCTTTTCAAGTTCTTTTGCAGGGACCAACCAAAATTGAAAACTGTTTTTACGAACGAACAAGCGTTGCGTTTTGGCTCAAGTTCTTCCACTGCTATTGTCCAGGAAATGCATCAAAACTGGTGTCTTCTTCGTTCTGGTCGCACAAAAATACAAAAACAAACACGGATTCAATTCAAGAATGCAAGAAATCACGGAGAATCCGCGTGGATCTTTTGAAGAGTTGTTTTGGACGTTCCCTCTGTGCTGGAGGGATGGAGCTAATCCTGACTCGATCCGGTGGGCACCCCTCCCTGCCACAGATGCTCTAATGGTCTGGAAGTCGTTATCCAATAAGTTGGTCCAATTCCTTCATTTTCAAATATGAACTGAATTGCTGCCGTGAAAAAGAAGGCGAGGTTTTGGTGGAAAAATTGAGCACCTGAGAGAATCGTTCTGCATGATTTTGCTTGGTGACAAAACCTGAAGTTGGTGAACTGCAGGTCAAAACTTCGAAATCAACTTGTCCCAACTCAGCAAACCAGCTGATCTATTGGAGCGTTCACACCTTACTTTTTGGTAATCCCCCCTTGAGCACAGAGCGCGTGCGACTCAATCGTCCCATGGTGATCCGAATACCCGAAAACGAAATTTTTAGCACACACTCTGGTGGTCTGGTTGTTGGCCTTTCTGTGTGGTTCAGTGGTCTATTTGTTGTCTTTTGGGTCCTGAAATGCCCAAGGTCTCAAAAGAACAAAACAGAACACTTTGGTACCAGTGAAGATGACCATTTTTGGGTCAAGGCAAGATGAAGTTGTGGTCACTTTGGTTTTCAGACAAATGTTCTTTTTTGCCTGGTCTGAATCATTGCAAAAAACTGCAATTACTGCAAATTTTTTTATGTTACCAGGGTGAGAGGGATTTTGCTGGACTTGGTGGCTCAAAAAAGGTTTTGGAAGGTACCATTTGGATGTGATGTTTTTTTCTGACATTTTGTGTCAAAAATGGAACCGAATGAGTAGACCCATTTGGCTGCTTGTTCGGGTCCTTCAAATCAACGCGAGGCCCAGGGGCCTATTTTTTGGTGATAACTGGAGTGGACACACTGACTATCTTTTCTCTGAATCACCAAAGGTATCTTGTACAGAACAGAGACACGGAATGCGACAGAATCAGGTCAGGAACCTTTTTGCAGTGTATTCGTTGTCCCATAGACACTGAAATCCAGCTTCAGTCTGCTTGGAGTAACATGCGGTCTTTTGGGGGGAATAAACGATGAGACCTGGTCCTGCGTTGCGGAGTTATCGTGGGGGACCAGTAACATTCAGAACGTCTTCGACATGACTGTACGGTGCGACATCAATGTCTGTGGAACGAATTCTTTCTTTATATGGAAGAAAACTAGAGGTGATTCATCTCGCATGCAGGCCTTGCAGCGACAATGGCGCAGGACTGGACCTGCATGGATCCCACGGTCCGAGCACCACGTGGCATCAAAACCTGCACAGCACCTCCGAGATTTTCCTCTCTGTATCATTCGTTGAATCGTTGTCCTTTTTCGGTGCTTTGCTTCTGAAGCTTGTTTTTCAAAAGAGGCGACCGACTAAATTCTTCCTGGCACAAGATTTGTCAATTTGGCTGGCTGAACGAAAACGTGCGGTCGGTTCATTCAAAGACAGCTGAATCCAAAGACTCGTCCTTTTGTTGTCTGCAAGGGACTGAAGCACGGGCGACAGCTATGCACTTTTCATCTGTTGGTGTCAAATAGAGAGCGACAGTTACAACTGTTGGAGAGATAATCATCATTGTCCAACCACGAGCAGATAACGCGTTTTCTCCTGATGAACGTAGATCTAACTTGGCATGTGTTTGGCCTGAAGAAACCAAAATCACTGTGGGGACGCACTTTCAATTCAAAAGTACTTCCTCGGCCAATAGAATAGGAATCAAAAAGTTAGAGCCCGCGCCATATCATCAAGTTAATCCGAGCATAAAACGGCCCCGAGTGCATCGCTCCATTCGTAGCTTCCAACGTCCGATTATGTCCAAATTAGCAATTAGTTTGTCATCATCTCTAACAAGATAGCATTCAGCAAAACCCAACCATCAAATCCTGATGTTTCAGAAAATTAAAGGGCGCCCTTCCCCAAGTTGAAAATTTTTTGAAGCCATAAAATATGTATTGGCATGAGCTCCACTTTTCGGTGAAGATTTTTGCCACTGTTGTCAAAGAGGCGTCAAAATGCGGCGTCTGTGGTTGCATGGATTCTGGTGTGTTGAGCTCACCAGCCAAGGCGATTTTTATCAAGCCGGCATAAATTATAACTTTGCGGCGACATTCCTTTGCAAAATTGATTAAATTTTGACGTCGGGTTTGAGTGGAGGGGCAATTCAAGATGGCGGCGCCCCACTGTGCAGGAGACGCCGGTTTGACAGATCTCGGGCCGCGGTGACCCGAGGGGCGCCCCCGCAGCGCCCGCAGCGCGCGACACGGCGCTCGCGTCGCGCAGCGGCGTTCCGACTGCGCTGACCAGGCGTCTGTGGATCTACATAGACGACGGACCCCAGCGGTGTAGCGGTCTCCGAACTGAACGATGAAGAAGGCTGAAGAATCCCCCCAAACAAGAATTGATGTTGTTCGCACCTTGCCATGTTCTGAAACGTAGTCAAGCTCAACTGTGTATTGCTCAGGATTTCGAGGTAAACTCGGAACAAACTGGCTGCAAAGCACAGTGGATACCGGACAGAACGTTCCGCAAAAAGACCAAGGAAGGAATGACCTTTGGAGGATGTATTCTGGAGTCTGGATTTTTCTGTCTGAGGCCTTGACAGCTCTTGTGCTGCGCTCTGTACCCGAAACTCACACTCGTCTCTCACCGTCGTGAGGATCCTCCTCTTGGCACCAACATTCCTTGCCCTTAACAGGTGGTGTTTTACTCCCCCTACCTCCACCGTTACAAATTTGTGACACCCCCAAAGACAAAGGCATGGGGTCAGAGTGGGCTTTATAGCGCAAGGGGGTCGGCGGTCCGATGGTGTGTAATGGTAGGCTGCCAGGGAATAATGGTCGGATAGAACCTGCGTATCTCTGGTACAGACCATTGTCGGATACACGGCCACAGAAAAAACTTGTGATTTATTAAGAGTCTGCTTCATCAAATTTGTCCATTCGTCTTCGTTCTTTGAAGTCGACCCTGCGAAAAATTTGCTGAGAAAGAACACTGCACAGTTTTTGCAAATTGTCTGTGTCGTACGAACGTATTTTCTGTGTTCCGGCTCAGCAAACGAAAACAATTCACAGCTTGTGTGTGTTCTGATTACATACGGCACCAAAACGTTTGGTCGCCTAAAGCTGAGACTGTGATCTTCAGGAAGAGATGATCTCCAAGGTTCCAGTGGGAACCTCCAGCAGATACTGCGGGAAAACCTTTGCTCGAAAGCAGTGCAGCACAAAGGTTGACAAGATCAAAATTGATTGTTGAAGCTAAACACAAATCGGAAAAAGAAATCACGTTTTCCCAATCACAGCGTTGGAAAGAGTGGAAAGAAGTCTCAATTTGCGGCAGATGTTGACAACTCAATTGAAGACAGATAAATTTTGTGTCGAATCCACGGGAGTTCTCTGACGATCTACACTACGACATCGAGTTGGCTGCAAAACGCGCTTTTTGGTGTCACGTTGTCCTCTGTTCGATTGCAAACGACATTTTTCTCACTTTAAAAAAATAAGCGTGAACAAATTTATTTCCAAGGCGAGGTGGGGGTCCTGACATTGATACGAAAGGCTCAATGACATGAAGCGAGGGGCCCAGGTTTGAAACGGACTGGGTTCGTCCCGTGTCGCGCGAGGGAGCCGTGCAGGGGGCTCACCACGACCAGGCCTCGCGCAGTTCAATCTGAGGAGGCGCCCGTCTGCATCTCGTCTTTGAACAACGCGTTCGTGAGCTTTGGTTTCCATGACTGTTTGGTTCTGTTCTTGTTGGCCTTTGTGCGAAAGTTTTGCAGTGCACTGTCGTCCAGTGTCATCAAACTCATAGATCCCAAGTCACTTGTCTTGCTCAGTTCCTTTTGCCTTCAAAACCCGCTCCACCTGAATCCGCTTCGCGGTTGCACCGGATAAAGCAGAGAACTTTTGAATGTCGTTTTGTGGTGTCGTTTAATTGAGTTTCAGGGCTTTATGATATCAAATGATACCAGTGCATGGGGAGGGAAAGGGGAGTGGGCCGAGCACGAAACCCGGGCCATGAATGGATGCAAAACATCAAAGGTGTTGTGGAACGAACAATGCACAGAATTTCGGTGAGTTCACCAAATTAATGATGAAGAAAAAATTATTTCTTGCCTGGCACATGAAAAGACACGAGAGCCTCACCAACTTTTCTGCAGCAAGTTTTCTGTTTTGTTGGTGGCCAAACCCTGGTGAGCGGGTGATATGCGGTTGTTGATAAATTTATTTGCTTGTCTGGAGTTTGTGAGATGAGAACCCCACCCCACAAGATTTCACAAATAGAGTGCAGGATTACCATTTTTGCGTGACAAAATTTTCGCCGATTTCTTCAGATATTCGTGTTGAAACAATACAGAAACGCACATTTCGGTTCGTGTGTCAAATGGAATCGGAGACATTCCACGTGCAGGCCAATTCAGAAGTCGAGACTTGGTCGAGCAGATTTTTCTCGTGCGCAATTTTATAGCATGTACAGATAATAAACACCCATTACACAGTCGGCATGAAATATGTCAATAAATTTCCTGCATTTTTCACATTCTACACCAATCAATAAGCCTTTTAGTGGAAGGTTTCTACACAACACAATAAATCTCATTTTCCATTTGCGGTCTTGCGCGGTGAGTGTTGAATGAACACGACATCTGGTGAGAAGGATCGAAAGTAGCATCTCAAGATCTCCAAACTTGGCCTGAAAAATTTTGGCAACACGAAAAGTTGGCGGTATCCCCAGTGACTGTGACTCGGTGAGATCAGTCAACAAAGAAACAGCAAGGAAATACATACGTTGTTTGGAAGTCTGAACTCACCATTTTCAATCTCTGTTTTCGAACCTTGCTGTCACCCGACTCTGATGTGCGGAAAAATGCAAAATTCGCCAAGTACACTGACCAGAAAACCAGTGACTTTTTTTTTTGGAAATGAACGACTCTGTTGGAAGCAATAAGTTTCCTTTCAATATCTGCATCAGAAAAAAGGTGTCAAATTTCAAAGAAAAAAAAGAAAGAAAGAAAGAAAGAAAGACAGGAGAGAAGTTAAAACAAGAGAGTCGCAGCGCGCCGCTCGGAGCCGCGGTGCTCGTGAGGCGGCGGCCCGCCCCGCCGCAGCGCGGCCGCTCCTCCCTCCCTCCCTCCGCGGCGCGTGCGGCACGTAAAGCCGCCATCAGCGCCGCCCCGCGCGCCGCCCGCCGAGTGGATGTTGATCAGCGGGGCAAGTGCCTCGTTAATTCGCTGACATGATCTCATCAAACTCTGCCTCATAAAAATGCCCTCCATGTAGCACGCTGATTCCAGGCCCGTTGATACACATCATGTCCTTGACAATGATTTGTTGGCTTCAAAATTTATCAAAGACTTGGACATTTCTGTTTTTTCCTTCTTGTGTTTGGGCCTTGAAGGAGACCATTGGAGACAAGACATGAAGCTGCCTCGGAATCACCGCACGTACTTGTGCACTGCCGAACTCTGGCTGTGCTTTCTTTGTCAAGCAACAGGGCGACAGCAAAACACCATTGCCCGCACGACCTTGGTCCACTGCTCCGCCGCGATCCCCGCGCCCCGTCTGCAGGCCTACTCCACCCACCCGCCGCTTCCCCCGGTCGCACGCGGGCGCTGCTGTGTATTTACACCTTCCCTGTGCTGTGCGCCAGTGGGAGCGACGCCAGCCAACACGCCACCCAAACATCATAACTCAGGCCCCGCAATCGCGACTCCTATCTGCCTGTCAGCGACTTCACTGGCAGGAATCAAGCTGAAGCTGCAACTTTGGTGCTAACCTTTCCTGGTGATGGCGGTTTGGAACTTAAAAATCCTTAAGGACACACGCACACACACACGCACACACACACACACTCCCTCTCTCTCTCTCTCTCTCTCTCTCTCTCTCTCTCTCTCTCTCTCTCTCTCACTCACACACACACATACACACACACGTACAGTCACACGCGCACCCGAGTCGACACGCTCGCGCGCACCAAAGCTGTTTTGAGCACCGATAGACGGATCCTGGATTTTACGATGGTGCGAACTCCTTGCTGAAAGCTTTTATTGTCATCACATCCACCATCACTCGACAGAGAGAAAGGAAAACATCTTTTGAACAATAAAAAGACCAGGAAGCTTTGACAGAGAAGCGAATCCATCTCAATGAAGCTTTTTGCTGGAAAAGGGGTGACTTCCGTTTTCTGAAGAACAGGCACTTTTGGTGCGCTTTCAAAAATCAATCATTGGATTGGATTCCCGTCTTTTAGTAGCTTTTTGAGTCGCGCAGATTATTTATCTTCCAGCGCAAACGCTGTAATTTGACATTGATTCATGGACGCGGCTCCTTCCGCCCTTTTGGCTTCTGATCTATGGGCCCCATAGATTTTTCCCTTTGTACAAACTATGGATTTTCCTAAGTTATTGTCCCATGTGCCTGGGCCATGTAGAATCGAAGCGAATTGTTGCGGTATGTCTGGAGAAGGTTATTCCCGTCCGTTGCATGTGGAAAGTACAAAGCGGGCAAAAGTAAAAAGGAAATATACAAGTCCCAGCACCAATGTCGTGTATGATTCTAGAAGGAAGATTACAAAGTAACAATTTAGCTTTGAAAAACACTCGGACCAGAAGAAATGGCTGAAAAGATAAAGGTGCCAATTACTGGCCGCAGTCAGAGAAAACTACCTGCCAAAACAGGACAGCTTGAAACCTGTAATTTGATTGGTTGACAAGCCGCGCAGATATGTTCCACTTGACCCGTGACCCACTCAGTGCACGGCCACCATTTCCACCCTCTGTTTTTGGCCATTTCAGGAGTTGCTAATTTGTTCTGAAAGCCAGATGTACTTGCACTGAAACCAGTGGATCCAGAAGGATGTGTGGATGTGGGCCTTCGGTCATTCACTTTCTCTTTTTCTTTCTCTTGACATTGAGTGGTGGATCTCTTTCCCAACCAAAATCGTACAATCGTGGAATGGCATCCGCGCAAGGCAAAGGAATTGTTGTTGGATTCTCTGGCAGGGACCGAGTGTCGAGAGTCAGGTTCCAGGCCGCGTCCGCCTCACCGGGACGTCTCGGAGAACAGCGACTGCACTGCAAATGGCCAGCACCTGACAGACACGTTAATTGGGCCTCCGTCTCGTGACGAGCGCTTCAGAACCGCGCTCCAACCCGCCATCAAACCCCGCTTTGATCTCAAAATATTTAAATTACCCGGGGCAGGGGTCAAACCGTTGAGGTTCCCATGTTGAAAGAACCTGGGTTTTGAGTTTCTTATCTGGAGAATGTGTGCGTAATGTTTGCCTGAACAGCCGTCATCGTCTTTGTGCAAGTCCAAGAAAATTGGTTTTGTGTTCCTGAGAATTACTTTCTTTATGAAAGTGTCAAAGCTTCGAATGTAGTCCACAATATGGCAGTTCGTTCACATTTCCTGACGTCTGATGCAGATTCGACTTCACCTCAAACGCTGTTCTTCTTGGTATTTTTCCAAAGTGTTTTTTGCTCACTCTTCATGACAGTTGTGAAGGCTGTCCCAAAGTGTGACAAGGCCGAAGGTATCGTCCATTCGGAATCAAGGTGCTCCGCAGGATTAGAATGACACCAAAACCCAGCATTACACTCTGAACGTCGCATCGTGTCGCATAAGATACAATCTTCACTCGTGCAACATCTGTTCCACAGCCTTCACCCGCAGAAATCCGATCCGAGGGGAGCGCCACAAGTGACGAAGATTTCTTCCATTTGGGGAGTGGGCGGCAGGGTCCAGAGGAACATTAATCAAACACCAACTTCGCGAGGTACGGCCCCTGACATCCATTGTGTGTGTTCGGAGGTTTCTGAAAATCTCATCACAGTTTGCTTGTGCTTGCCAAAGACCCAAACTCAATGAAAGCAGACTCGAATTTTTGGAGGCATACGAGTAACACGGACCAACAAAAGTTCTCAGGAAAAGGGAAAAACCAGGACATTTTTCTTTCCGTGTGACAAATTGAACAAATTTTGTATTTCTTTGTGAATTCCAATGACCTCAGGGAGATGCAGGGAAAGCGGGGAATGGAAAAGGGCGACACGCCACCGAACGCATCTGAGCTTATCGGGCCAATTGAAGGGCGGCGATTTCAGTTTGAGTAATGAATGGAGGCAAAATCAAAATCCAAACTCGTTCGGCAAAAGATCGTGAGACAGGACTTGTTTTCTGAACGTTTCCAAAGAGCAGAATCTCCATCGAAACGTGCACGCATGAAAGAAATCTGCAGGACCACCATCACCGGCAGACTACTCATACAATCTCGTTTTTGCATTTGTATGCAGGCAAAACACTCATCAGTTTGAGAAATGTTTTGAACATTGTGTTTGAAAGTGGAATTTTATGGGAACAGTTGTGATGTTGGTTGAGGAGGAGTGAAAGTTGTCTGGTCGCATTATTCGGATCGAAGAGTCCAACCTGAGTCTACATTCAGTGAGCAACAAAGACTCGGCGGGGATCCTAACTGGAGCTTGGTCCTAGCTTCGCTTGCGCTCAATGTCTGCACATGCATCGCTCTTAGCTGGGTTTCTAACGACTCCACATCGTCACGGGCTGAAGCTCCAATTCGGATCAAACTGAGCTGGCCAGGCATTGAGAAATGTGTCCCTTCGATTGAAAACGCACTGGTTGGAGAAACAAGTGATTTTTTATGGCAATGCGCAATGGTTGACAGATATCAACGTCGGGTAGTTTCATCAGACTGGGTTTTCTATGTTTCAAGAAAATCCAAATCCGTGATGCATCCACTCTCGCGACGAGGAGAAAAGCTTTGAGTGTTGAGCAGAGCCTTGACTCCGCGGTGCCGCGGAGCGGACGAGGAGCGGCCGGGCCTCGGCGCTTTGATGTGAAGGGGGCGGGCCGAGCCGTCAGGGCCGAGCCGCCCGCACCGCAGAGCAGATCAGCATTGTTCCTCTCAAGCAGCGTTCTCCCACACGAGAAACCTGCTGGAAGCGAAAACATCAAGCTTGCAAATGTTCCGTTCCGCACGTGTGTGAAGAGCAAGAACCGGGTTTCTTTGTAAACATTTTTCGTTCTTGAAAGCTGAAAACTTCACGCGATCCGAAAGCAGCAGAATAATATTTTCTCAGTTTCTACGATTTGCTGCGGGGTGGTTGCAAGAATATCCAAATCGGCCTTCGGGTAAACCTGGAAGTTTTTGAAAGGATGGGAAATTTTCCGTCCCTGACATTTGCGTGCAAGACGAGAAGGGTGTCATCCTTGTGGTCGCAGATACAAGGCGTCCCCCAGGTGCGCTCTCACACAGCACAGGTGCGCGCACCCACTCACTCCAGTCCGCATAACTCTCACCAAAACCTTCAACTGAACACATAGCTGCATGAAATGTTTCTTTTGCTGGACAGGAATGACATGAGAGGTCTATTCGCTTTTTGGCGCTCGGCATTGTGAGATAAAATGTGAGACTATTCGTTCTTTCTGTTTTGGTTCGTTGGGACGACAGGCAGTTCTTTCCCAATGGAATATTTTGGCCTCTCGCATTTGTTGTGTTCAAGCAGTCAATTTCAACACAGGAACGAGATCAAATTTCTGAGAAATCCTGAACATTCGTGTTCTCGTTTCCCTGTCGCCGCAGTCACAGCGAGTCCCGAACCAAATGCGACGAGCTGCGCCGACAATGACGGGACGTGACGCCTGCAGCTGCACAGCGTTCCGTGACATGCGCACACGCACGCGTGACGTCACATTCAATGCAGCGGCGTTCCAGGTCACCCATCCCGGTCAGGGTCAACCCGTGGGTCCTGCGCTCAAACCCAAACGAGTCCGCTGTGCACGCAACGCCTGTCATCGCCTTCTGTGGGATGTGCCCAATTTACTCTAATTTTGTCAGTTTTATTGAAAAGACAGAAATTGATGTCACTGACGCGTCATGCAGAGACTGAGGTTTCAACTGGAGTTCTGCACTTGAGTCAAAACAAACCAAAACTTGAAAGAAGTAAAATTTGCCAGCTCGCTTCGGGACAGAACTGACTGACTTGTGATCTTCAGTGTAGAATCTGACACACATTGAAAGAATTGTCAGTGTGTGACGCTCAATGTTGTTTTCTTCTTCCAAGGTCACCACAGAATCAGTTGCGTGCTTTCCCTTGACACAAGTACAAACTCTTCAAATGAAACAACAAATGATTGAATAATTAAAAGAAACATACAGATCTGAAAACCTCAGATTCAAGGTCTTCGTGCAGACAAACCAGAACCGATGCAGAGTTTCCATGAGTGGACTGGCTTGATGAGACGGAGTGGAGGGTTTGAGATTACAGATGGGAGATTTTCATGCAGGTTTGTACGGGCTTAATTCGCATTTTGCAGCTTGTTGGCCATTAGAGCTGCTCTTTCATCCACCCCGCCACTTCCTGCCGTGTGCAGCCTTCATTAGGAACGTTCGCTGCAGATTTATGTGCTCAGCAGAGGGCCCTACTGGGCTCGCCAAGAACTGGCTTTCACAACGATCTCTTCTTTTCGGATTGCACATTGCCTTCAACTGGAAAATCACAGGTGAAACACCCTGCCAATTTCAGATTGCAGGCTCCACGGTACCCAGCATTCCCGTGCAGAACCACCCTCACAGGTTCTCGCCGGAACCCACAATCTCCATTGCCAGACCCACATGGGTCTGAGTGAAGAAAGCAGCACCTGTTGTGAATTGCCCAGGATTTGCTACATGTATTTTCTTTGGAACAAAAGCCTCGGAAGCGTCGCAGCTCTGAAGCTTGATTCACATCGAGTATGAGGTTCCGCAGGTTCCTTGTGACATGTAGGTTTATGGATCGAGCTGCTCATTGATCGCTTCTCCGCTAATTGGCACTTCACAAACACCAATCTCGTGCAAATCACATGACATTAGCGCAATAATTACAGGGCTCCTCCTGACGTCGAGAGGGTTGGGAGACGACGGCAGAATTGACGCGGGGATCTGCGCCAAGTGCCAAGCTGAAACCCACTGCAATTTTTCACCCGCCTCACGACGAGCACCAGAACCTGTGTGGAAATCTGGTTGCGGAGGAACCGCTGTCAACATGTGCGCGACCCTTGCTGCTCCTTTTGCGAACCTCCCGTCGCCGTCGCCGTGCGACCTTCTTCAAAGTATTGAAGACAGCAAAGAAGACAATGTCGACTGAAAAGAGACACAGTGTAGAACCAATTCTTGCTTGTGCGGGACCACGTACGAGTGGGAAGGTCCCATGTTTTTGGAGTAAGATTTCTTGAAACAACATTTTTCAGCGCTTTGCAATGTGTGACATTGTGTGTAAAAACTTCAGGCTTCTGTCTTGAAAAGCGAAGAATAAACTGCAACATCAACACGAGCTTTCTGTAAAAGGCCTCTTTCATTTCATGGGAGTTTCAGAAGCCACAGTGACTGTTGACGTGACTTCAAAATGCGCCTGGATCCTTGTGACACGTTTGGCTGGTGAGGCGAGTTTCTGGTTTTCTTGAGCAGCGGCCATGACAGATGCGGCGGATGATGGCGGCCAGATTACACGGTCCGAGTCGTCCGCAGCCAGTGATCGCAACATGGAAAGCAAAACAGTGTGTTTAGCTTAATGACAATGATTAGAGTTCGAACCCTGCTATCTTACATCACGACGTAGGTCAATAGTACATGTACTAACTACAGGGCTCACCCACACCATAATACTGGTCTTGATGACTGCTCTGAAACGGAGCAATTGCAGAGTCTTGCAGGAAATTGAGAAGGTTATTTGTTTGTTTGCACAGCTCAGGAAATAGCCAGCAGTTCCAACCTGTCCAAGACCATTTGGTGAGTGATTTGTCAAAGTCATTGCTTCCAAAACCATTTATTTCAACGAATTGTTGCCTGACTCTCTCTCTCTCTCTCTCTCTCTCTCTCTCTCTCTCGGTCGGCTCGCAGAGTTTCGCGTCGATCCGCAGTGGTTTCTGAAGCGGATTTCAAACGGCTTGGAGGCTGTTTGCCTGGGAATCTGGAAATCAAATGAAAGGTGAATCGACTTGTCCAGGACCAACATTCGAAGAGTCTGAAGAAAAGTGGATTAAAATGCCTCAAACTCCGAGACGGCAGCTGCGGGGCTTGAGAAAAGTGCGGCTTCAAAACAAATTGCGCGCATTGTAACCTAATTCCTCCATTGTCGTGAAGCACAATGCGCCAAGACGGAAAATTATTGGTTGATAGGAAGATAATGTGAGTCTGCAGCCAATTAGGGCCTATTCTTGTACATCAGCGAGTCGCTTCCATATGAGTGGGATCCATTTACACACAGAATCCATTCATTCTCCAACAAGAGATTATCTTCCACAGACCCTGTAAAAATCTCCAATTGTGAAATGTTCTTTCAAGGCAATGTCGTGTTGACGACACAAAACATGAAAATGAATCAGAGTCCAGTTCTGAGGGTGGAACAACTCAAGAATAAAACGCATCGCATTGTCTTTGGGCCGAGATTTTCCAACAGCTGCAGAAGCTGATGCTGTCAACAATAGCAAGATCACAACAGCACGAGGTAATAGATGGATAATACAATAACACGTGCCAATTAAGGCGATAATCAGGGATCTGCCTGTGTTTTTATGACTCCCCTCGTGCATGCTTGAAATTTGAAGCACTTCATTGTTATTCTGCGACAAGCTTCTCTTTAATGGGGAAAGTGTCAAGAAACCAGATCTGGCTGTGTGGCTCGAGAGAATCAATTGTGGGGGGAACAGATTTGTCATTCTGCAGATTGTTAGGGATCTTGATTGGCCAATCTGCTTCTGTTCCCTCAGCTAAAAGCCTTTTGTGGTTTTTGCCACTTCTCAACGAATTGTCAGGCCTCACACTGAGTAGAAAGCGGTGAAAACAAAATTTCAGTGCAAAATTTTTCTACAAACTGGAAGTAATTTCTACTTCATGCTGCACCTATGTGTGCCTCTCGGAGAGGGACAAGAGATCTGTGCACGTCTGTGGTTAGCGACCCCAAGTCTCAGGGTCAGTTTGTTGAAGCTGCTGCAACGTAGCCTACTGTGGACTGGTGGAATCCAAACACAAAGTGAATCCGTGGGATTTGATTCCACAACTCGATGCCAGGCTGCATCAAAAAGGTCTCTTTTCCCATCACCTCCATGCGAATTATTCCACGGTGCACCGCGTGTGTATCAGTGCTGTGCTACAGCAAATTTCGGAGTTGGCAGGACCAGGAAAGACTCAAGCAGATTTTGCCTTTGAACTGTGCACGTGTTGAATGCACGTTGGGAGGTTGGATACCCCACAATGGTACAATGATGAGTGCTTCACAAATACACCACAGCTCAGCTCCCAATTCAGACAGGACTTGTTTCAACCAATTTAACGTCTCTTTTGTGGCAAACAGTTCTCATTTCGTTTGATGAACATGACAGTGGATCTCTGTCAATTCAGCATGACTTGTGAGACATCGCACCGACAGGTTTTTTTCACATCTGAGCAAAGGTTCTCATAGCTGGTTCACAGGAACACCTCTGCCCTTTTCCGAGCTGCACCCACACCAGCCCCACCACATGCACGGTTCCAATCTGTTGCCCACAACTGCCATCTTTCAAGAGGGCCCAGTCTGTTGCAAGACAGGACATGTATTCTCAACCCACAGCAAATAGTCACAACAAATTGTGTTTGGATTCCCGAATTCAATTTGTGACACCAAATTGATTCCAAGCTGGATTTGGCGACGCTCTTCAAAGAGGGGTGTGGTACCACGTGAAGAAACAAAAGTTGTGCGTGATTGCACCAGTTTGTGCTGCGTTGGAGGCCCTTGTCTTTGGATCTGACTGAGATAATGCGGGATTTAAACATTTAAAATGGACTGATTGTCGGCAAAACAGCAAACGAAGCAAGTGCCGTTGTCGAAGAATGTGTTGAGTTCTCACCGTGAAATCGCAACACGTGGTCTGTCCCCGTTTCCAGTTGGACTCTTGCAGTGAAAAGCTCTGCACATTGATCTGAACAAACATCGTAAATCTTGCATTGTGCTCCAGTCATCAACACGGTATCGCAGCGATAACAGAAACACAAAAGCAGAGCCAATGAAAAATTGCAATTGCATGACAAGTTCACATTCTTCGTACTCTTCTGTTCAGCTTGAAGTGATCTGCAAAAAAAGCAAAACTTGAAGACTCTCCGACTGTGATCAGTGTGAAGTGTTCAAGTACTTCTTTTCTGATGGTTTCTTGCAAGCTTGGTCCCCCGGACAAAGGATTTCGTTCACAACTGCCGCGGACTGGAGGAACGCCTTGTTGTCTGTCAGTCTATTTTCGCTCAATGTGAGTGCGCAAAGCTTCCGCAGCCTTGTCTCAAAGCTCAGCACACTTTGCCCCACACTTGGGTTTCTGTCCTGACAAAACGAACAACACATGCGGAGAGAGCCGATGTCAACTTTGAACAAGTTTCCGTCTTCTATTTTTTCCAGAGGGAGTGAGGAAGCGGGTCTCCAGTACCCATGAGCAACACCTGTCGTCACTGCTTCTGGGCGCAAAGTGTGTGTGTGTGTGTGTGTGTGTGTGTGTGTGTGTGTGTGTGTGTGTGTGTGTGTGTATGTGTGCGTGTGTGTATGTGTGTGCGTGTGTGTGCGTGTGTGTGGTGTTTGTGTGTGCGTGTGTGTGTTTGTGTGTGTTTGTCTGTACGTGTGTCAACACAAACGACAGGCCCAAAGTGCAGGCCATGTTTCTGTTTCTGTTTGGTTCTGTCTCCGATTCTGAAACCCGTGTGGAAAGTAAAATGTTGCAGCTGATAAGGCGAAATAAAAAACGGTTCGGGGGGAGGGAAATGGTCATCAACCTGCAACCACAAAAGACTTCTTTTCTGGTCCCAAGAACTTTTGATTTCAATCCTGACCCAAATGCAAAGGAGTTTTGCAAAGAAATGCACGTGAGAAAGAGACGGTCGTGACTGTCCATTTCCGCGGGAGCATCAATCAGCGCGTGATTTAACGACTCTTGAGGTCGCTCGATTTATGGCCGCGGAAGCCGCGGTTCCATTGTGGGCGCCGCGCGGCTATTGTGCGGCGTCGCCGGGCACAGCGTCTCTTCCCCGCTGACCATATGCTGCGGCTGAGCAGGCCGCCTGGGATTAGACACACTGCGGAATGCAAAATTTCTTTTGCAGAGTGGAGCTGAATCTGAAGTCAATTGATCTGAGTGGATGGCAGATGCTTGGTGTGACATTTTCCAGCGTGGTTTGGCAGCTGGCGCAGAAGTTACCCGGGGGCGCCCCCCCCCCCCCCCCCCACAACAACACCAGCGCGCCGGGAGGGGGGGGGCGGAGGCAGGGACGCAAGAATG
>JAAUXT010086633.1_pt1 | contig 20316 bp, 24 predicted proteins | sample 7278171 | NCBI WGS metagenome assembly JAAUXT01 (sample SAMN14350112, study PRJNA611818) | marine sediment metagenome | isolation source: surface marine sediment (1.8m) | place: French Polynesia: Moorea | collected 2018-08 | reverse complement strand
TCCTCCTTATCCTCCACCAGCCATGCTGTCTTCTGCAGGGGGGGGTCTGGCCGGGGGGGGGGTCTGGCCGCGGGGGGGGGTCTGGCCGTGGGGGGGGTTGGGGGCGGGGGGGGGGGCAGGGGACATTTTGGTCCAGCTGCCATATACTGCATTACCACATGGTGCTTCGCCCTAAAGGGACTTCGCACAATGAGATCAGGGAAAGTGCCGGGGCGCGCCTGAAATGGGCTTCTCATTTTGCTGTGCGGCGGGTACAGGTTGTTTCGCTGATTTTTCGTCGCTTGAACTTGAAGCCACACACGTTGTCTTTTGCCAAGTGCCAAATTTTAGTCCTGGAAAGCAACATTGCACCAAAGGAAGTGAAGTGCAAAAAGGAACTGATTCCAATTCGACCACATCCAGCAATGGCTTCGTGGTCGCTTTTGTTGAGACTAGCGGGTGAAGTTGGTTTTGTGTGCGTTGTGTGCAGGAAGCTGGCGGACGGTCTGTTCCTCGAGTGCTGCCGCCGCGTGTCGAAACGCTACCCGGACATACAGTTCGAGGGCATGATCGTCGACAACTGCAGTATGCAGGTGCGTCCCACATTCCCACTCGGAGACAGACAGGCAGACTAACTGACTCACACATACACACATACACGCACCACGTGCATGAGGATCACAGCAGACAAACACGGCACGGTTCAACACAAAACTCATTGCCCGCTGATTCACAGCGACTGGTTGCGTGACGCGTCCAGTGTGCAGCGTGACCCGCATCTGTCCCGGTCCACAGATGGTGTCCCGTCCGCAGCAGTTCGACGTGATGGTGCTGCCGAACCTCTACGGGAACATCATCGCCAACATCGGCTGCGGCCTGGTCGGCGGCCCCGGCCTCGTGCCCGGCGTCAACATCGGCGGAGAGTACGCCATCTTCGAGACGGTGCGTTCTGCTGTGGGTCTCGGGTCGGGAGTGGGTGGGGTCTGCGCCGCTTTTGGATTGTCACGTGTGGTGCATCTCGGGTTGTTAGGGTGGACACATGCATCGCATCTTAGATGCGAAGTGACCTCGGGCCTGTGTGTTCTGGATATTTGCCAGAGGGAAACGTCTTTTGGTGGTCGATTGCCACAGCGCGAAATGATTGAATGTTGCTGTCGTGTGTTCAGACTCAGACTCAGGTGCACACCTCGCAGTGCTGGATTCCGAACAACCCTCCGTGTAGATCAAGCATGTGTGAAGTGCCCTGAGGACACGGCGGCCGGAACACCAGGCAGCGTGCAGTGTATTTCATCCGATTATCGCTCAGGGCACGCGGAACACGGGGCTGTCGATCGCGGGGAAGAACCTGGCCAACCCGACGGCGATGCTGCTCGCGAGCGCAGACCTGCTCAACCACCTCGGGTGCGTGCTGAGCGGAGTGTGCGAGTGTGGAGGACCGTGTGCTTGTTTGCTTTGACAACTAAAAGTCAACGAATATCGACCATCTTTGTGTGTGTGTGTGTGTGTGTGTGTGTGTGAGTGTGTGTGTGCATGTGTGTGGTGTGCGTGTGCACCTGCACGTTCGAAACAGCACAACTTCGGCTTCTCAAAACATCCGTGCAAACGACGCACCTTTATGCCCCAAAATTGAACACGCAAAGAAGGATGTATTTTACCTGTGTGCCTTGTACTACTTTTCTTTCAATGGGATCTTGAGACAACAGTCAAAAGGTGGGGTGCGTCTGAGTCGGTTTTATCTGCACGGAGGAATATGGTGTGTGCGTGTTCGAATGTTGAGCTGGTTGTAAACACGCAAGCATGGCCGCCTTGTGCAATGTTGTTGAAGGTTTCACTTTCGCTTTTCCATTGCTTCGTGTGTTTTGCAGGTTGGCGACGTACGGAGATTTGATACGAAACTCCATCTACAAGGTCCTCAACGAAGACAAGGTGGGCGCGCTAATTTCACTGGGGGATGCAACTTCACTGGGAGAAGAGTAAAATGTGCCTTTATTGTCGCCTTTTCAGTCGTGAAAGCTGTTTGGCTTTGAGGCCTTGTGAGAAACATCATGCCGAGAAAGAGGAGACTTGTTTGTGCTCCCGCGCACTGTCTGTTGTGGGTCAGGGTTGAGTTTTCTGTTCCAGATCCACACTCCTGACATCGGCGGCGACGCGACGAGCTCGGAGGTGGTGCAGGCCGTCGTGAAGCACATCCAGGCGAGCGGCCCGTGAGGGGCGAGGGGCGGGCGGCGCCGCCCCGGAGCCACCGACGGCCCCGTGCGCGCAGGAGGCAGTGCGATTTCTCCACCCGCCTTGTTTGGTGCGTGAATGCAGCAGAACTCCCCAAGAGGGCAGCCTCCGATTGTCTGCGCCCCAACACAGCTTTGGGCAGCCTCCGATTGTCTGCGCCCCAGCACAGCTTTCCGAGTGGAGATATCGAACGCTGCCGCTGTTCGTTCCGCTGTGGTTGTGAAACTGTTTCCTGCAGGAATGGATGACTCGAGACACGGACTCCGGATTTGTGCACTGCGTGACCACAGTTGTTCTCGACAACGGGAGAGAAACTCTGGGCTCGGACAGCCCAGCCTGCAGCTGCAGGATGTCAGCCCCTCCCCCTAATTGTTGAACAAGGCAGTTTGAGGTCACGCTCCCTCACCTCAGGGGTCACGCCTCTTTTGACCAAGTCTGATCCCCATATTCAACACAGCTGTCAACCAGTCATGTACAGTTCGTGAATGTTTTCTGTTGCTCTTGTTCTGTTGCTACATTGGTGTTCAATGTTTATGAGGTGAAATACAAGTCGAGTGACTGTGATGCCAATCTGTGTTCGGGTGGTGAAAAGCGAGAGAGAAACGCACCAGGGAACTTTCAAGAAACATCAATCAAACCGCAGCTGGACCAGTGCTACAAGACCAGCACAACTGGACAAGCGCGACAGGGCCAATGGAACCAGACCAAGTAGAACTGGACCAGCACAACTTGACCAGTAGAACTGGACTGGCATACCCTGACCAGCACAACCCAATCAGCACCACCAGACCTGTACAATGACTGGTACAGCCAGACTGGTGCAACCAGGTCTGGCAGCACTAGTCTGGTTCCACTGGTCCAGTTCTGCTGCTCCAGTTGCGCCACTTTGGTTGCACCAGAACAGTTGCACCGGTGCAGTTGCGGTGGTTCGGTCGCTGGTCCGGTCACGCCAGTCTGGAAAATGGGAAATTTACTTCGCGCCCGTTGACCGGAAAAATGGCGCAGCGCACGACGCATCCAGCGTGAAGCAGGAAGAGTTTCGGTTGCAGCCGACAGAATGGTGTTGGAGAACAGAACACTTGAAATGAAAACGAACCAACAACTCGAATCCGTTTGCCTTAGATTCAACCATTTTATTTGCTTCAATTGGAAAAAATGTGACCTACCTCTACTTGCCTTACCCACTCACATTGTAACATTGTTCGCGCGGAAACCTGCGGTTCGCGTCGCGCTGCGTCTCGCTGCGCGGACGCGAGTGGCGAGCAGTTTCATTTGGTTTTGAGCCACAACACAGACAATTCAGGAATGAAATTCCACGCTTCCTCGCATGCAGTTCTCTTTCCTTTCTCACACATAGCGAACATTCAGCTGGGAGCATTCCGTTACACACGTACCCACACACGCACGCACACACACATACGCACACACACACACACACACACACAACACAAGCCCCACACGGAGAAATTGGAGAAATCTGTACCTTGTTCCGTCCTATCCAAACTCGTTGCGTGCTTTTGGGTTTTCTTCCCAGTCTCAGAGATCTTTTCCATCAGTATACAAAGGGGGGGGGGATTTGTTCGCAGGGTCAGCAGGGCCACCACTTTCCCTCTTCTTCTCCTGATACACAAAATGAAAGTTTGGAGGACAACTCACGGGATTCAAACCTTGCATGTTTGATTCGAACGGATATCACTCGGCGAAGATCTCGCTGGACCCAGATGCGAACTCTACGTTTGAAAGCCTGCTTTCAAAGTTGGCTGCAGTGTCATGCCGGCGGAAAACCGGCGCTTCATCTCTGGAGTACATGACCACACCCACAGACTTCGGGGCAGTGTTTTTCACTCATGCACCGCATCACATCCAGGCAAAATTGTACAACGTACTGTATGGTGGACTGAACTACCGACCTGTTGTCATGCATTCGTACCTTCGAGACTCACGCACAGATGAGTTTTACAGAGTTACAAGCGTACACGTGCTCTTGGTGGACTTAAATTGCAGGAATTTCTGCACAGAGCAGAGAATGAGAGAATGCAAACATCATGCGCGCGGCACCGGGTTCAAGAGAGGCTCAACTCCGCATCGCCCAGACGAAAAGTTCATTTTCGAGGTTCGTGCAGGCCACCGCTGTGTGGGTCTGTCAAGACTGGTGGGTCCTCCGGGCTCACCGTCAAGGCGCTACAGATTCTCCCGACCGGGGAAGAACCCACCGTGTCCTCCGGGTGGGCTCTCGAGGAACCAAGTTTTTTGCGGACCTGAAATCAACCAAGAACTCACCTGGTCCTGCGGACCCACGAGAACCTGGGAGGCCATCTGGACCCACCAAGAAACCGACAGATCCTGTGGACCCACCAGAATCTGGTAAGCTTCATAACCTACCAGGATCCAGAACAAGATTCAGAAGGACCTGCCTGCATGGTGCTCAGATTGGTGAGTGGATCTCGTCTTTGCATGCAGCCACGAGCATCACCGGAGAAATCCAAGACGGTGATTTTGGATGGGTCAGGAGAAGAGCCTTCTTCATGTGTCCACGCACACAAACAACACGACAAAGGTCAACTAATGCACCGCGTATCAGGTATTTTCTGCAGCAACGTTCAAGCAAAGGGAATCAGAGCACAGGTACGAACACGTGCGTGTGTGCCACTCAACTCAACATGAAAGGTGACGACATGCTGTTGGTTTTGTACAGATGAGGCTTCCGCGGCGCAGCTCCTTTGATGATGATATGTACAGTGCAGATCTGATGACGCGCCTCACGGAATCATCGCGTTGTTCATGCCATGAGGTGGAGGGGGCCGCGACGTCTCCAGGGGATCCAGGACCGGACAGGGGGGGGGGTCAATAGGTCTACAAGCGTCACCACGTACAATCTGAGGAAGGGGCGGGTGTTGGAAATCTTGGGTCAGAGGACTCGTCCCCTGGATCGGCGTTCTTGATACAATGATCAACATTCACTTCCACACGTCTCTTGAGCCACAATTTCAGCTCGAAAGTGTTCAACACAGGCGAAAAATATAGGAGAATTACCTCACGCGAATGAAAGTTTGACAAAAGGAACCAAGTGGCTTTGTCTGGAAGAAAGTTCTTGGAAATGTACGGCAAAACATCCAATTCTGTTCTGCTTGGAGCCGCAAACGAACAAAGCTGCATGAACTCAGAAAGAACCACCACTCTTTTGTGTCAACTCTGTCGTGTCTATTTCTGCGTGTCAACACCTTAAAATCATTCAGTATCACTGCAGACTCCAGGGTGGATCGGTGGCCCCAGCCTCCTCGTCGTGTCGGACGAATGCACGAACGTTGTTCCCATCACTAAAATCGTTTCTTTTCACATTTTTTGTGGCACTATGTGCGTGGGAAGCAGCCAACAGGAGTTGCGAAGCCCCTGGGTCCGTCCGCCCTGAGCCTGCAGCACAACAGCGCTGGAAGGAAGCGCCGCCGTCCGCGCTGCATTTGCTATGGAATGTAGAACTCAGGAATCATCAATATCCGTATCCGTCCATCTTCTGAGGCGCCATCTGCTGGTTGGAACCCGCCTGCTGAAATCAGACGGAACAACCGTCTCAGGTTCAGGCACTCTACGTATTCTTTGTTGAATGAGGAAGAGAACAAGAGGGAATGGAAACTCCAAAAAGAATTTTTGGAAGAATTTTGATCGCGTATCCGGAGAAAGACGCACCTGCGAGAGCTCGATGTTGGAGTCGCTCTCAGACATGCGCGAGTAGTACTTGACGTGTTTCGTCACCAGCCCGTCCTCGTCCCCGGGCCCGCCTCCAGGGCGGCGCCAGCAGCACATGTGGCACCAGATGAACCCGCCAGAGGGCGTATCTGAAACAAGTGGCGCTGCGTTCACTGCGCGTCCTCAGAAACCTTGTTGTACTTGGAATTGTACTCACTACGCGCACGCGCTGTTCTTGGATGTACGTACTTGTTGTTTCTTCCATTTTTCTTCGGGGACATGGATACAAAAATGCGCTGTGCGTCAGAGCGTATTTTTATCGTTCTTTTACCCACGCAGTTGGTCTACTTACTGTTGTACTTTGGAGTCTGTCTCCCGAAGAACCAGATTCCAGCGAAGACGAAGACGGAGGCGAAGCAGGCGATGTTTCCGAAGCCTAGGAACGACGACGGCCCCACCGACACGAACAGCTGCGCGGGGACACGGGGAAAACATCAGTTCGCTGTCCGGATGATGACAAGGAGCTGTCACCAGATCCAAGGGGCGGACACCGCAATCCCAGAAATTGGCTTGCTCCTCAACACCGCAGATTTTGCACTGCAGGGCAAGTTTGTTCCACATCTTGCACAGTCGAGTTCGTTCCCTCTCAGGGCTTCAACAGAACCTGGTTGGCCCTGCCTGCTTCATCAGAGTCCATTTCTGAACTGGGGTGACAACGGTTGTCCCGTCTCACAGGCACCAACCGAAACAGAGGAGCAGCGACTTGATCAAGGAACCCTTTTGGCTGGGTGCAAACCAGAAGCAGATACCGGAAGCAGAACCCGGAAGTGAGACTCACGTTTCCGACGATGACGGGGAAGAGCATTTCTCCGAGCGCCGCGATCACCACGATGAACGTCGTGATCGACGCTGCAACGACAGACGCCAAATAATCAACAGACGTCGCCCTTTCAGGAGATATTTCCTTTCAGGTATTTTTCTCATAGTGACAGACGCCATTGCGATGTCGCGCTGAGGCAACACGTGTTCTGTGCGCGCGAGAGGAAATGAGATTCGTTTCTGTCAATGTCGCTTCCATTTACCTGTCACACTCGCTTCATTTCAATCTGCACTCGAGTGAACGAACAACGAACGTTTGCGAAGCTCCAAACATTTGATCAACAATCACATTGACACGCACGATCGAGTTGCGTTCTTGGCCAGCGCTGAATCCAGCATTTGACTGATGTCAGGCGTCAAACAGCGGAGAACCGTACACCTTCACCAACGTCGATGAACCACGTGATCACTGAGTGAGTACCGGGTTCAGAGTGAGTACTCACACGTGACGTCGATGTACTGCTCGGCGAGCGCGAGCGCGGTGGGGGTGACGGAGCTCATGAAGAGCCCGAAGAAGCAGGTCCCGAAGTAGAGCGCCACGTGGTTGTGTTGCAGCGTCAACATGAGCACCATCGACAACAGACACCCGCACTGAAACAGGAAACACGTGATGCGAGGGCACCTGCGCACTCAGGTCTGGGTCCTGCAGGAAATCTGTACACGCGTGCAAAGTGACGGCACGGCCACAGCTGGAGGCGCTTCCAGCGCTCTCCGCAGGTCACAAGAACCACGCATGAGTGTCCTTGGATCTTGAAGATATTTTGACAATTGTAGTGTTTGTGACCATTTGATTTGCTGTGCGCTGTGGTTGTACTCACGATGTTGCAGAGCAGCATGAACTGCGGCGTGAAGCGCGTAGCACAGATGATGGACATGAGGCGCCCCAGCGCGAACGTACCCTGCAAAACGACCGGCAGGAGGCGCTCAACGTCGCGTCGCGTCGCGCACAACGTGGGTGTGGACGCACGGAAGTAAAGCTCGCGCGTATCACACTCACTCAATTGCGTTTTCGTGCTTCCTGTACCACGAGATGTGTTTGTGATAATGTGTTGCGTTGCAAACTGGGATTTTGAAAAGTTTTCTGCAGTGGCTCCAACTCACCCAGAAGACGGCGTTGAGATAGGCTCCCTCCGTCTTGTTGAGATCGACGATGCTCTTCACCGCGTACGTGTACACGTACCCTCCGTACGCCGACTGCAAACATAGAACAAGTGCATTTTCCTGCGTCGCCTTTGTCTAATCCAACACCAAAATCGAAAACACCTGTTTCTCTCAGTCTGCGTCTCAACTTTGTCATCCTTAGATCTAGCTTTGCCTCTACATTTTCGTACAGTCGTGGAGCAGCCGCCTTCTGCCCGACATTTACCTTCAGTTTCCATCTCTTCTGGCCTCAAACATGCCTTACTCCCACCTTTGCCTTGCCAACAGCACTCCTGCCCCACCTCCACACCATCCTAATTGACTTGATTCAACCCATCGCTCCACCCAGCGTTTCCTCGCTCACTTGCCTTCACTGGTCCTCGCTCTGACACGAAGCCCGTCAAGACGGTGTGTTTGCAACTGCAGCTGATGACTTGTTGCACCACCCTGCCCCGCCCCACCTGACCTACCCCACTCTGACTTCACCCTTCCCCTCCCGTCCCGCCCACCCCGCCCAGCCCGCCCACCCCACAGCGCTAACCCCGCCCGCCCCGCCTCACTGACCTGGAGCCCGTCGTAGATGAAGACGGTGGAGGCGGTGAGGCAGGTGATGATGATGACCTGCGCCGTGTGCGTCCCGAACCACTTCCCGGAGCGCGCGTGCTGGTACTGAGAGTCCTGCTGCCAGAACGGCTTCGTCGACGCCATGAACTTGGCTGCTGCCACGAGGTAAGCAGTCAAAAATGGATGATTTATTGGTTCTGGTGTGCTTTCACTGTTACGTGCAGTGAAAATAACAGTCAGAGCAAGCTCCTGTGTGGCAACGGCCCGATCTTTGTGGACTTGGAGCAACAGAACTGTGGTTCCTCAGCGCTCACGTCGAGAAATCCAATCTTGGACCGTGACCGGGTCCCTGATAAGCCGCTCAATTTACTCCACACCCTTCTTTGCCTAGAAAAATCTGTGTTGTCAAAACGACCTTCTGCCACTCAAGAAGCACTGCGCCTGTGGACAGCACAGGTGTTCACAGCGCAGGACGCACCCAGGCAAAGCCCAGTCCAGCGCACCTTTCTCGTGGTCGATGTTCTCGTAGTCGCTCTTGTTCTTGCCCGGCGGTTCGGGGACGCGCGTGGCTCCCCCCGGTGGCGCCGCCGCCGCCGTCTGCGAGTCGGGCGTCTGCGGCGCGCGGCGCGCGAGGATCGGGATGGCGGACGTGAACTGCTTCCGCATGAGGAGGTGGATCAGCAGGATCGGGATCGGCAGCTGCGGGCAGAGAAACCACGGTCGTGAGGTCGCACAGTGCCCACAGTGATTGTGTGTGTGTGTGTGTGTGTGTGTGTGTGTGTGTGTGTGTGTGTGTGCGTTTGCGTGCTTGACAATGAGTGAACCTGAGGGCGCAACATAGTGCCGTGTATGTTTGTCTTCATTGATGTGCCTTTGCTCGTGTGTACTTGTATATTCATGCATGGATGTGTGCGTGTGCGTGTGTGCGCGTGCTTGTGTGTCAGTCGCGCTTCATCTGTCTAGTGTGTGTGCATGTGAGAGGACTCACGTTGACCGCTGCCATGATCCAGAAGGCGAAGCGGACGCGCGTTTTCTCCTGCGCCTCCTCGAGCGTGTTGGCGGGCAGCGTGTCGTTCTCGTACCACACGCTCATCGACGCCGCCGACGTGTCCGTCACGTTGTCTGCAACGCCACGTGAATGCGACGTGATCGCGACGTCAAGATGAAGGCGAAGCGAGCGTGAGATCGCACTGTGATTCTCTATGTGCGGAGGGGTTTGCTCTTCCTTGTTTACCACCACCGTGTCAATGCCGACTCGATGGTCAGACTTGTCAGCAGAGTTTGTCAATCCGCTTGAATCTTTATTTCGACACAAAAGTTCACGTTGGCTGACTGGTGTTCATCTTCGGGTGAATCTCAGCAGAAACGCTGGAGGCAGCACGCGACGCGTGTCTCACCTATGAAGGGCGTGCAGTCTTCGTTGAGCAGAAACGGCTCGGCGATCATCGGACTCACGAAGGCGCCGAACCCGTAGCAGAAGTGCATCCCCTGGAAAACATAGCATCATCTCCTGTAATGAAGAATCGTGCGGGCAACACAGCGAACGCGAACCCTGTAAATGTGGCACAAGTGCATCCCCAGCTCAAAAGACGCACAGAAGGCATTGCCGAGAAGTGTGGCGAAATTTTCCCCAGCGCATCAAAAGTTTTCTCCCTCCACTTCTTGGTACATTTCGTTGGACCCAACTCCGAGATGGTTTATTGTGGATTAGATTGAAGCAAATAAATGTCTTACTTAATGTGACGGAAGATTTGGCTTCGAGCAAGAAATTAAAATTAAACACAAGTGATTACTCGTGGGACTGATGGTTTCCTTCGTACGCCTGATCCGCCCACGCACCCCAAACACACACACACATACAGACACACACATACAGACACACACATACAGACACACACACATACAGACACACACACACATACAGACACATACAGACACATACATACACAGCCTGTCTATTTCAATGCATTGACTCCACACCACCACCAACATGCAGACAGGGTGCTTTAATCCAACAAGCCTGAATGTGTGAAGCAGTCAGCATGTGGCCAAACAACCCAGGAGTTTGGCACCCTCCCTATTTACCTCACACGAAGACTCACAAAATGAGCATCAACCTGGAAGGTGAACTTTTTGTGGATGTGATCAGCCCAACCCAACCGAACAGGCCCTGCCCTGCTGTGCCGAGCCCAACCCAAACCAACCCAGCCACATCCAGACTTACGCCCCACACGGGTCCACACCTATACCCCCACTCACAGCCACGCCACACATACCCATACCCACACCCACGTGCACACCCTACCCACGCCCACACCCACGTGCGCACCCACGCGCACCTGCAGGAAGGGCGCGACGGCCTCCCCGTAGAGCTGGATCATCTTGAGGTTGGCGAGGCAGTCGATGCAGCCCATGTTGACGCCCATGACGGCGAGCACGAGCCCGAGCGCGCCGAGCACCTCGCAGAACGGGATGATGAACATGCAGAGCGGGATCAGCGTCGACGCCACCAGCAGGATCATGTTCGGCTCAGCCCTGCAGAGACACACGAGCTGCGTTCAGCGAGTTTGACGTGACGACAGTTGCATGGAGCACTTCCGCCCTGCACGAAAATGCGTGGAGATTTAGGGTGCGTGGAGCACGTGCAGCACTTGCATCAGCAACACCATGTTCAATTCAGGCATTCAGGGACACAGATGGGGACATCAGGGAAAACAATTCAAAACAAAGTGCAGCCTGCTCAACACGGAATGCATTTTTGTCCCTGTTCTCTGCAAGTGAATCCTCATGTGCACTGCATGATCGCACCGGTCCGTTTGCCTCGAGTTCAAACTGCAGACTCATCTTTCTGCTTCCGCATCTGAGGACGACATCAAAACAAAGGCCTAGATCTATGCAGAACAGAAATGTGAATTGATCAAATTCCAATTATGGGCCTCGTGAGGAATAATCTCGTCCCCTTTGAGCGGCTCCCGGGACGGGAGTGTCTTGATGAGTGTGCGGCGGCGGAAGCGACTCCGACGCGGCTTTGTCTTGGACGCCGACTGTCTTTCATTGCTGCATCAGTGACTGAGGGGCCCGGGGCGGATCCGGCCGCGTCAGCCGCACCACACGCTTTGTTTTTGCATCTTCAGATTTTCTGACAGTTTTTCCCTTTGCAAGAGGTGCCACTCTTGTGACCTCAGGTCGGACGGCTGACTGGGTCAACTGAACAAGTGTGGCGAGTCGCGGTGACAGACGACACACTGTCCGTAGTGACTGCGAGAGGTGAGGGATGTTGACGGATTGCAGGGAGGTTTTCACACAAAGGCAAGGGTCTTCTTCAAGACCCTCTCGTGGACCCTTCCTTGCTGCCTGCCTGATTGTTCTGTTGAATCCACTCCCTGCCAGAATCAGCTTCTGGATGAGAAACCACCAGTGGACCCGTACTTTGACACCTGAGGCATGTGCATGTGAGACAGAAGTTCCGCCCCTGGACGACGGACGGACCCTCATCTGGACGCCTCTTCGCACCCCGCCCCGGCTCCGCCCCTGCCTGGAGGCCGGGAGCTGAGTGATGAGAGGCGCCGCATGACGGATGCCGTGAGGCGGAAGGACTGAAGGATCCGAGCCAGATATCTCGGCGCTGCCAGACGTCATAAAGGGAGCGCTCCGCGGAATACTCGTCGCTGAGCGCGCCGCGCCGCCGGGGCGCAGTCCGCGGGGCGCTGTGCGCACTGATAGCGAACATGTGCAAATCCACGGCATCACCATTGCACAGAGCCATTTCATTTTCACATTTGCAACAGAACAATAAATTTTGAGCGTGGTTCACATCACCTCGCTCCACAAACAAACACACAAGGCCAGTTCACACTGGATGCGTCACACGCTTCTCACGTTCACAGGTGCTGCGTCGCTTGGTCGACGCCTTTTTGACTGGTGCAGGGACACAATGCACAAAACGTCCAGTGTGAAGCCTCCTTCGCCGCAGCCACGAATTGATGCAGGTGCTGAGTAGTCTGCACCAAAGTGAGACACTAAATTCGAGACCGAATGAAGTGATTGGACTGAAGATGACGATTCAGTATAACAGAAGCCTGCGATGCTGCAATTTCGTCGTGCAGCGATGTGATGTTGTTGTGCGCAGGGCCCACTGAATGTCCGACAGGAGGGACTCCCGAATGATGCCGCACATACGGGCTGCAGCACAGCGGGACGAGGCTCCGCGGACCCGCCGCTCGGTGAATACGCCGCGCTCGCCGTGAATACTCAATTCGCTCTGAGTGCGAACACGAGAAAAGGAATCGGCCCTTCTTTCTCCTCATCTTCTCGTGAGTGATAAAGTATGATGAATACGACACTTCAAAGGAACTGGAGTGAGTCTTAAAGCTCGGCAATGGCGGAATTTCAATTTGCTAATGTGAAATAATGACGGAGGTTGGCGGCTCCCACGGGGGGGGGGGAGGGCGTCCCGGTGGAGGGGGCCACACAAAGGGCGCACCGAGACGGAAGGTGCGCGCCATGAGCACTCCACCAACAACTGATGCGGCAGATCGGGTCAGTTTGGAACACTGGGGGATGGGGGAGGGGTGCACAACTGATTGCTCCAGTCTTCCCTCCTGAATGGCGCGCGCAGATTGATCCAGGCCGCGCGTTACTCTCCCAGATCCACGTCCATGTGCACGGAATTGCGAAACAACATCCGTGGTTTGTGTAACCGTCTTGACATTCCCCTTCTCGATTTCTTCTGTCCCGTGTCTGGGAGGCCGCAAGGCCCGTGTGATGGAGACTGGTTCTCCTACCCTGGGACTCAGAGTCCGCGGAGACAAGATCCCTGGTTCTGATCCGCTGGGGCTGATGAGCCGTTTCCGGTGCTGTCACCAGCGAGCTCTGGTGCTGGAGGAAACTGGACACGGATCCCAAACAACCAAAAATCTATCCCGGATTCCACGACCGAGACCTTCAGTGGAGAGAGAGACAGCGCTCTGTACAACAAGACCAGGCAAGAACGCAAGGAATCCGAATCAAGGAATCCGTGCAACAAAAGTGGTACAAATGCACACAATTTATGAGACTGTTCTCTTTGGACAGCACTTCGGAAAACCAAACCAGTGAGATGCGAATCCTCTGAACATTGAAGAGCGTTGTGTGCGAGCGGCGTGGCCCTGAGCTCAGGTTGACGCGGCGCGGCGCCGCTTCTCTCCCCTGATTGAATCACGGCGCGGCAGCTGCACCGCGACGCCGCCGCTCCTCAGGTCTCCGAGGCCTCCTTCTCACCGGGGGCGCCCCTCTCTTCTCACCGGATCGTGAGCGAGTTTGCGTGGCGACAGGCCACTGGGAAGGTGAAGCACCACCCTTTCCTGCCTGAAGAAGAGGGGCTTAAAGGTTGTCCATTCTAAATTGCCCCCCCCCAAAGAAACCAAAGTGTGCATTCTAGACACTGGCATGTGTCCGCAGGTGTCCACAGGGTCCAAGTTTTGCGTCCGAAACAACAAGACTCGACTTCCTTTTGAGTGCCAAATCGACGTGTCGGATTTTCTCGCTGCATTTTTGGAGAGAACCGGTGACGTCTTCCAGTCAGGAGCCACAGCTGCGTCGCAACCCTACGTACTGATGAAGACTCGTGTGAAGCAGGCGTTACGCGCAGGCGCACAAGGTCGGCGGCGCCTTCCCGCTGATAGCACCGCTCCCAGTGAACCACTCTCTGCCTACAATTTTTCACCCACTTTCTCCCTGTGTGTCATAAATTTCACATAAATATGAAGAGGCCTAATGCAAGTGTTATTGCTCGGCATTTACGTGTGAAGGCAATTTCTCGCTTTTATTAGCTACACGAAAGGTCTTTCCTCCAACGCATTTCTGCAGTTCACTCTGAATGAAGAATGTCACCACGCCAGGGATCTGACATGAACACGGACCCGCGAGAACGCGGCGCCGCCTCTGATGCCTATGATTCAGCGTCCCGAGGAGTTGACAGCTCTGGCTGCAGGTCGGTTTGGATCGGCGGGATTTCTCACTGCCGAAAGGGTTTCACTACAAAGGGATACCGGCGGCATCGTGGAAGCCTCCCTGACGCACCTCCTCCCCACATGATGCTCTTGATGCAGTGTTTGGCCTGCATGTCCTATTTTGCAGGTGCGGCGTTCACAGATCGAGGACACACACACACTCTCTCTCTCTCTCTCTCTCTCTCTCTCTCTCTCTCTCTGCTGTCCTGCAATGGGATCTTCCACCCATCACAAGGTAGACGCAGCGAAAGGTGCTGCACGTCTCTTGCAACTTGAGACCCGTTTGTTCCTGAAGCTACGTTCCAGAATCCACAACCAGCAGCATTCGATCCTTGACAAGTTCCCCTCCCATACCACCAGGTATTTTTGGGAAGGAATCAATCCTTGCAGGAATGATATGTGCGTCTTGCACTCAGAGAGACAGGTTGACGCATTGTTGTTTCCGCCCACCTGACTCCGGGAAGATTCTCTCCACTCTGAGTGATCACTTCACTCAAACACCGCAGAAGTCATCATCAAAGCCACTGACATGGATGGCACGGCACAGGTGTGGGAGGAACCAGGAACCAAGAACCATGACTGCCAAAGTCACAGCAAAATGTTTTTTTCACGAACCAACAAAGATATGACAGAAGGAGAAGGATATCCCTACATCTGGCACAGAAAAGAGCTTGAAAGCGGAAGAGTTACAAAGCTGCTTGTAGCCTCGCAGGTTGTTTTAGTCGAACGAAGAAGCCACAGGAAAGGTCTATCAGTGCACGCACTGCACTGAGGCAAAACCTGCGCAGAACAAAGTGGAGTGTGTTTCCATGATGACAAAGACTTCGTTGCTGCACTCAGTCAATGTCAAACTGACATTCAGCACCACACACACACACACACACTCACACTCACACACACACACACACACACACACACACACACACACACACAGGGAAACCTTTTCTTTTTCCTGACCCTCGGATCCCTGCTGTGTGACCCACCGTCATGGAGCAACGATCAGAAACGTGTTGCCACCACGGAACCACAGAATACAAAACTCCTGAGCAGCGTTGTTTCGCTCCAAGCCTGGCACAACACATCCCACGCAATGACACTTTTTCCCATTATCTCTGACGTTTGTGACGTGAAAAACATTTCAAAACAAGAGGCTGTCGCAGCTGGAACAGCCTCAAATTGCGCTGATGATTTTGACCATTAGTTTCCCATCTGTGTCGCGCCCGGGGACGCGACTCCCGTCCACAGCCAAAAACAACTCCGCTGACCTTTCAGCCGCGAACTGTCAAACAGAACGGACACTGTCAAACATGCAGTTGACTTCGGCAGACATCAGACTGCTGTTTTCTGAGGGTTTGTTCTCTCTCTTGGTCTTGTCGCTCCAGCTCAGGCTGTGTCCCTTGTTCTGTCTGTCCTGTCCAGGAATCCGCACCGGGTTGTTTTGGGATCCCAAGGCCTGTTCAAGGCTCCACGTGGGGAGCCGCCCTCGTTCTGCCCCAGGATCCGCCCCCGCGGCCGCGGAGGTGCAGCGGAAACTGCGTCTCGTCCGAGTGTCCATCACGCTGGGACGCAGCGGTCAGGCGCTCAGAGCCTCCCTCCTGCTGAAGGTCACGTTTCCATTCCTGGCACAATTAACACGAGTTGTTTTCAGAAGCTGCTTCGCAGGCAGCTGTTTTTCTCCCGATTCGTGCTTCCTCGCCGACTCAAACCGGAAGTGCGACCCAGACGCTGAAGAAAGAAATGTTTCTTGAGGCCACGCGCTCGAAACCGCTGGTATCCCGCAGAACCAAAGGGTTCCTCTTCTCCACCAGTGGGACTTCACTGCGACGCCCAAGTTCCACAACCCACCTGAAACGCGCAGGAATTGCACCACGTGCCGGGAAACAGCATCCCGAGGTATTGGGACCTTCTCTTCTACCACAAGAGATTGTAGGATTGTGTTGGCGGCGGCACCTCATGGAGAAGGATGTGGTCTGTTTCTGTCGAATTGCACTGGCATGCCGCAGAAAGGTTTTGCCATGCGAACTTCATTCCTTGTGACTTGAACGGCCAGCTGTTCGGACCTCTGGCTCAGAATTCACTTGCTGAATCCTGTGGGTTCTGCCGTGATGGCTTCGCGATAGATTTGAACCTCGCACAGCCCGGCGGGAGACGTTGCGTGCTGCGCGCTCATTGATCTCCACACACAGACAAAGGTCGTTGAGTCAGATCGTAGATCGCGGTTCTGCGAGGTGAGTGGAGCAGGTGCGCTGCCTGCAGCGGATCCAGGGCGGCGCGGAGACCGGCCCAGGTCCCACCCACAGAGTTGCCTTGGATTCGCCAAGCAGGCTTTGTGCCTGAAAAACACTCAGCAGCCAGTTGTTGCAGGTCTCGTGCACTGTGCTCGTATTTCAACCTCTGTTCAGCAATTCACACGAAATTTGATCATTTCTCTTGTCAAGATCAGAAAAGACTGGCTTTGCGCAGAAAACAATCAACATCCAGACACCACACGAACCACTCCTTGGAAAACGGAAGTGAGCATTCATAGAACCAAAGAACCTGCGTATTGACCTGGATGCGTCACAAGGCACATAACAGCCGTCGTGGATTTAGATCTACTTGTTCGGGGACAAGACGCAATGACGCAGCGAGCGAGAGAGAACGCGCTGAAATATGACATCAGACCAAAGCCCTTCGCAAGCCTTGCGTCCCGCGGCCGGAGTCTCGCGGGTATTTGTATGCGCGGGCAGGTAGCGCCTTCCCCCGGGGGGAGAACCACTCGGAACCGCGGCGGAAATGAAGCGGCCGGGCTCCCACGGTGCGCCCCACGCACCGCAAACACCCGCCGAGCCCGCCGGGAGAGCCGGGGTCGAGCGACGCACGCAGGGGAGGGGTGGGTGGGTCAGGGGACTTCGGGAACAAACATCTCCACCACGCCCTGCCAGCGCACACCGTGGGTGGAGAGTCTGGGGCTTCCAGATTCCGGATATTGCGGGTTCGCGAGGCCCAGACCCCGGAGAAACGTGGCTTCCAGACCCGTTCACACAGCAGTGGTGACAAGAGCTCTGGGGCGAGACACCGTACACATCCGTACACAACCTTGCATCTGTGCAAAAAGTGTCTCATCCCATCCTGTTGTGACCTTCGCAACCGAACTCTGAATCTGCTCTCCAGTTTCACACTCGGAGGGGGGAGGGGAAGGCCTCTGTGGCTGTGTTGATCTCGGGGCCTCGAGCTTCTTCCCTCCGCAAACAGCACAAAGCAACTTCAAGAAGAGAGGTCGACAAACAGTTGGGACACTGCGCTGGTCTCCGCTTCTTTGATCTCACACGAGCCGCACTTGTTGAGTCAATTGGAGTCAGCATGACATTTGTGGGTCACGGTTTCCGGCCTACGTTCGTGGACGTTTGAGTCTCTCAGGTCCTATTTCTGACCGTTTCCTTCAAAACAGGAAAACGCAGCCGTGCGTCATCAGGCCGGACTGAGCACCAGCTGCTCCGGCACCTATTAACACAGCACTCCGGAGCCTCGCAACAGCCTCACCTTGATGTACCGACTTCGCAGACAAGACTCTGAAAAGAGGCCGCAGCAAGTACGGACGTGTGTGACGCATGGAGTCGTGAACGGTTTCCTTGTTGTTGGTCAGTTGATCAGTGAATTGTTTCACTCACTTGGCAACTTGGTGACACACCGCAAGACTTCGTTCTTTGTTGACTCAATCAAACACAAAGAGAAGCTCAATGGCTCCACTGAGTGAGTGAATGAGTGAGTGAATGAGTGAGTGAGTGAGTGAGTGAGTGAGTGAGTGAGTGAGTGAGTGAGTGAGTGAGTGAGTGAGTGAGTGACTGCCTGACTGACTGACTGACTGACTGACTGACTCACTCATGCAAAGGGATGTGAGTGAGTCAGTGAGTGAGTGAGTGAGTGAGTGAGTGAGTGAGTGACTGACTGACTGACTGACTGACTGACTGACTCACTCACTCACTCACTCACTCACTCACTCACTCACGTCCCTTTGCACCGCGGAGCGTCGCGTTTGTTCCCGTACTGAACCTGACAGACCGTGTCTCATCGCTCTCTCACAGCGCGCTTGTGAAGGATCAGCCTTGCTATGAATAGAAACATCCCCAAGTGACCGCGTTGCGTCGAAACCTCCAAGTGTTTCCTTCTCCAGCGCTGTCAAGAAAAGGCCACCAAATCTGGACCACCAACCAGCGCAAAACAGGAACTGCAGTGTCGTCCCTGCAGGCGTCTTGATGCGGCTTTCAAGCTGATGTGGTTTGGGATTTCCCGTCCGGAGCGGGAATGAACGGCCTGTCCGTTGGAATCCACAAACATGGGTCCACAGCAGATACGTCTCTGCTTTTATTTCCTCGTGTCCTGGACCCGAGCAGGGTTCGTGCCCTTCCTAATTTCTGAACCCTTCATGCTGTGTCCGTTTGTTCCACTGAGGATCGGGGAAGGGAAGGAGGCTTGCTCGTCTCCACCTGGATCCGCCCGGGCCTCGGAGCATCGGGATCACGACTGAGGCCCCATTGCGCGTCCAATCTGTGTTGCCATGGAACGGGACGGGTCTCCGCGGCCCCGTGTCGCTCTGACCTGAGCCGTAAGAGGCTTAGCCTGTCCGCGCCTGTTTGCTCTGATCGCATCACGGCCGTGAGGGAGCGACCCGCGCCTCCCTCCCCACAGCCAAGTCGCCTCTCGTCTTGCTGAGAGGCACCTATATTCACTGTGCTGCAGAGAAGCAACACACTGCTGGGGCCGGGGTCCAAGACACCCTTTTGTGCTTCAATTGATGTCCAAACCGGAGGTGGAGGTGAAGCGCGTTTCTCCGGGGGTGAAGAGTCTCATGCCTTGGGGGCCTCCACATCTGGTGGTGGTGACGTCATGCCGCACCTGTTGGGTCAAGCATCGACCCGCAGCCTCCGGTGTTGCACAACATGTGGGTATCAGCGCACAGCTCTGTCTGGCAGCTGGGCCAAGTCACTCCGTGTACACGCCAGGAAGGTCCTGTCAAGGCTTCCTGTTTGTCTTGCGGGAGTCAATGGAAAACGTTTGTCGCGGGGACCCTTGGTGCGGAGGCGCCTGACCTTGTCCCGTCTGTTGTGCTTCTAAAGCTCAACGTGCGTCGATCAGGTGAGTCACCAACGCCACGATAGCTTTGCAGAGCTCCAAAGCGCAAACAAGTTGGGGCACTATGGTTTGACAGAACACGCACACAAAAGGAAAAGTATGCGGGCAGTGAGTTCTGTGAGTCACCGTGATTGCAAATGGGCTTCAACCCGATTCATGTGCGGAATGTCATAAAAGCGGTGCGTCGTGCGCTGGCGCACGCAGTGTGGATTGGGGGTGACGCGCGCACCGGTGTGTGCGCCGCGCGGTCGTGACTCCGCCTCCGGTGTGTGCGCCGCGCGGTCGTGACGCCGCCTCCGGTGTGTGCACCGCGCGGTCGTGACGCCACCTCCGCAGGTGCTGCACGAGATGAGAAGCTCCCCAAATGTGACGAGGACGTCAGAGTTGCGCCGGGCTCCAAGGATATCAGCGCTGGGTTCATCACGCTTGATGAGTCTCTCTTTGTCTGGCAGTGCTCTCCTCCAGCAAAGTTGTGCTCGGACATGAGTCATGGGCAGTGAGTTCTGTGAGTCACTGTAATTGCAAATGGGCTTCAACCCAATTCATGTGCGGAATGTCATAAAAGCGGTGCGTCGTGCGCTGGCGCACGCAGTGTGGATTGGGGTGACGCGCGCACTGGTGTGTGCGCCGCACGGTCGTGACGCCGCCTCCGGTGTGTGCGCCGCACGGTCGTGACGCCGCCTCCGGTGTGTGCGCCGCGCGGTCGTGACGCCGCCTCCGGTGTGTGCGCCGCGCGGTCGTG
>JAAUXT010014106.1_pt1 | contig 20319 bp, 17 predicted proteins | sample 7278171 | NCBI WGS metagenome assembly JAAUXT01 (sample SAMN14350112, study PRJNA611818) | marine sediment metagenome | isolation source: surface marine sediment (1.8m) | place: French Polynesia: Moorea | collected 2018-08 | reverse complement strand
TTGATCTTTTTACCACTAACATTCTGTATGTGATGACATTGTGATTCACTGGGCTCGTGGAGAAGAACTGCTGCAAACTTCAATGCTTTCTGCTCACTGATGGTTTTCCTTAATGCAAGACAGTGTTGAGTCTGGCATATGTTACATGGATTGACTCCATTGTGGTCTCCAATTGAAAAACATATTTAATAAAAGAATTCAAACGGTAGAAATGAATGATTTTATTTAGCATCGCAAGCTGAAGCTGATTTGACACATAGATCTTTCGGTGAAAAAAAACTGAAAAAATATGAACAACAAACATGAAGTGTGCACCAAGTAATGGGCCCTAATACTACTCTGGTAGCATCTGCCAAAAGTATCTGTACAGCAGTTTTATAGTCAAAATAAATATCAAATTTGGATCTTTTGGGTCTTGTTGAATTTGTGTTGGTCAAGGATATTGTGCCAGTAGTCTAAGGAATTTCTCAAGTTTGTATTTTTGGGGTTTTGAGGGCAAAAAGTTCAAATTTTTGGGGTTACTAAATTTGGGATTTTGGGAAAGTGTTGCAAATATTTTGGCAGATTTATGTGCAATTAGGTGACAAGTTTCAATGTACAGATAATTTAGGGCTTTTTCTAATCAGATATTTCTATTTATGAAAATTGATAATTTGTGCATCCGAGTATTTGTGTCTTGGTCACTGTTTCGGTCGCTTCTCAAATCACCGGGAGCTCCATGGAGTTGCTTTTTTTCGTGCGCTGTGCAAACAAGGCCATTTAGCTTCGGCGTCTGCTCAAAGCAAACGTGTCCCAAGGGAAAAAAGAGTGCGTGTGTGTTGTGTGTGCGTGTTTGCAGGGGGGCACAAATACTCAACTGGTTTGGTCCGATTTCACTTCAGAATGATGACCTCTTTCAACATAGATCTATTTCATGGTGCACGCATACAACGATGCTCCGTGCGAGTACAGTAGAGTGTGTGTGTGTATGTATGTGTGTGTGCAATGCGTTTCTGGAGGAAATATCACCAAGGTAGATCAGGTCACTTCTTCATGTAGTTTTCCCCACCCAGAGGCTCGACCTGCCCCAGGGACGGGAGGCTTTGTTCTTGTAGACATGGAGCTGTTCAGATGGAAATTGGGAAAGACTGTAAACAAACTCAATCTCAGTCGAGACAATGTTGATACAGCGCACCGGATTCGTGCGCACACAGAATCTCTCTCTGTGATTGTTTTCCAAAGCCGATGGACGCTGGGATGGGTTGTTTGAGGCCGCGGGACCAGATAAAAGGGACACCCAGCTTAAAAGAGGCCCTAAGTGGTCCGAGTGATGCATCTGTTTTCAGTGGGACAGAGATGTATTACATCTGTCCATTTGACGTATCAAAAGACATCCTGCGGATCGTTCCTTTTAAGTTCTCCCCATAAATCAGACGTTTTGAATGTTTTGTTTTCACAGACGTTCTTTGTTGCAATTCACAGATGCACGAGTGAGACCAACATCCACGTTTTATCGAACAAAAACAGCCATTCCACGGCCCCTTCGTGTTGGCTTTGTCTCAAAGGAGACCTTTCACTGCAGATTTATGAAATTTGGAAATTGCCACTTGGCACATATTTGTGGGAGGTATCAGCATTGTGTAGAGCGATACTGCACTTTTTATGGTACATTTGCATCACCATTGTCAAGACACCCCAAACCCACAATTGCCTTTGTTTGAATGGGGATGTTTCACAACCAAAATTTACTGCTGCACAATGCATTGTGGAATCGCAAATTTGCATCCACGGAGTTCTAATAAGAGATTCACTGTAATTATCAGCAGGTGATCAGTGTTGATTAAAGGCCCTCCGCTACAATTGTATCTCGGTGGTTCATCTCTGTGACGTTCACAAGAGACATGGTGATTGGCGTCACGCAAACAAAGGTGTCCGTCATGAGCCGAACTGCATGGGCTGCATGTAGTTTCTGATGCTCACCCTCCATGAATGTCGCCTCTGTACCTGGAGCGACAGTCTGCTGCACCAGTGTCATTTGAAGCAAAAAATTGCACGGTTGAAGAGACAAAAGAAGCATTGAACGGCGACCTTTCATTGAAAATAGTGTTCTTCAAATTCGTCATCAAACTGCAGCAGCATGAAATGAGAATGATCTCATTGTTGTCGCTTCCTTCTTTCGTTCTCTCTGATGAGTTTTGTTCACTCTGCTTGACAGCGCGTACGAGAAGACGACTTCCAGTTGAGTAACACAAATCTTGGCTTCTTTTGAAGCTCCGCTGAAATCTGGTTACGCAATGCCTCAGTGGAGCCCGTTTCGACGGCCTGATGCAGCTAATGCAATAGAAAGTGTTGTGCGATAGGATCATCATTCATGTCCATTGTCACCTCATTTGGCACTTCACCATCTGCTTCCTGAATCTTTTGAACTTCTGCTTCAACAATATTTCCTTTCGGGGCCGTTTTGTCCCACGGTGCATTCGCCTCATCCCATTTTTAGAGGCAGTCCGGCAAAAAGTGGGTCGGAGTGAAGACCTTGAGGCGAAGGGGAGAGTGATCACTGCTGATAATTTCTTGATCATTCTTCAGTGACTACATTTTTGCGATCAGGCATGACTGCTACTGATCACCCCTCCCCAGTAGCTACCTTGTGTTGATCAGAGGAAACCAAAATATAAAGTTTTTCATTGGTAGATCACCCGCTTGACAGCTACCTGGTGGTGACCAGGTGGCCACAACCAAGAATTGTTCAGCACTTGTCTTCCTTTCTTGTCACTGTTGGGTGGGAGTGATCACCCCAAGCAGCCAGCTGGAGAGTGGTCCGGGGATGACCTTGGGTTCAAAATCTCGTTTGTGGACTCCTCGTGTTGCGTTGAAGTTTCAGCTGAGGAAACTTTTGTGTGCCAACAACCATGCAATCGAGAATATTGGCGACAACACGAGTGCAAGTGGTGGAGAAGCAACGCCGCACTCGACTTTATTCTTCCCAAACGCTGTTTGTACTTCCAGAATCATCCTCCCGCCTGTCAAAGAGAATCATGATGTGTGTCACTGATTCGTGAGGCTTTTCTCATTTGATCTCGGCTTGATCGAAATGACCACCTCGAAACTCAATAGTCGACTTCGAGACCGATTGCACATCACCTTCACATCCACCACAAATCACAAAAGGCCGCCTTCTGCAAGACACGGTCAATTCCCAATCACTAACCTCAGAGATTGGAATTGATGTTTCGGGGCCCTGTGAGGTCAGCTCTTTGCATTTTGGCTGCTGTAAGCCACAGCGTGTTACAAAGTTTGTTGGCCACGAAGACTTTGATTTGAGTGGCTTCTCGGCGACTGCGCCCAGTTTTGTGACAGATTTTCATTGGGATAGTTCTGACCTGAGGCGGGCAAGTTCAGCTGTGAGGATTTGTGGTCAATGGCAGGCGTGTTGTCAGCTTGGGTGGCACTGATTGCCCACCCAAATGCCTCTCCACTGAACGTTTCATTTGTTCCTGCGGTTAGCTGTCCCTGCCTGGAACCAAAAGGAACATCAGCAGTGGCGACAACCGATGAGGTGTCACCAGCCGTGTGCTCTGGGTGTGGAAGTGTTGATCACAGGTTCAGATTCGTCATTGAAGAATGTAGTGGTTCGGACACATTATCTTTTCCGAAGATTACTTCACACCATCTGAAGGTCACATGAAACCGTTTGAGCACTGACAACAAATTCGAGGCATTCGTCAGAAAAAAATATTTGTGATTGAGGTCCCGGAAGCCTGCGCGCCTTCAAATGACGCTCGCTTCCCTGTGCGGGGTATTGACATGCAGATCACAAGCGATTAGATGAAAGAATAAAGATTCCCTGAAAGGCTGACACTGTCTGATTACAATTCCCCGAAGAAATGAAACGGTCAGTTTTGAGCGACGTGTCAGTTGATCACATGACCTTTAAAGGTCATGACTAATTAACAGTCGGATCCTGCAGGAATATGGTCCGGATTCGTCTCACTTTATCATTCTGAGGAAGCGTCCATTATGATTACAGGAGATCAATTATTGGTGCGAGTGGACTGGGGGACGCTCATTGCGCTTGGTGACCACCTGGGTTTCGTGTTTGCGTATGGAAATTGATGACCAGTTGTGTCAGAAACAAATTTGGTTTTGATAACAACGTTCGTTTTCATTGGAAATGAGAACACGGGTGGACTGCAGACACATTTGTCGCTGACTGGCAAAAATGTTCTTCGAATGGGTTTTGTTCGCAGCAAGGTCTGTCTCGCGGCAGTTTCCTGATCGTTCCACACAAGTCGTGTCTCTTGCGTTTCAAAGACGGTTGTTACTTCGTAGTTTGTCAGCTTTCCTCATTTGTGCTCAATTTCACCCCGTGCAACAAGAATTTGATGAGAAAAGTAATTTCCTCCATTTTTGTCATCGACTGAAAATCATTTGTCGCAATCGCAGAACGGATAATAATTTGGCACAAAATGTCTTTATGGTACCAGGATATGGTTTCAAATTACTCAATTGAAATATTTTGGTTGCCACATTCACAGCCAAGAGCTGCCATTCTGCGCAAAATTACTTCACAATGTTCAATTTGCAAATGGGAGATAATCTCCAGCGCTTTGCCAAATCAGCCAAAAGTGGAGAATTTTTCGGCTGCTGTTTTAATTGCGAGGCACGAACATGTCAGGAAGCTTTTTTTTTGCAATCTCGGTAATGTCACCTTTTGTATTGTTAATCAACTTGACCATTTATCACAAAACTGCAGAGGCGCACGCGAGATGAAGTGTTTAACCAGCGCTGTCAAACACGGGATGATTCAATTTTGTGAAATGAAGCGCAAGGGGTGAGTAGGGGCACTTCCACGCAGTGCAAGCGTCACTTTCTCCGCAAACAACAGAAACGCCGCCCAACCAAATGTTGGGCCGAATTTTGTCTTTTCAATTTGAAACAATCAAAGTGGAATCAATGAGACATCATTTCTGCGATTAGACATTGCCAAAGTTTCGATGATCTTGGTTAATTAATGAGGTTTGTGAAAACAAATCGCCAACGGATGACTCAGCCTGCATTCAACCTTGGTTTGAGTCTGGTTGTGCGTTGGGAAAGGCGACGTCTTTTTGTTTTCTAATTTTGGGGGGCTTTTTGCGAAAGAAAAGTTGCCCGGAGAGGTGTTGACAAATGATGGAGGAGTGACAGGCCCTGCGGTGCGCAGCAGATGAGTCGCCTGCTCACACGGTCCCATCTGCATGCACCACTTGCCACCAGTTACATGCATCACTTCGTCATTAGCAGCGCGCGCCGTGGCCTGGTTGGCGCAACTGCGCGAGGCCGCGCGAGGTCGGAGGTCAGGGTCGGCGCGGGAAGCCGGGCTGCAGCGGGAGGAGCCGGCGCTGAGATAAGCCGCACATGACATCCGCGCCTCGTCAGTAGCGCACGCGCAGCCCTCGCGCATCTTGCTCTCGGCGGCTGTAAAACAAGGGTATGGAGTGCGGATTGTTCGTACACCTCTGCTGACAGTGTGCTTGATTTCAACTTTGAGGAAGCGAGGAGACTGATCCACGACTGAAGGAACGGGGCTGAACTTTTGATGGATTCTACTCGTACATCACACAGGGTTTTCGCATTTATGGCTGAGTTCCCAAAATCTTTCTGGTAGGTAATTTAATGGTTGACACGATTTTCCATGAAGGTGTGTTTGTTCCTGTGATTTTCTCGACGTTACGAGCGTGGTTATTCTCCCCCCGCGCGAATAACCTCCAAGGTTCGTAAACCGACAATTTTGGTGCAAAAATGGGTGCAGGGAGACACCTGAACGGCGAAAAAGTCAGAAAACTACTGTCCAAAACGTACGAACTCATACTCTGACTTACACAGCAACACGTACAAGCTTTTGTTGAAACTGCAAACCGTCTCCTGCCAAATGCAAAGTGATTCAAAAGCGTGGTGGAAATGTGCACATGTTTCGGTCAACTGCATGTTTGCATGATGATGTGCATTAACGTGATGCACGGTTGCCAGAAACGAATGCGCAGGAGAAACAGTGCCAAAAATACTCGCAAGATTCAACAGAATTCAGTTTTCTGTCTTTTGGGACACGAGCGTTGCGCACTTTACTTGCCTGCAATCGGCAACGAGAAACAAGTGCCAAAAGTCCAGTGTGTAAATCCAGGCCAGTGTGTTAGACAGGCGCCTGAAAATGACCCTTGATCAATGTGGAAAACCAAATTCCAGGCACACATCCCGACAACCTGCTAATTATTGATTTCACTCGTCATTAGGTTTTGGCTACTGCAACAAATAAGGCTCCACTCTCCTTTGCATTGTCTTCGATTGAGGGACAGTGGCCCGTAATATCAGCAATTAAACTGAAATGAGAGACGGACTTTGATTCGTGACTGCACATTGGAAAGGCTTATCATTATGTTTAATGTGAGATTTTTCCTGTTTTGTCAAATTTATGGTTTCGCGAGTGTTGATGTCGTATTGATCAGAAGTTGTTGGGATTAGTCATGTCCCACAACGCATTGGAACATTTCTTTGCCACCAGCATCGCATGAAATTCAACACTGCTGTGCGACCGAGCAAAAGTTTCAAGTGTTCATTTTCACCTTTCCTTGTCCATTTCCTTTTTTTGTTGCAGAGACAAAGAAACATTAGCATCAGAAACTTTAATTCGACAAAACCCCAAAAAATGTGGAGGAGGGCATTTAGTTTGCATTAATTGTGTTTTGACCCCAAACGGCTATTCGATGCAGAGCTTTTGTGAAGTCCTTGGTGACAGCTGTTTCCATTCCAGGGTCCAAGGAAGGCCAATGCACAAGGCCCTTTAATTTTACTGAACCAACAAGCAGCTGATTTGGACAATTGATTTTTAAAATCCTCTTCATTTTCGTGGAAACAGTTGTCTTTCCTTGTTCTCGTCTCCGTGCATCAAGCATGGGAAGTAGACTCTACTCGTTCCTGAACAAGAGTTTGAACTTGTGTCAAAGAGTCACTTGTGCCAATACGATGGTCCATTTCACGCAAACGCATACAGTTCTGCCTCACTCCGGACATGAAAGTGAACTTGTTGGTGAGTCCTCACCAGGCTGGAACATGAGCTCCCAACACATTTCGCACAGCAGCGCCAGCAGATAACAACCACCACCGTCTGATCCTGGCTGCAACAAGTTGTTTCACCTTATTTATGAGTATACACACCAAAGACAGGTTGTTTGTATCAACTGTTCATCGAAGTCACACATTGGGCTTGGCAACTTCACCATCGTTGGTGTGCACATCCATCCAGATCAACTCGACAATTTGTCGTTGTTCTTTTGTGTGAGCACCATTCGACTTCGTGAGTCTGAGCATCTGCAAGATGCGATCTGCATGCTGAGCACGACGTTTCTCCAAACGAAATTCGCCTCGGATTACACGCTCCATTAGCTCCCGTGTACAGCTGTGGGACCGTATTATTCTCCACACCGTCCCTCCTAATGAGAAGGCTGCAGTGATTGCTTCCGAGGCACGATTTAATGCACCGATTTGGAAACTTGTTCGAAGTTCACCAACTGGATTTCATGCTCGTTCCCCAAACGTTGCGTGTGACCTGGCTGCATCAGGGGCGCTTGGTGGCCGATGAAAATTCCGACTGAAAATTCTTCTGTTGAAATTGCGGAGCGTCGTCTGCTGCATCAAATACTGGTTCTCCCTTCTTGTTTTGGAAGAAAAGGTTGATTTTTGAGTTCAAGGACGGTCAGGGTAAACCAGCAAATTTCATGGGACCTTCCACAAACGTTGGTTCCTTGTGAAAAGAGAGGACCAACCTTTCGCACTTTCTGTTGACGATGACTGACCTCTTGTTTGAAATTTGAATCTCTCTCTCTCTCTCTCTCTCTCTCTCTCTTCTCTCTCTCTCTCTTCTCTCTCTCTCTTCTCTTTCTTTCTCTCTGTCCTCTCTCTCTCTCTCTCTCCCTCTCCGGAAATCGGTTCAATTGAGTGCTAGGGTTAATTTGGACAAATATGGTGCAGCAGGCAAACTGCACATGAAATCAAAGTTCTGCTGAGATCTTGTGGAGCGCTTTTGCTCTGATAATGTCTCACGTTCGTGACTTCTGTAGCCAAGGCGCAGGGTCTTGAATGAGAAGATTAGCACTGAGTGAGCGGAGTGTACGAAGAAACGGGATGATAACATCGCACTCACCTCGCCCCATCCTCTTCCCCGGAGAGTGGCAGTGGATGCAGTGTCCACTCACTCACATGCAGTGGATGTTGCATTACCATACAAATTGCACTGGATGCGTTCACTGTACAGAGAGCCGCGGTGCACTCAGCCAAACTCAATTGAAATGCAATACGCACGATAACAGTCCGATGTACGTTGTGACATCCACGAATATGAAACATTGTCGAGTCATGCTCACTGTTTCTCCTGGTTGTTTTTACGCACTTGAGGATGTGACCGCTGATTGTGTTCAACAGTTTGCATTGGAGGAATGAATGAATTGTTGCATGTGACACTGAATGATTTTGTCTCGAAGTGTACGGGTTACTTTTGTTTGAGTTTTGAGTTTGACCCCTGCAGAAATCCTGTGGGACAGTCCCACAGTGCCGTGACAGGATGCGGTGTTTGCGAATGCATTACGGTCGCAAAGAACGCCATTCTGGAGAAGCAGGAGTCGGGAGAGAAAGGTGAAACGAGGGCAAAGAGATCGAGTGAATACATGGTGAATGTTTGGAAAGTGATATCTGCATCACGAGCATATGAGCGCTGGCTGGGGCGATTTCAAAGCGTTCATTGATAAGGCGACGGATCCAAGGGTGATATCAGGTTTTATCTGACCAGCTGCCCATTCTCGGTCAGTGCTTGAGAAGATGAAGGGTGCGTAATGAATCCTGCATCTGGTTTCACGAGGAAAAGAGAAAACCGTCGGTCAGTCTGCAGAGAGGGTTCGGATTGCACTCTTGTGAGTGTAGATTTCTTGTCTTCGCACTGATGAGTCGTGCGCACTTTCCGTGTTGACCAATTTTATTCTGCTGATCCAACAAAGAAAAGTACACCACCTTTTGTTTCGACGCTCAGAAACAGGCTTGTGCGGGTGGATTAGTCCTGAATTCTGAGGCATCACAGTCAGTGTGGTGTTTGTTTGGCAAAAGTTTCATCTGAACTGTTGTGGCCAAACGCTGTCAAACACAAATGAAGCTACAAAGTTTCAATGTCACTGAGCAGGAAGGTGTCAAACAAAAGGACTGACAAAGTTGTGGATCAGTACACGAGTGGTTCAAGTCACAGCGACAAACATCCCTCTTGACTGTTCGAAACATTTCACAATTTTATGAAGAGTCAACACAAGGTAGCAGTCAAGTGTGTCTTGGTAAGTACCTGATAAAAGGACACCTGAGATAAAACAAACTCAATTGGGTTGACTTGAGCACTCCTATTCCGGAAATGAACAAAGGGTAAACACGCTTCTGTGTGAAAAATTCAAGCTCAAGCCTCAATGTTACACTGCCTTTGTTGACAATTCGCATTGCTTGCATTTTCAGCGCGTTAGTAGATTTGGTGACTATCCTAACTTGTTGATTGATAAACGGTTCAGTTGGTCAAAACACAAATGCAGGAACAGAAACCTTCAACAAGAAGACCTGGTGTCGAAGTCAACATCCACGCATTTGTCGTCGCACGGTAGCTCACTCCGGTCGCCAACGAGCGAACATCATATCATGCCTTTGGTCACTTCCTGTCACAAAAGACGTTCGTTCAAACTTGTTTCGGTCCTTGAATTTGTGGATAAGGTTCAGAAAACAAGAAAATGAAGCCAGACTCGGCTTTACAATAAGACGTGCGAGTGATGATGATGAGAATAGATCTACCGTGCGCAGGTTTTCGAAGGTTGACTGACACACACGATGACAGTTATGAACCCATGCAGCGCTCGTTTTCCAAAGTACACACGCGATATGATTGATACCGCTTTCTCAGTTATGACTCCTGGGAAAGTGTGACACTTGATAAGTCAAGCACGTGCACAGTGTACACCACAACACAATCCCTGAATTTGGAGCCCAATTATCTGGAAGATAGCATCAAGCAACAAACAGGTTGCTTGTGTATCCATGCACCACGCGGAGGAGAGAAAGGAGAAACATCTGAGACATATCCAATGACAAGTGGGTGGAGTGGGCTTTCTTGCTTCTCGAATGACCAACTGTTCCAGAAGCTGAGCTCGTCTGGTGTCTTTGTGAGTTCTGCGCAACGCTGTTCACAAAGATTGAATGTGTCTTGCACAACATGTCATTTCAGAGCGGCAAGGAGAAAAGGATGTTGGGTCCATGATCAGCAAGAATTGATGGCAAAAAGTGATCCACGACGACGCTGAAAACATGGCCAGCACGGACTTGGAAAAGGAGTACAGAGAGATTGAGCTGTTCCTGAAACAAACCCAGGTGAGGAATCTTTTCGCAACGTTTTCTTTCAACTGTCTTTTGTGATCTCCAGTGAGAAGACGTTGCGGGTGTGTGACGTCCACCAGGAACTCTCTCAACCGGGGCGGATCGCTAATATGCGCTGTCCTCCCCGTCAAAATGTTGGGTGTGCCCCTGATGTTGGTCCGGCAAAACACTCAAGGATTCTCAATGACATGCGAGTGGAGTCTACGCTCACACGGATCAAGCATTTTGGCCACATTCAGCAGCGACAGTCCAAAACTGCATCGCACCCAGTGGTCAGGGTGTCAAATCTCACTCGATGAAGTCTGGCGATTCTTATTTCGAACCCTGTTCTTACGTTCACTCGACTCAATTGAAGAGACCGTGTTTGTAAAAAAATTTGTGAGAAGCCCCTGCAACTGAACCGTTTGAAAGTTTGACTGATTCTTTCACCGGATGTATTGGTGCAGTTGTGTTCGAGCAAACACAACCACAGGTGTTGAAAACTTCAAAAGACCTGACAATTCAGGCAGCTAATTCTGTGAGATTGAATGCAAACAGAAAAAGAGATCACTTGTCAGCACAAACGTCTGTTCACGTAAACGTGAACCAGAAGCGAGGCATTTCAACATTTGTACGCACATCCAAATGTTTGGAAATGTACACTTGGCTCTGAAAGATTGTGTGTCGAGAACAAGAAAGAAAACCAACTTCGGTGATTTGTCCTGCGTTGTGGACAAATTAGTTCACTGATTTTTGATAACAGGTTGGCTGTTGGTTTGTAGAATGAGCTGGGCGAGGTTCTCACGACCCTGGGCGGCAGCACCGGAGAGAGCGGTGTCTGCGCTGCCCGCTGCCGGAGCCAGCAGGACGAGAACGCGAACCTGTCGTCGTCGAGCCCCGCGCTCCTGCAGGCCCCGCCGCTGCCGCCTCGGCTTCATATCAACGTGAGATAAATCTGCTTTATCTGGACAGTTTATTCAGATTTAATTAGCTGTCAAGGCAATTATGTCCAGGTGAAATGAAAAATGTTCTGACACGCGACGGGGAGGCTGCGATTTGTGGTGACTGGACAAGACTTCGTGTGGAGCTCACGGAGTCACGGAGAGAGTGAAACGAACTGCTGTTGACAGGCAACAAAACGTTCTCTTCCCTGCAGGTGAAGGACTCGGCCCAAATGATGGACGACAGCGTCGCAGACTCGGACAGCAAATTCCAACAAATGAAGAACCTCAGCAACAACAGCAGTGTGGTGAGTTACAGCTTCACTTCGGTTGTGTGAGGTTTGAGGGAGATTTCAATGCAAAGACAAAGGGGGACAGCTTCGCTGTGTGTTGAGATAGTGATTGTGTTCAGTCGAGATGAAGACCCAAGAATGCTGAGGAGGTTTGAAGACAGAATTACGTGTTTGAACGTGATGAACAGCCTGTTTTGCCAGTTGCAAATTCGGTGGAGGTCAACCAGGTGTAAGGTCCCAACCGACTGATCAAATTTCAAAGTTGTGACAAGGCAAATGGACCAATTTTGAGTCATTTACACAGGATATGGTGCGCTGGTGCTCCTGCATCCAGACACAGGGCGATACACTCTGAATGTTCTTCAGACTGTGTCAGCGAGGCAATGATGAGAACATCTCACTCCTATTGTGAGACCTCGTGACAGCCTTTATTGGATTGATCAGTGTCAGTGTTGAATAAAACTGGGCAAAATTGGATGTTGTCACTGGCACCTTCGAGATTTGCTTGTTGCAGAAATGATGTGAAAATGGACTGTTTCAGAGAATTCGGAAAAAGGTTTGTTTCCCAGCAGTTGTGTCATCTCTCTTTGGTCTACTGACAGAGCGAAATTAATGTGACAAGTTTGATGTGATGTCGAACGGTGTATGGGTGGCAGAGCCTGTTGCGCAACGGAAGACTCAACAATGAGGGATGGCTCGTTTGAGTTGACACCTGCCCACAGGCAGAGGTCTGTTTCAATCATTGTATCCAGTTCGTTGGCTTCAATCTAATTTGCCATCCGTGGAAATTATTATGTGCACCAGTTCGTTCAACTTTGTGTGGTTATTAGTCACAAATTCTGTTTTCGAGCTCTCAAAGCGTCACCTGGGAGCGTTTCCACATGAAACCGAAGAGAGCTCGATCGCTTGTGCATCGCTCGCTCAACGCGGAAGACACTGTGGGATTTTTCTGGGATGTTTTGCCGGAAACAAATCCACCAACAAATCCTGCTGCTCTTGCAATGTGAAAGACAGGAAGGGCAGTGCAAGATATTTTGGAACAAGTCCTCAGTCAGTCCCCGGGGATGTCTCTTGGATTTTATGTTCTCTCATGGATTATGACAGCCACTTCCTAAAAATTGCACACAAAAATGAACACAACAAAAAAATTCTCTGAAAAATAGTGGTGCAGTGGCATCATTTCCGGCTTCTTCGGGAAAACAGAGCGCAACAACGACCAGTTCATTGGAGATTTTGTGAATCACTTCTGCTCGGTGGATGGGTTTGTGACACGTCGCACCTGTCTGCAGTGCCATTCAAGCCCCGAGTCTTAATTGATTTGACGAGAGGCAGACCCTTTATCCCGCGGATATTCAGGACCATGGACTTCTTTCTTAGCCCCCTCTCGTCAGCCCTCTTTCCCTTGCTCGGAAGTTCATCAGGGGTTCAGACTGAGGTTTGTGAAGTGTGAGCTGAATTTGATTTGGCAAGCGAACCACGGATGAAAATATTTTTACGTGAGGCCGAGCGATCTTGAACTGAACCAGAGATTGTCGTTGCTCACTTTTTGTCGCAAAGCTTTGCATGTATCTCCCTCAGGGGTAGAATTCTTTGCAATGAAGTGTTCCTTTGTCAAGAGTACCTGGAAGGGTAAATAACACGTGCACAAGGACACAGAAACCACAAACTGTTGTGCAATTGTTGATTCGAAGAGAAACAAGGTTCTCAGAAAACTTCTTGCCGTCGTGGAGTTACACACATCTCTAAATTTACGAAATTCGGTGGAAATGTACCACGGTGCACAATTTGCTGAAGTTTTGGTTTTCGTTTTGGTGATCCAGCAAACCTGACGCAGAATCACAGACCCTTTTCGTCGGTCTCGGCAGAGCCAGGCCAGCAGGAATCAATCTGGAGGCGAGTTCAAACTCACTGTTGAGAGGAACAAGCAGGATCGATCCACATCCGAAATGAAAGGCAAGAATTTCATGGCTGAGTCCAAGGGACTTTGTGGGAGCGGAGAAGTGTGCAGACCAGTGAAACTTTTTCTGCTCAGACGCGGCTTGCCGAGGCTATCTCTCTGTTGGGCACAAACAGCCTGCAATTTCTAAACAGTGGATAATATTGCCAAGTTCAAGCTTCGTGAAGAGTTGGCATTGCTTCCTGAGAAGCTGTGGAGTAAACAGACGAAACAGTTCATGAGAATGAGTGCAGACCAGGGAGAACCAGACAAAAAGGCTCTGAACCCCCTTTTTCATTTGTTTTGTTTGTGCGACAGGTGCATAAAATTGTTTTTTTTTTTCAATCTTTGATGTCTTTGTGCTCCATAATTTTGACCTCCAATGGCCAGACCAAAGCCAACACTGAAGTTGTCGCTGTCACCCCAATGCTGCTGGGTCTGCTCGAGTATACAGCCTCCTAACTTTGTGACGGCGATTGTGACGAACTTGTGTGTGAACTGACCTGTGCATACACGTACGTGGACGAGTTTATTTCGCGTGTGCCTTGATGTCTTTATTTCTTTTGAATGTTGCAGCTGCAGCTTGCGTCAGGTAAAGATATGTGTTCGATAGAAGAAAATTACTCGAGAAAGAAAACACAATGATGGCCTGGCGGTGAAGTCAGGAGGACTGACAATTTATGGAAAATAAGAACATCAACATGTGAGTGACATTTCACCCGTCGGACCTTTCATGGGACAAATTCCGAGACCGGGGGTGAGGGTAAGCCTCTGGGGTTGCCCCTGGAATCCCTGCCTGGAATCGCCCTTGGCAGGCTTTGGTGTTTCATTGATCAATCAATGAAGAAATATCACCAAAGGTTTGGCAGCTCAGAAATCAGCTGTTGGTGTTTGTGTTTCTGCAGCTCCTCACCCTCTGACCTCATGCTGAGCAAATACACCAGAGAGCTGCGTGCCTGCGCTCACACAAGCACTCGACTGTGTGAGCGTTCAGTTCACTGATCAATGCTTGTGATGGAGTGAGACGCGCGACGAATAGCATCGCGAAGCTGCTGAACGTGACACGAGGCTTGGAGGTTTGGCAAATATTGGATACAAGTTTGTAATCTGTTGGATTACGAAATGCAAACGATCAAACACCACCGTTAGGACGTCGTTCCATAGTTCTGGGCTCCTAAATTTGTTGGTGAGTTGCGAAAGTTTGAATCACTGTTCAAGCAGACTCTGTCGGGTCCAGCTGAACGAATTGATTCAAACTTGCAAGTTTTCAAAGAAGTCGAGACGGATCCAGACGGATCCAGAATCTTTCAGCTTGTTCTTTGCCAGTGTAGATCTGCAACAACCCACAGGGGCAGATGACCAGTCTGGTGACAATTTAGGCAAAAGCCAGATTTCGTTCAAGCTCCCAAGGGTGAACATTTTCTGTGGTCCCCACAGCTCCCATTGCAACACAGCTCCCAGGACACAGCCCCTGGGTCCTGGGAGCAAACCAACTTTTGTTGGACACAGCCCTTGGGAGCTTTGCATGACTGTAACTTCCAGGAGCTCAGTGTGACAAAAACACGGCTCAAGAAAGCTGTATCCTTGTACATTGCTGCCCCGAGTTTTGTCGTAGACCAGTGGTGGCTGTCTGCATGGGAACATCATTATTACAAGTCATGTGTTGTGTCATCACAACGACCGGTATGTCGTGACTTACATGTAAAGGTCCTGTGCGTGGGGCAAACATTTTCAAAGAGTAACGACAGAGTTAGCCAATTCGACTTCAGGCATTTTGATTTGTGCCAGGCCAAAGTTTTCCCCCCTGATGGTAAAATATTTCAATGTTGAATCAGGCCTCCAGGGTTTGGGTAGATCTATTGCCCTCAGCCAGATCCTGGATCCACCTCTGTACCCTCCACTGTCAAACAAGAATGAACAGTGAGTGAAGAAATGCTGCGTGTACCCTGTCCTGACACACTTCACAGTTTCCTCAAGTACAGCATCCATCATGCGTTCCTCGAGTGGTTGGGGGCGCCTAACTTGCGGCGAGAGCAATGCGAATCTTTTCTTCTCAATATAACCCGAGATAAGTTATTGTCAGAATCTGGAGGTGACGTATTGTTCGGTGTCAGAAGGCGGTATGTAATTAGCGGCCCAACACAAGCAGCCGACCCGGTGTGTGGAGAGGATTCTGATCATATCCATGTTTAATGTTCAAGCAGTTTGTCGTGTCGATTCAGCCAAGTTCGATTTCTACTCCAACCACACGTCGGTTCAGGTGTGCTTCTGGCCACTGAGGGATCAGCAATGTTTGCTTTGAGCAGTAGTGACCTTGGGACTCTGAGGCGGAGTTCATCCATCTGGTTTACAGATCAGTCGCGGTGCACAGCGAGATCGTTTACACTGTTCGAATTGCTTTTTGCTTTAGACCACACGGGTCAAAGTCCAGCACATCCGGCTGTGGATTCGGAGGCTGGTGTGCCTGAAGCCACTTCGAAATCTGAACTCAGTTTCACCCGTCGTCAGTGACTATTTCAAGGTCTTTTGGAGGAAACGACTCCCAAGTTCCTAATAGGGGCGGAAGATCGTGGAAAAGGGGTGCACGTCGATTGGGTCCTCCCCGCCCCTGGCTCAGAACAAAAGCATTTCTGTTGCAGATATTATGTTTGCAAAACCCTCACAAGTGTGGTGCACAGAAATTTACATTCTCAGGGCAGCATCAGTAGCCAGAGATCAGCTTGCCTTGACCCGTGACCTGGATCTCCGGAAATGTCGTTCAACAATAGATACCCCAATTTGTGGCTTCTCACAGCTGTAGCAGCAGCATGAAATTGAGAACAGAGCCTCGATCAGTTTCAGTGTGTGGCATTGGCAGTTGCTTCATCGCACATTCTGACTGAAGGAAAGGTTTGTGCCTTTCAAAACTGCGGTTGTTTTGCCTGCCAGGAATTTTTTGACATGCTGCTCTTCGATCAGAGGAGGATTTGGTTCAGTGTTTCTTTGCATCGTTTGTGACGTCGTGAGTTGTTGCAGAAATTGTTCTTGGCTTCTCGTGCTGTTGGTTCGGTGTTTCACTGGGAAAAGTGTTGCAGGACGGTTCTGGCTTGTTTTGTATTTTCAACTTCATTTTTACACAAGTAAGAACGAGAAACCCCAGTAGGCCCTGCCCTGCCCCTTGCAGACGGAACCCTGGCACCTACCTCGAAAGAGTAGGTTGGTCCAACCCCTCTCCCACCAGCCCAGGACAGCAGGCCTCGCGACACACCTGTGTTCAAAGTTCTGCTTTCTTGTTTCATGCTGAATTTCTGAGGAGGGAGTGAAGAAAATTTTGATGGACTTCGATGTTTATCATCCAGAAACTCGAAGTAGTCACTTTTTTTGCAGAAGTCAAGACCGACAAATTGGCAAAATATTGTCGGGGTAAAGTGTAAATTTGCTGCTGTGAGGGCTGTTTTCGAGCCACCTAGAAGTGTGTGTATCTCTCTCGTTTCTTGAGCCAAGGAACTTTATGTACGTCGCACGCTGCCGTGGATACGGAGGCGAATGGGTTATGATAGCGTGGAATGTATTGTTTTCAGCAGATCGTACGTCATCCCTGTGCAGCTCTCCACACCTGACAGAGAGTTTAACTTCGAGCAGTAAAGACCCAAACTACCGATTGGGGCTTTGGACGGAGAAAGGTTTGCGGTGTCAACGTCCAATTATCGTGCCAGATCGAAGCAATGGATAACAATGGCAAAGTGTTTGGACGTTGATAGAAACAGGCAAGAATGCCCTTCTCTTGCGTGGTACTTGTGTGCGAGACATATCATTTGTGGGTGAAGGCCAGAGGCCAGCTTGGTTAACGTCTAAATTTCCAGGCGTTTTTTGCTGGGAGGAAACAAAACAAACAACGCGTTCTAAATTGGATGAAATGTCAGACGCGTGTTTGAAAGAGGCCATTCCAAATTCCGCAGCATTCTTGCCTCTGGGTGCTGTTCGTTCTTCGTCTTGGAAGTGTGAATGAAAAAAGGAACCAAAGGCGCCCGATCCCTGCAGGGATAATTTCCCTCACAACAGTACGTTGTCTGTGCCCTGTCTGTACATACTTGCGCTGAAAGTATTTTGCAACAGCACAACAGGAAGTACACAGGTATCGAGTATCTGTATCAAGATTCGTGGCCTTCAAGCAGACTCCACCCGGAGCTGGTTTCAGATGCAAAGGTTGGGGAGAAACCTTCCGCTCTGACCGCCCCAGAACGTGCTGCCTGCTTGACGCATCTCAGAAAACGAACAAACTCTTTTCTGCCTGGGTGGGGCAGTTTCGGTTCATTCACTTGTTTTCTTATTGACTTGCTTGGTCTGAATCCCTTCAATTATTCAGAAACGTTCTGAAGTTGGGCGCTGCAAGGTTGGGTGGTCCAGGCACCAATGATTTGACTCAGAAATATGGCTCGTTATTTGTGTGTTTACACGTTGGATGCGCGCGCCTGGTTTTATCATCTGGTATGGACGTGCGCGATCCAGACGTTTGTGCGCGCGTTGAACCTGCGCTTGATCTGTCAGAGCCTGGAGAGCAGCAGCGGTGGGACAGCCGCGCCTCCTCGCGCGCCCCACTTGGCCGCTGATCGCCTGACGTGCGAGGCTGATTGATATCTCTCAAACAGCTCGGCATTCTTGACGCAAGGGCTGCGAAGATCCGCTTTGCAAATTTGTGGTTTTTGTGAGAAATTTTGGGACGACTGGCGTTGGTGCCATTTGCGAATGGTGTTTCGCGTCGAAAGGATTTCTCGATGACAAGTGCGGTTGTTCATGCAAGAGAAAGCTGCGTGCATGCAGTCCTTTTGCCGAGCACGCTGAACCACGGCCAAAATATCACGTCGACCTGCATTTGCGCGTTGTGCGTGAAGGTTCGAACATCTGGCCCATCTGGTGCTTCAGAAGCAGTTGTACTCGAATTTTGCCGAGAGAGAAAACCAACAACCCCTGTTAACATTTTGCCCCACTTGTGGCAGCAGTGCGCTGTTCTCCGAAGGCGTCTTGACCGTCCGAAGGCGTCTTGACCGTCCGAAGGCGTCTTGACCGCGCGCTTGGTGCAGTCACCAAATGTGTGTGTGTGTGTGTGTGTGTGTGTGTGTGTGTGTGTGTGTGTGTGTGTGTATTCAACGAAAGTTCGAGTCTAGACGGTGAATCCACTTCTTTCGAGAATGGTCTGAAGTGATTCCTAATCGGTCATTCTTTGATGTAACAAAACATTATTCATTGGGGAGAGAGGAACAATGCAACTTTTCAAAAAACAAAGGAGCAGTGAAAAACAAAGCTGGCAAATCGTTTCTCGGACGCAGAGAACACTTCGACATTGGTCACTCCAATTGTGACTGTCTGGGAATGCCTTTGATGACAGCAGAGGGCTGGGCCCGGCTGCACTTGTTGTTGTTAATTGTTTGGCTGCTCGAGTTTGTACTGTTTGTGTTCGTTCTTATTGTCACCGCCAAGTGCGCCATTGTGTTGTGATCGCCAGCCAGACTTCGAGGCTATCTCTGTCTGAGGTGAATTCTAATACGAACTTGTAGCCCGCGCGGTCATCGCCAGGCAAAGCGGCAACCTCCGTTCTAAAGAGCATTTCTTGTGAAGAACACACTTTCTCAAAGCTGCCCCCCATGTACCCCCTGATGTGCACTTGATGTCACCCCTCCTGTGAAGGATAAATCCCCCCCCCCCTGTTGAGAAGGTGTCACTCGTCTGTTGAAAATATTGCCGCTCTGTGGAGGATATCACCCCCTACTGTCCCCTGTTGAAGATATTGACCCTCCCTGTCGAAGATGTCACCCTCACCATTGAGGATATCCCTCCCCCTTCCAATTTCTGAGGATATCGCCTCTAGTTTGCACTTTTGTCTTTTGCACTACACTTGAAAAGTTGTGGTGTGGGTCTTGACACCTTGCGTCAAGAAGAAAAGATCAACTGCTCACCACAGAGATAGCGAGAAATTAGACAAAACAGGTATTTCCGATCACACACGTTGTGTGTGTCTTCAGACCTGGAGGATTGTCCAATTTTAGAGGGAGGTCAGAAATTGGAACAAACAAAAAATGTTCAGGCGCTCCTGGAAGGAAGGCTGTCACTCGATTTTTCGTTCGTACCTGATTCTTTGGTGGCGGGGGACCTGTCAACCGGTGAACCTGACATTTTTAGGTCACTGCAATTGGTACTGCTATTCGGAATGAAGAAACTGAGTCGAACAGTCTTGTTCACATTTTGGTCGACCAGACTGATCACGTGAGTCAACAAAACTGAACGGAGCAAACCAGATGAAGGGAGCGAAATTAGCATTTGGGTAAAAAGAACACCAATGGCTACTTTTGTGCCAAATATTTTCACTGATTGTTGTCGATAGACACAGGTGGATACAAAAACAAGAACAACTACCAGAACAGTTCTTTGATCTATCTTGACAAGTCAAATAGAAAAAACATTGGCTCCTCCGCCAACCGAAACTGATTGCAGAAAACAGCCGCTTGAGAGTTTCCCGAGCGCTGGCAGTTGCAGATTCGCGCACATCTCGGTCAGATCGGCAATACACAACACATCTGGTGGGGTTGCTTTTCATCTGATTCACCAGTTGCTGAGAGAATTCGAGATATTGAAAACACAGTTCGTCTTGGAGGAAACTTGTTGATTCTCACAGACGATCTGGGACTGAGTTTTAATTCCTGTCCCAAGCGCAGGACCCTTCCCTCCCCGCAGGACCCTTCCCTCCCCGCAGGACCCTTCCCTCCCCGCAGGACCCTTCCCTCCCCGCAGGACC
>JAAUXT010026641.1_pt1 | contig 20322 bp, 13 predicted proteins | sample 7278171 | NCBI WGS metagenome assembly JAAUXT01 (sample SAMN14350112, study PRJNA611818) | marine sediment metagenome | isolation source: surface marine sediment (1.8m) | place: French Polynesia: Moorea | collected 2018-08 | reverse complement strand
TCCAGTCTGTGATCACTGGAACAGGGGTAAAACGGAGGTTTTGTCTGCCCAAGACGGACAGACGCGGATACAGGGGCAAACCAATATCAGACCGCTACCGCGGCTGATAATCATCACACAAAGGAACGCGTTCAACCAAGTGCCCTTCTATCTACGCTCGTATGTTGGATGAAGACAGTTTTGACCTTACCTCTTCGTAGAACTTGAGTTGTGGTATGGGTTCATCAATGACATTCTCACAGAAATCCTTGAACAGCAAGTAGCCTGAAAGTGAAAAAAGAAGAAGGAATAGTGGTCAAGTCAAGTTGAAACAACAAGAATGCAATTCACCAAACAAAGGAGCAAGAGCGTGTTATGGGGTGACGGACACCGAATGTACAGGTTTGTGTATCGGGTGGGGGGGTTGACAGGTGACGGACATCCAAAAGTTTTTGGTTTGCACCCAAATGATGGCCATTTCAATGTTTCAGAGGCAAAAACATCGAGAATTCTTTTTAGAAATTCATGACCCTGATGGACATGAGAAATTTTCATTGGAGAGCGTGCGGGGGTGGACCCCGTCCAAAGTGGAAACCAACACCTGAGATTGTATTTGTCACGGATTTGGTGCGCCGCCCCGGGTCTGTGGCAGCACATTTCCCACCGGATCGACGGTCAAGCTTCACCGCTGTTCGGTGCACCTTGCTGCGTGCTCTGCAGTCAGTTCGACTTGTGTGTTAAATTGGCGTTTCTTATCGATATCAAAAAGCGCAGATCTTTTCCAACAGGTGACAGTTTCATGCGGGTGATTTCCTACAAATTCCTCGATCAAAGGCGGCTTTTCTCGCCGATAGATCTGTTGCACCACCATCATAAATACAAAATGAGGGAGACGGAATCTGTTGCTTCAAACAAGAGATCAAAGATCAAAAAGCCCGCGGCATCTCTATAGTTGTGCCCGGAACACTCATTGTGCCACGCTAGTTTGCCTTCCCCCAAGCAAATTCAACAGCAAGGGAAGGGGAGGAAACCAACCATTCTTTTCATTGCTTCAGTAAATCCAACAGTGTGGTTCACCAACCCCTCCACCCCTCCCCCCTTGAATCAAATAGAACTCAACCTTTGAATTTTCCATGGGCCTGTAACAAATTCAACAGTTCAGTTTATTTTGATTTCAGGGGGGGGGGGCAAACCAACCATTCATTTTCTCCACATGGCAAATCCAGTTTGGTAATCCCCCCAAGAATAAAAAAGAACTGAACCACTGAATTTTCCATGGGGCTGTAACAAATTCAACAGTTCAGTTTATTTTGATTCCAGGGGGAGGGGCAAACCAACCATTCATTTTCTCCATATAGCAAATCCAGTTTGGTTCATTTTTCACACACCCCTCCCCAAGAATCAAAAAGAAATGAACCACTGAATTTTCTATGGGCCTGAAACAAATTCATCAGTTCAGTTCATTTTGATTTGAAGCAGACCAACATTTCTCCACGCAGTAAAACAGTTTGGTTCATTTCACCCTCACCCTTGCTTTTCAAAAGAAAAACTCCATATTTATACTGGACAACCCTCTATCATGATACCTGCGGTTCGACGGACCGCCGCGGGCACAAAAAGTCCCTGCATTTTTTCTTCTCTCCATTCTCTTTCCTTTGTGGAGGAAACGCGGCGCACATTAAACCTTAATGATTCATTTCGTGTTGCCTTTAATGTCAGATGTCAACAGCAGCACAGTCGACATCAGACAGAAAACATACACTTGACAGGTAAACACATCACTGCGTGGATGACGCCGAAAGGCAGCTTCGTGTACGTGTTCCTCTTAATTAAGTTCACAATACGTGTTGGGTCCTGCGTTGAAAAGGTGACACTCTCCCACAATTGAGGCGGGCTTCTGTCGTTTCCAGTCTTCACCTGAAGCTGAACAGCATCGTGTGTTTCGTGCCACTGGAGGGGTCAGCAAAAACAAGACAGTACTGGATCACTGATCCACAATCACTGACGAGACTGTTGACTTGAAAATTTCCTGGTCAATCTTGTGTCAGTTTTGTTCCAGAGGGTGGGAAGAACCTCTTCAAGTACACATTGGAAATTAAAGATGGACTTCTCTTTGCAAAATTTATCCGACTATTTTCATCCCATTCCAGGGGAACTGGTGAACTGCCTGCGTTGAAGACAAGGTGAATTGTTTTTGTCCAGTTTCTGAACATTTAAGTTTTTAGTGGAGTGCCACATGCCTTGTACATTTTCAAAGAAGAGTTCTGGTCATTCTCAGTTCCTTTTCATGCCTGAATTTTGGCCTATCTTTGCAATTGGCCAGTCAGAATGCCTGGTAGCTACCAGATACCACTTTCATGAAGATCAATACTCCTTCTAATCTTCACTTCAATTTTCCTGCGCTCGGACAACTTTCAAGAAACTCTTGAAAGAACGGCAGGTGGGACAAATTAACAATTTCTAACGAGAAAGCAGAGCTTTTGAACACAGGCGCGTCGCGTCGCCAACAGCACAAACGCAACCGAGTGACCACCACCCAGTCTTGGTCGCTGAAGGGACATGGGGCTGTCACTGTCAAGAACATCTTTGGTTCTGTCAGCCCCACCCCCACAGTACTCGTAACTCATGTCGGTTCGCACGCCTGAAAAGTCTGACTCGATACACCTGAAACTTGCGTACGAGGTAGAATTCAACCACGATGAGACTGATCATGTTTTGCAGCACGGCGCATGCGACACAGAGGACACACTTGAGCGCACTGGCACATAGTCTTTGGTACCATTGCGACCGGTCATTGCATAAGTCTGCGAGGATGCAAAGGTTGCCCAGAACATGATCAGTCTCATCGCCGTTGAATTCTACCTCGTACAAAACCCTGATGTCGCGAGCAACGAGACTGGTCGGGAACTTCGAAACGGTCATCGCACGCAAGAATCTGACACTCACATGCAGCTGATTTAGAACAAGCACTGTTCAAACAGACTCACTTGGCGACACAACCAAACCTTTGGTGAATTCAGGCGCTACTTGCAAGGGTGACACGAGCGTCAGCAAGTTCATCAGGTGTCGGGAATCAAGCGACAAAGGCAAAGACAGGTCACACCGCTGCACGTTTCCGAGTCACATGTCGTTGTTCCATACTTCTTTCTCTTCTCGCTACTTCTCTCACGCGAAAATCAGATTTGCCAAACAAACTTTTCCTGTGCACAGATCGGCGTCAAGCGACATCATTGTCTGTGCAGATCACATGAAATGCGAACGTACCTGGAAAATGCATACAATGCATCACTCCTCAAAAGCTTTTTTGATCTCATTTAGTGCTTGTACCACATTCACAGCCCCATTAGCAAGTCATGCAGGTGGATTGCCAACAGTGATCTGTGTCTCCCACCACAAATGGGGAAATTTTGCAGCCACATCTGCCATGATCAACCAGTTCGAGTAAATTTCAATACGAATCTTAACTTGCACATTCCTCCTTCACACACTGGTTGCTACTGTCAGGGTCTGAGCAGAAAGCACACAGCATTTCTTTTCCAAACTTCGACCAATGTTTCAGGATCCACGTCGACCTTGACAAATCACTCCGGGAAGCCCAAGGTTCACACCAGACTTCAAAATCAAGTTGCAGTGCGAACGGGAACAAAGCAACCGTTTCGGCTTGTGAGCACTTGCTTCGCGACTGTTCGTGAAAAGGCAGTGTGACTCGCACCACAAGTTCCTTCTTTGAATGGGAAATACCACAAAGGCTTCGCTTGGTGACAGTCGAGCACGAACAGCAAATCCGTTGGCGATCACAATTCATGCCAGGTAGGGAAATCGCAACGGGAAAGTTTCACATTTGGAGCAAAACCTGAAAGGCACACAGCTCCACAAAACTGAGCTCCAACCACTGGGAAAGGAAATGGATCAGAATCTGATATGCATCATTCCCGGACTTCTTCAGAAGACTCATAGAAACGGATCTGAAACCATGAGCCCAAGCTAATTCTCTCAGTGGCTTCGTGGCAACTTCAAACGGTGCCAGGATCGGGGCGCGGTGAGACGACCTCGAGGCACAAGAGGAGGGTGAAATAATTCAGAAGGGGGACCCGTACTCTCCTCCTCCTCCCCCCGATCCGCCTGAGACAATACTTGCAAAGAATATTGGCACAGAATGCACGCACCACACACAATCAGTCTTGGCACGTTGACCCAGCACTCACCTATTTTTTGGTTGAAGATCTTGTCGAACGTCACCTCCCCCATTTTCTCCAGATGCTTGTGCATGACGCTGCGCACACTGCAAGCCACAAAACTTTGGGTTGAAACTGCATTGCAGGCTGAAGGGACTTGACCGGTGGACAGCTGCACATGACATGCACTAGTGTTTTTGCAGTTATGGGTATGCTAATGAGCAAGACCTTTTGCAGCAATGGAGTGCCCGGCTCAGGATCGGTACACGAAATGGGTGCGGGCGGTTTACCTGGGATCCGGGAGCACGATCTTCTTGCTCGCCCTGGCCGCAGGAGTTGACTTGCTCTTTTCCATGGCCATAAGGTAGGAGACATCGGCCAATACCTAAAAGTGTGTACAAGTGTGTAAACTTGCTCTCATGTAAGCTGAGAAACGCGACGCCAGACAACTCTGCGAGACCACAGACGTGTTTCCACACTTCTACACAACTCAGATCCATTCGATATACAATGGATCTTGACTCTGAAGCGACTGTGTACTGCAGAATAACAAGAATTTCGAACTTACGGCCTCCAAATCAGCCATCTTTGCTTTGGTGAAGTCGGAACTTCGTATCCACTGAACACAGAACAATTCCCCTTGACGTTTGGATTTTATCCTACATGTGAAGTGGATGTGCTACAGACGACCTAACGTGTTCCTAACGCCTCTATCCATGGTCCGTGAACACCAATATTCCAATATTTTGCGACGCAAAGTCTATTCAAGCAACTGATCCTATGCTAGATGGGGAGTGGCTTAGCTACCAGCTTCAAATGCTACAAGTAAAGCCATCTTGTGAATCCCAGCAACACAAAACTCAGGGGGCGCCAGGCAGCATTGATTTTCCCGCTCAATTCGCGGTCTTCCTTTCACAGTCGCCGAAAAATTCCCACGCGCAAACTAGAAAAAAAAAAAAAAAAAAAAAAAAAAATCTAGATTTCATTGCGCAAGAAGGCTGGTGCCACACGCGTGCTAACACGATCAACTGCGTGTCATCGAAGGCAGACTGGACAGATTTATCCTACAACTTATCTTTACATGGTGGGGACCACACACACAGAGGAACACAGAATCTTACAGTGCCATGATAGCAACATCAACAAATGTTGACCTGAAATCAAATACATACATGTGTTTTTGGACCAATCTCATAGATGTATAAAAATTGTACTTACATTGTACATTTGCCATGAACTGAATCAAACACAATTGTAAACTGAATTGAACTGGGCAGAAAAACTGAACAAAACTGAGTAGATTCTTTGTCACAATCACTGAATTGAACTGGACAGATTCTTTGTTATAATTGTGAACTGAATTGAACTGGATAGATTCTTTGTCACAATTATGAACTGAATTGAAACAGATTCTTTATTACAATTATAAACTGAATTGAACTTGATAGTTTATTGTCACAATTGTGTATCAAATTGAACTGGACAGATTATTTGTCACAATTGTAAACTGAATTAACTGGATAGATTATTTGTCACACTTGTGAACTGAGTTGAACTGAGCAGATTTTTTACAACTGTGAACTGAATTGAACTGAGGAAATTCTTTATTACCCCTGCAGGCACTATAACTGAGTGCAGGTGACATTAACACAGAATCATTTCAATGACATGTTGAACAAGGAAGTCCATTAATCAGACCCAGATGGTCATGCACATCACTTCCTGCCACATGGTGAGGGGAGAGGGGTCTGGCACAGGGGGAGGGGGTCTAGCACAGGAGGGGGTCTGGCACAGGGGGATGGGGGTCCAGCACAAGGGGAAGGGGGTCTGGCACAGGGGGAGGAGGTCTGGCACAGGGGGGAGGGGGTCTGGCACAGGGGGGAGGGGGGTCTGACACAGGGAGTGGTTGCATTCCAAAGTGTGGACAGATGCACACATGAATGCTACTGGTTTTTAAGCCGTTAGTGGCACCTAGATGGCTGGCTATGCGACCATCAAATATTAGCTCTGGGAGCCATCTGCATGCAAAGTTGTCTTCACACACTCATTTGGTATACTCATCCAAAAGACAAAGTAAGGATCATGTCATCATGTAAGGTTGCAGCATCTAAAAGTGCTGTGCCAGGATCGGTCCAGCATGTCCTGTTGAGCAAAAACAGCGTTGAAACACGCGCTGTGTGCGGGGGCCGAACTGGGGGCAGATCCGTGACCCGTGATTCACGATGCAGTCATGACTGGTGTCACGTGCTCAAAGGGTGGACAAGGGCATGAGGCCTGGCCCAGAGGGAATGGGCCCCGGGGCCTCACGGTGGTTTTTCTTCGGCTTGCTTCTTCGGGTACCGGTAACATTCCAATTTGCACAAAACATGAAATTGACTCTGTGTTGTCAAATCTGAATGGCGACATCAAAATTTCTTCCCATCAAGTAAAACAACCTTCTCACACCAGCGACGTGAAATTTGGATTGGAAACAAAGAGTTGGGCCACTGACATACTTTTGGGCCTTTTGCCATCAAATTAAATTTCCTCACACTGAGGACCTTGGTCCCCAACACCTTGTCCAATTTTATTCGGTATCAACTCTGAGATAAGCATGTACGAGGCTTGCTAACTAAGTAACCTATTCATTGCAATCAAACGTGATTGTAAACTACAATTGATGGTCGCGTAGCCGGCCATCTGGGTGCCGCTCACGGCTTGAAAACTAGTAGCATTCATGTGCCTCCCACCCCCACCCCGACCCACCCCCTACCCTCACCCCCAAGTGAAAACTTTTCATGTATAGATAATTTGGGCAGATTTGGGCGCATTCTAAGTTATAAAAATAACAAAAATATTAATTGAAATTGATAATTTGTGCATCTGCATATTTGCATTTTGGTCGCTGTGTTTCAGTTGCTGTGTTTCAGTTGCAGTCTTTCAGTCACTGTGTTTTGGTCGTTTGCATTCTGGTTTTGTACGGTTTTGGCCCAATATTTGAGTGATACAATTTTTGGGGCCTTGACCATTGTAAATATAAACATGATTGCACAGTGGAATAATAATGTTGTGAAGTGTATTGAAGAGTCAACTCAGTTCTGGCTTGACATAGTTCACCACTATTGCTTCACTTGGGAGTAAAAAAGAAACACCTACAAGGGTTTCTAATGCCACAGTGTTCATGCTGATGATCATCTCATGTACTCAACATGTCCAATCATATCAGATTCAAATAGGTACCACTGACTCCATTTGTAGATCAAATGCCTGAAGAACACTGGACCATCCCACATCATGTGCATCCAAATGATGTCTCTGGCTGATGGTTCAAATACCTACCCACAAGACACCCATCTTGAGTCAAAAATGAACTCAAATACCTGAATTCAATCTTTAGAATCCTTCAGAGAGATATCTGCTAATTTTATTGAGCACAAATATTCCATTCTTACTGAGAGTTTGGAGTGAATATAAGGAGCTCAAGAAAGGGCTTGTGTGAAGGCTGACACCTGAGTGTGTAGCCTCCCTGCAATCCTCCTCTCATAGTGGAGTTCAACTGGCTGCTGCACATTCCTTTCCTCACTCTATTTGCCTACTCTTGCTGTAATATTCTCACCCGGATAATAATCATCATCTGCCTTCCCTCTGAAACTTACCGAAGTTCCGAATCGTACAGTTTCTCTAATTACGGGAAGCTCGATGGAGCAATTATTTTTCTTTCTGGTCATCCCCTGGTGACACAAAACCCCTCTGAGAAGAACCTCAGGTCTGAATCACAACAGCCATGGTGTTTTATTCAAGTATGCGGAGACTTCATTCAGTCTGTCAGCAGCAACTACGTCCAAACATGTTGATCCCACTTCGGATTGTCCAGTCCTAAAGAGCGGTTTGTCGATTTTCCCCAAGTGCCGCCAATTTCTGTCGGAGCAGGTGTTGCCAGGTGATCTTCATGCCAGGCGCGGCCGACCTGAGGGTGATGGTTCTCATGTGGGACCACGGATGCTCTCGAGTTGAGGTCTTCACCGTCAACAGGAACTCGTCCGCTGGGAGACAAAAGGCGTCAATAGCTCAGTCTTTCAGGAAACTTTCCAAAACAGAAAGGTATTTGCTTGTATTTCTTCGTAACATGGACAACAAAATTGGCTAAGAATTATTTTCTGTTCACATCCGATATTGTTTGCAACTTCTGAGGAACAAAGTTTGTTCTGTCCCAGACCCACAATTTTTCTGGATCAGATGTCGCGTCGAAGGCAACGTGTTCAGAAACTGCACATCAACCCGGAGAAACACATCCCGCGGATGAACTCACGGTTGAGGCATTCGAAGTTGGTGGTAAGCACGTCGGTGAGGAACACTGGCGGCGCGACGACGACCAGCTGCGCCTGTGCATCTCCGCTGCGACGGTGGCGGCGCTGCGTCACGAGCAGCACGTCGCTGAGCAGGGTCACGTCCGCGCGAACCCAGCGCCAGTTCTCCACGTAGTCCATCGGTGCCGAGAAAACGACGTGACGACCCGGCGAGCGCAGCTGCTTAAGAACGCAAACACTGCTGCCTGAACGCCGCGCTCATCCAGTCTGAACACTTTGATCAAATTCACCAAAAATTCTTTGTCATTCTCAGCTTCAGTCTTATTCATCATGTACAGCAAATGATTATCGTATTATTATCAACCTGCAACCATTGGCTGCAGGAACGACGATCTCAATCAGGTGCAACAGAAAATCGCAAGTAATCCTCCCGGTGCAGCGTAGCAGTTGACTTCTTTCATTTACTCTGTTCCATTCCTTCTGTTGTCATGACCGGCCAGCAAGCAACCCTTCTCCATCTCGAAACTGCGTCTCGTGGGTCGTTCAACACCCGGGCTGGATTCTTCCTTCTTTCTGAGAAGCTGAGACTGATACCTTGGTCAAAAGCACGATCCTTACCTGAACAGCTGGCACTCCTTCCGCAAACGTCGTTCGTTTGACCAGACTGTCGAGATCTGAGGGAATGTCGGGTGACGAAATGCCTCGACTCGCGTCTTTTTCCTGTTCATGATCAAGCTGAATGTGAACCACCGTTTCATTCGGGCCTTCAGCTGCGGATGAACCAAACGGATTCACGAGAGGCACCGGGTCGTCCTCTGAGACCCTCTCGTCGCTCTCCTCCCGGCGCGCTCTCTCCCCTTCCCTCACACACTGCTGCCAGCAGCGTGTCAGCGCTGAAAAGCAGGAGTAAAACTTGTCACTTGTGCAGGTGAAACCGTTCATGTGAAAAATACACGAAAGCGTGAGAACTTCAAACTGGTGTTTCAAATTTCATGCAGGACACAAATGAAATGTGAATGCGCGGAAGTCAACACTCTGAGCGGCAGCAAAAACAATGCAAACACTTTTCAGGTCGTAATCAGTACACTCGGAAACTGTGCTTCGAGACTTACCTTGGTGTACCATCATTACTGTTGAGAACTGTTCTGACTGAGCCTCCACTGCAGCAACAGCCTTGCCCAGCATGCAGGTCAGGTTCTGCAGATGCTTTTGTGGGGCATATAGGAACGTGTCCAATCCGACTTCCGGGCTGCCTGGGAACTTTCGATGTCGCAGTGTCTGGAAGGACTGTCTGCCCGAGAGTTTAGTCACAAGTTGACTGGCTGCAGAGAGGCCTCGACAATATGCAATGTAAGAGTCGCAGAAAGCCGACAACTGGAACTGGTAGATCTCACCAATTCTCGAACATGTTGATTGGAGAGTTTTGTTGGAACTGGTCAACTCCAAAGTCAACAAACGTAAGTGGTTCTCAGATCGAGACAGAAGCTCCTCCACGTTCTGAAAAAGGGTCTGACGTTCACTAGAACTGAAAAAATCGTGACTGCAGGGGCGGGAGAAGTGCACTATTCCTTGACGTAAACAACAGACAAATTTTTGTTCGATTTGAAGAAGCTGTCGACAGATTCTCTCAGCGTGCAAGGTTCCATCCACGAGACTTGGAACTACATCTTCTGTGCATTTTGCCAGATTTCGGTGCCTGGAGTTTTGTTCTGACAGATGCTTCGGAGGGCTGTTCGAAAGGTGCACACGGGGTGATTTTGTTCTCAAAGCATTTTTGTGTCGTGTTTTGTCATCGAATGTGTCACTTTCACAGATTGGGCTCAGAGGGCATTTGCTGAAATGGTTTTGCAGCCTGTTAATGACAGAAGCCTCTTTCACTGGAGACCCAATTTTGAGTGTACTGTTCATCCTGGGCAGAAACCTCAGTGCCTCGGAGTAGGACGACGCTGAATCCAGCGATGAGACGGAGGCGCTTGATCCAAAGCTGAGGCTCTCGTTGTCGCCATGTCTCCCGCGGCCGCTGGAGTCTGAATCTGTGTTCAGGGAAGATGCAGCCGACGAACCCGGGACGGACGACAGTCCGGAAGACGATGTCTCGGAAGGGGAACTGTTCCAGGTGCAGACTCTGGCGACGGTGCTGAGTGATGTCATCTGTGCACACAAAACACCGGTTCAACGGAGGTTCCAGGAGGCCTCAATGGACCCAGAGATTGGGGAAAGTGACCCCGTACGTGGGGCTTTTTTCATCAAGATTCCGCTTGGGATGCGAGGTTTGTCTACTGTGGACGTTGCAGAAACGAAAAGGATCTCGAAAAGGTCGTCTTGGCAAATTGAAGAGGAGTTATGAACTGGGTGTCTCATTAAATACCAGCAGCCAACCCAGCGGGCTTCTCTCAACCCGGAAAACATGTGTCCCTTATTATGCCCTTGATGAACTCGGAAGATCCGTTCTCATTTCACACATAGTTGTTCTCTAACCTGACTCATCCTCAGGTGTTTCTTGAGGCCCAGTTTGCTGCTCAACAGAAGGTACGTGTCTGGTCCAGGTGGTGGCCTCCCAGCGAGTTTTCGAGCCAAGTTTGCCAGTCCAAAAGACATACAGCCAATGAGTTCCCACCCGCCGGCATTGTGCACTTTGTTCAGTGAGATCAACAGGCGAGCATCTTCGGACCAGCCGGACCTGAAATGTAATGCCAAGGAAGGAACTGGTGCAAAAGTTCTCAACCAGAGGTTTAATGATTGGAAATGACTTCTCGGGCTGAGCTACTTGCATCTGGTGTTCAACGTGAAACCGAACAGGTGCTCACAGCAAAACTGTTTCGTTGAAAACTGGATTTGGACTGCAGACTGAGGTGGTTTCGAAGGAATTCTGCACCGCAGCACCGGCAACCTCTTCGATCTGCGTGTGAAATGTGCGATGTGTTCAGTTCACAACGGATTGGGGATTTTTTGTGAGGCTCTTGTTTTCATTCCATGCAGTTTTTCTTTCGAGCTTTCTTTCAATGAGACTGGCAAAGCCCGTACATGAAATCAAAATCGCGGCAAGTGTGCACTTACGTACCAAGACAAAAACTCTGTCTCCTCTTGAATCAAAATGTGAATTCATCTTCAAGTTTTCGGCACAAAACACTGAAAAAAACCAAAAGAAGATCAGAAGATTTTTGTGCAGTCATTTAATTTACAAATTACACTCAACAATTTTTGACAAACCAAAATTGGCGAGCTTGTGATTGTGGAGTAGTATGTACCTACCATGAACTGACAGCTGACCGTTCCTGAAGCCAAATTGCAGCAACATTTGACCTGAGAAAGGAGGGAGAGCAACCTACGGTGGTTGTTGATCTGATCTGGGCAAAGATGCAGTGAAAATTCCAAGTTGAAATTCAAAAGCAAAGTAAGTCATTGTGAAAATAACGAATTTAAATTCGGATTTTGGCTTAGAAATTGTGTTGACAACTGAACACTTAAAAAAGGGACCCCATCTTTACCCACCAAACTTGTGATAGATCTGAAAGGTTTGTGTTGGTTTTCCGCAACAAAAAATACAGGCAGTGGCCGCAGAGCGTCATCCCATCCATCCCTCCCACGCACGACTGGGGACAATTTTGAACTTGCGACTGAAGACGGCGACGCCTTTCCTCAACGATTTCAGAAACAAGACTTGCTAGCTTCGAAGAATGAAGCAACGAACGCATTTTGCACAAAAAGTGAACCATCTTGCGCATGAAACACAGACAAAGTTTGTCCAAATCTGAGGTATTTGTTTTGTGTCTTTAATCTCTGACTTTCGAGTGCCTCTCTCCAGTCTTAGTCGTGTGCAATTTTTCCTCGCACGTGCAGAAAAAATGTGCACGAAGCGGCCCCCAAATCCACACGAGAAAATACCCGCGAGTGTTCCGACAGCTATCTCTTGGGCCAGCTTTTGTGAACTGCACATGAGAAGAAAATGATCGTTTTACCTCTGGTGATGTGAAGCTGATTCAGAAGCTGATTATGTTGTCCGCTGAGCGCCTGGGTTGCGTGTGACTGAGGTCCCGAATTTCCGGATTGTGGAGAAAGTCCTTCCTGTGTCGACTTTTTTGGAATCTTTCCAAATCCACGACTGTTTGCTCGTTGCTTTTCCCGTTGGCAGCATTGTATTTTGCCCAAACATCCTTTCACGAGAACAGTGTCGTCCATTGCGGAGAACACAGGGACGCAGTTGTGCCAAGTCGGACACGCGACGCTCGTACGCTCGTACTCGTATGTGTGTGTGTGCCAAACGCAATTCGCCTCGCGCACTGAAGTTTCCGTCGTGAAATTCATCGCAATCTTGTACAACAAGCAGCTCTAATTGTTTGCACACCAGCAATGGCACAAGGAACTGCTTTCCAAAACCAGCTGAGTGAAAGGATCTCAATTGTGATTTGGGCAGGAAATGACATTTTGAATTGCAATGCGAGCAACACATCCTCAGTGCAGATAAATTCCTTCAGCCGAACACCAAGTATAATTGTTGTCATTCAGGCTCAGTCAAATGGTCATCAACTGCGTGATTGCAGTCTGACCAAAACTGCACGACTTCGTATCATGCCCAGTGGATATCTTTTCAAATTAGTCTGATTACATTGAGAATGTTTGATTGAACTTTTATCCCCCAGGCGAACAGAACAATCCACCAATCGAAAATAATAACAACAACAAAGGAATCTGAGACGAAAATCATGATGCTGCATGCACAGAAACTTTTACAATCGAGCAAGAAAGGACAAGCAAACCCAATGACACTCAGATAGCGCTAAGAAGGAACAATAAATTTTGTTCTGTGGACAGACCGAAAGGTACACGAACACACACACACACACACACACACACACACACACACACACACACACACACACACACACACAAAGGCAAGCAAGCGCACACGCGATGTTTTGGACGCGCACTAGTCCGCGGTCCACCCAGACAAATCCAGAAATCAACACACGTACATGTATTCTGCTTTGGCGCTGTTGATCAATTCATGTGAGTGACCAAGGAAGAAGTATTCTCGAGATTTCACAGGCAAAAACCGTTCAACTTGATGGGCGTTGGAAAGAACAAAATGTTCTCAATTTTTGCTGGAAAATACCATCACTGCCACCACGAGCAGACATCCACATCTTGAAATCGGAGCTTTCTGTTTGTGTGGTTTCCATTGATAATTGACATGTTGGTTGTGCAAAAACGCCCAACAGGAACACGTCAAGTTGATTTCGCACATCATAGCCAAGAAAGAACTTTCTTCACCTCCTGGCGACACTATAGGCAGCTATGCAGATCAAGAAAGACATAAACCTCATGCGTGTACATCTGGCCCAAAAGTAGCAAGGCCACACGTTTTACTCTCGGTCGACAGTCCCGAACACAGCACAAGTGAAATTTTGAACAAAAAAGGGAGTTGTATTTTTCCACCAACCCGCTGGATAAACCCAAACAACACAAACAGCAACGTGCAGAAATTCTAAATCGGAAAGATTTTTCCTGTTGTTCCCATCTTTTCGTGTGGATCAAACAGACACATTCTTCAAAGCAACCGAAACTCACTGAGATTCATCGAACTTTCATTTCATGCAGCCTCCAAAAACACTTCAGCAAAAGAAAAATCAGAACGATCAACGGAAGAAACAAAACTTCGCAGGAAAAATTCCAAAGAAACTGAAAATCCCACTCCGAGCCAAACGACACGCTCGGTTTTTAACAATTGGTGTTTACGACTCGTCTCCGAGGGGCAGAGTGTCATCGCTCGAATTGACCCACACGTCCTCGTCATACAGCGTCATGCGTACGAGCCTGTCCGACCAGCTCACGTTCCCTCCCGCTGACACCACCACGTCTGAGCCCAGCGCGCCAGGACTGAGATTGGCGTCCCACCTGCAAAATATGATCTCCCATTGTTACTGCAGTGTTGATGCTTTCTTGAATTCACACGCGTTCGAGACATTTCCACATTCCGGAGTGGAGCGCCATAAAATTGTTGCAAGCAAGGTGAGTGCAGGCTTTCTGAATCCTTGGCATGAAATCAACAATTTGTACGAAGCCTTTGGGATGCGCGCTGTTTGACTTACCAAGCGAACTGTTCCACGAGCTGACGATTTTGCATTTGAACCATGTCTCGATGACTCTCCGAAGCGAATGGATACGGATCCAGAAGAAGCTCAGCAGCAAAACTGGAAGAAAGTGCAACGGAAGTCCACATATCATTTTGCTGTCCTGCCTGGAGCATTTGTTCAATCTGTGCTGGGTTGTGGGAGCAATCTCTGCGAGGGGAAAACTCAACATTTTTACTCAAAAGACAAGTCTTCCCGACAACTCACACTGAACTTGGCTCGTGTGCGTCAGGATGAACGAATTCGAAGATTGGTGATTGGATGTCTTCGTCGTTGTCGTCGTCCGAGTCAGAAACGTCAGCCTCGTAGCCTCTATCAGACCCAGGCAAACGAGTGCGGTGTCTCTTCACTGTTGAGTCTCGCAGATCCTCGTCGTTCCTTGGAGCGTCATTGTCTGTGCTGCTTCTCGCGGTTGAGCGATTTGTCAGTGCTGCATTCTCAACGTCGGATGCAGAACTGATAACGTGAACGACAAATGTCTTTTCGGATTTTGACGGGCTTTGTGAGATTTTTACGCGGCGGTGGAGACTTCGACGTTGCTCGGCAAGATCTGATCGACTATCGACGGCGGCTTTGATCGAGTTGATAGGACCTTTTGTGCCGGACCACTCTGCGCCACTGGATTCGTCAGTCATCTTGGATGTGGCAGCCCGTATTCTCAGCTGGGCTTCATTTTCTGAAGCTTCACTGATGCTACTCTCTGATGCCGTCTGCTGTTCACTTGATTCCTCTGTGCGTTTTTCACTGTCTTCGTCAGGATCTCCAGGGTCTGATGTGGATGTTTTTGTCGTGTCTTCGTCAGGCATTTCTGAACTCTTCCGTGCTGATGAGTCTCCAGTGATCCCTTCATTCGACCAACTTTCAAGCAGATTGGATCTTGCAGAACCTCTTGATTCAGAAAATTTGTCTGCTGAATTTACGCCTGAAGAGTCTTGATACGATGTTTGCTGAGCGCTGCTTGACTCTTCCTCAACCTCAAAGCCGGATTTGTCGTTCCGAATGAACACAGAGTCATCTCCAGACTCGAGTTCTTCATCTGTTGAGTCGACTGACCCTGGATCTTCGTCTGTGAAGTTGTCTGACCCTGGATCTTCATCTGTTGAGTCGACTGACCCTGCATCTTCGTCTGCTGAGTCGACTGACCCTGGATCTTCATCTGTGGAGTCGACTGACCCTGGATCTTCGTCTGCTGAGTCGACTGACCCTGGATCTTCATCTGTGGAGTCGACTGACCCTGGATCTTCATCTGTGAAGTTGTCTGACCCTGGAACTTCCTCTTTTGAGTCGACTGACCCTGGAACTTCCTCTGTTGAGTTGTCCGAAACCGAGTGCCCGGATTCGTGGCGTTCCTCGCAGACAACCTGGGAGGTGTCGTTTCCACTCAGACATTCGGAGTCACGCGCGGAGTCAGATTCTTCGTTGGTGGAGCCCTCCTCCTCACGATCATCTGCGGTGTCGTCCGAATCCTCTTCACTGTCGAGGGCTTCGCCCTGGTCAACGATCAGCGCTTCTTCTGCAGACACTGTCTTTTCAGAATCTGAAGCGGTATTTAGTCCCTTGCATTCGGGAAGTTGGTTTTTCAATGACTCGTCAGATGGTATTTCACGTCCAGCTGCAGTAGTATCGTCGAATTCGTTGGACTCCAGCAGCAACTTTAGTGGCGCCCATATGTCATCTGCATTCATTTCGTCACTCGACACGTTTTTGCTTCCTTCTTCCTTCACAACCATGTGCACCCCAGAATCTTGTTTGCGCTTCTTTCTCGCCTTTGCTGAAGCCGAATCAATTTCAGACTCTGCGCCAGTCCCTTCTTGCTCCAGAACAAGATGGAAACTGTCCAAACTGGAAACTGTTGGGGAGTCCACTGATTCACAGTGCTCACGTGCTCTCCAAACCGATTTGGTTCCCAGTTGCGTATCAAGAATGACAGGACTCTCTGTCACATGTTGTTCGCTTCTGTGTGTGACTGGTGTGTTCATCGTCTCGTCGTCATCATCAAAGGAAGACCGAAGCATAGCTTTCAGCAGAGGTTGTTCTTGCGTATAAACGCACCCTGCAGCAGACAGAGATGTTTCCTTCAGCTCAAGATCTCCAGAAATGTGGTCAGAGGTGTACTCTCCATCTTCAGAGTAGTCGGATGTTGTGCACTTGAGGTTTTGTGTTTCATTCGCTGTTTCCGTCTCGTTCCGCTCGCGCAATGCCGGGCGATTGTTCTCTTTGTTGAGTTCTGCGCCTGCAATCCCTTCCTGTCCTTGCTGCTGCTGATCAGTTTCGCTGGCCGACTCAGTTGAGGGGTCTTCCATCGTGAACTGCTCAACCTTGTGAAGCATGCCGATTGACGCCCAACTTCTCAGAGATCCAATTGTTTCTCTGTCTGCAGCGTTGTTCTCCGAAGTCTCGTCCGATTCAAGATCCAGAAGCAAGGCGCGTTGCTTCCTTATTGCGATGACTTCAGCGCCTGCTTCCGTAACGTCGTCGTTTTGTGCCTCATCGTTGTCGTCATTGCAAACTGCGTCATCTGGGTCTGTTTTAATGCCCTTTGAGTTCATTGCTTGGTCGCCTGCACTTTCATTACGTTCAGCATCGACCAGTGTTCCAGTCGAATCACCCACAGCACCCATTTCCTCTGCAGAGTCCGTACTGTTTCGACGATTACCAAACGAGAGTTGGGCGTGCAAGTGATCGGTTGAGGCTGAAGGAACAACGTCATTCTTCTCGATTGATCTCTTGTGCATCACAGGGATAACTGGACTCGTGATGTCTTCTGACAACTCAATGACGGAGAAACGTGGTGGCGACTTCGTCTGTTCTGCATTGAAGCTGGACATCATGGGAAACATGACAGGGGTGTGTTCGTCTGACGAGTTGGATTCTGAGACTCTGATGTCTTTGTTGGGACGATCGGAGAGACGATCAGGTGACGCTAGACTCCGAAAGCACTTGGTGGTTGGTGGCAAACCGAGTGAGCGTCGCATTGCATTCCGTGTGGTCTTCCTGGAGAAGAAAACATCTGAGCTTTTGCCGGCTTTGGGAGAATCGAGACTTGGAAAGAACCTGCTGCATAAAGGTTCATCGCAGTCGCTCGTTTTATCTGTTGCGTCTTCCACCGTTGCAATTGTTGCGTCTTCCCGTGCAGACTGTGGTGGCAAAACCAGAAACACTTGATCTGTGACCACTGCATCTGCCTCAACTGTGGATGCCATCGCCGTTGATTCCTGCGAAGCTCCGGTCAAGTATTCTTCTGTTTCCTCCAAGTGGATCTCGTGACAGAATTTGTTGTCCCAATCATGATAATCTTCTGATTCCACTGGCTTGATGCCGTCTTCAACCTTTGCCTCGCACTGTTTGGCAGCATTCTCCTGTGATTCCGCATACGCACTGCCTTCTTCATCTTGTCCGTCTTTTGCGCGGGTTGTGGTTTCCAAACTGATGCGTTTCTCTGACCCTCCCACACACACTCTGTGGAGGAACCTTTGTGGGGTCTTGGGAGTCTCAAACTCTGACGCATCCTGTTCAAGTTTGTACAGCTCCAGAGCGACTGGGCTCGACGGAAACAACTTGGTCGCAACGCTGCACACCCTGGGAGAGGACGCCGTGGAGCCTTTCTTCGGGTAAGGGGTCGGTACGTGAACAACCTTGGAGGATAGCGGACGAGGTGGAGTCTTGGGCATCAAAATGGGATTTTCTGGAGTCTTTGACGTCTCAATACCGACCTTGTAAGAGTTATGAGCGGTTGGTCCTGGCGGTGGTTTGCCGTGGCCCAAAATGATGGCAGGGGGGTCTTGTTTACCGTCGAGGGCAATCACTTCCACGGCGAGTTTGAACTCATGGTCGGGGGTCGGATTCTCACTGCCCCACTCGCTGGTGCTGGCGCTTGGTTCCTGACAATTCCAGTTCTCATCACTCTTGTCCAACACGGCAATGGCGTTCATAACGGCTTCCTGAGTCGAGTTGGCGCTGGACGTTGAACTGTTAGGTGAGTTGAAGTCACAAGGAGAGACGGGCTTCTCTGCAGAAGAAATCACCCCAGTCTTGCCTGAAGACGAGGAGAGAGGCGTGCTTGTTGTTGGCTGACGTGGAACTGGACTCGACTGCGTGTCTTCAACACAGTTTTCACTCGCGGGATTCAGTTCCTCTTTCCCAAGAGAATCCACGTCTTGTTTGCCAGACTTTTGCTTCCAGGCGCCACTCCAGAACGACTTCCAGTAATCACTCAAGTAATCTCCCACCAAGCTGCTCATGCTCCATCTTTTTTTCTTGCTGCCATCACTGAACACGTCGGTTGTCAAATGACACTCGTTGGATTCCGACTCACTGTCGCCCCCGAAGAACTCGAGCATATGCGCAGCTTGGTCATTCGCAGGTGGGTGAGAAACTCGGTGCCGAAGCTTGCCTCCTTTCTTCGCCTTTCCAGCTGCTGCAGTTTTGAACTGCGTCTCATCTTCGTCTGAACTGCTGTACTCATCGGAGCTGAGGATAAGGCTCTCAGTTGCACTCTCATCTTCTGACTCATCTATCGCTGGACTGCTGAATGTTTTGCCAATTCCTCTCAATCCTTTCACTCGTTTTTGAACAGCAGATGGCTTGGGAAAAGGGATGGGCACGGCCAGCTCCAAATCGTCTGCGTTGAGCTGCTTGCAGAAGGTGAATGTTGGAGGCACGTTGGTGGCGGAGGACAAGTTCGAGTTGCTGTCCCGTTCCGAAGCCTTGATCGCATTCTTCACAAGAATATTCTTTCTCAGATCGAACGTCGGGGCTTTGAAGAATTCGTTCGGCCGATCAGAGAGACTCGTGCCCGCCGTGGATGCCGATTCCTCGGCAGCAGCACTGCTGGGTTGCTCTTCACTTTTCTGAGTCATCTGTCCAAAGAAACCTCCACAAATTCGACAACGATAAAAAGCGCGAGAGGAAAGCCACGTGCGCATGTGTGTTGGTGGAAGTGAAGCAGAATCAAAATTGCTTTCTTTTGTGTGGAACAAATTTGACACCAACACCGGTAAAAACAAAATTACTGGTCTTGACAATTCTTCATTTGTTTGACTTGCAGTGAATCCAGAAAGCCTGCACAGCTGCAAAATGTATTCTTTCTTGTGCCACGTGCATTCTTCACCCTTCAAGATTGGTGTTTTGGGCCGCCAACGTATTCACCCCTCCCTTCTGAACATCAATCCTGAAAATGCTGGAGTGTTTGCTCCTTGCTTACCTTCTGCCTTTTCTGGCTCGTCTTGAACGCAGTCAGTAGTTTTCGCTTTGGCGCTTGTTCTGAAAATGAAATTGTGGCTCATTCACGCAAAGAGATGCTGTGACCACTGCAGACAAGCCCGTGCACGCACGCTTGTTTTCTCATTGGACGAATTTGCGTGCGTTTGATTTGCACGCGTGCACCACGGTTGAAAACTTCTCTGGGGTGCGACACTCGTACACAAAAAGCATCCAAACAAATGAACCTGTAAAGTTTATATGAAGAGAAATTTGAAGTAGCAACCTGAGCACGTCCAGATTCCATGTTTGGGGCTGTCTCCAAAGTTTTGCATGGAAAGTATGAAGTTTTGGGTTCAAAATCTCGAATTTTTTGTTTGTTGGACTGCAGATGACAGCCGCCACTGGATCAACCTCGGGTCTTGAATCATGGCAATTCATTACGTGGCTTGTCCCCGAATATTCCTTCTTTTTGCGAGTATGGTGTTCCACACTGACCAACAACTTCTCTGGTCACTTGTTCTTTTCCTTCTGGTTGGGACCTTAGTTCTT
>JAAUXT010114774.1_pt1 | contig 20324 bp, 27 predicted proteins | sample 7278171 | NCBI WGS metagenome assembly JAAUXT01 (sample SAMN14350112, study PRJNA611818) | marine sediment metagenome | isolation source: surface marine sediment (1.8m) | place: French Polynesia: Moorea | collected 2018-08 | reverse complement strand
CACCCACACAACTGGTCAAGATTCTTCTTCTTTCTCAATGGTGCCAGCAGGAAACTGTGACGTAGCGTCCAGACGAAGCGACCATCGGGTTCTTGGGGAGAACTTCTTGTTTTTATTGTCTTCGCCTTAGCCCCCCGACACACATGCGAAGTTGGAAGTGGGCGGGAAATATCTTCACCGGATAGAGACTCTTCGCTGCCTCCGGGAACCAATTTTGCCACTTCCGGCGGCGCGCGCAACTACACGTGTGAAATGGAGGAAGCCGCTGAAAGAAGTGTTTTAGGTTTGTATTTCGTATTTGACACTCATGAAATGAAGCACTTGATGTCGTCAAGCGTGCAGTTTGTGTCTAGGAGAAACAGAAACTTTGATTTGTTTTGTTGAGGAATGTGATTCCCAATTTTCCAAGTTGTCTGTATCGGCAGCACCTGGATCTGTCTGTCCACCGTCACAACACGTGTTTTTCGTGCTCGGTGGAAAGACCAACTGTTCCAGTGTTCCGAAGATGTTGCGAGTCGTTTCACCGTCGATCAGCTGTGAGGACTGGTCACTGTAGCTGAATTTATTGGTCATGGAGCAAGAAGTTCCGAGCAGATCAGACCTGCCATTGAGATCTTTGGAACCACATTCGAACTCTGAACACAGTTCCGATTCAGATCTGTTGTCCCAGAGAGAGTGCTGCTCTAATGACCAGATTCTCGACCCGAGAGGCTACGAGACACGCGAATTCTTGTCTTGGATCTTGTTTTCCACGCTCTGGTACCGAGAAATCATCATTCTTGCGACACACCCAAGAGTGGCGAAAAGTAGCAGCCCGCATGTGCGTGTGTTGATCCTCGAGGTTACCGGGTCTTCTGGACGAAGCAAACGGCTTGAAAACCAACAGTATTCTTGTGTGTATCCGTCCACAATCTCAACCTCTTGCTCAGCTGCCCCTCTTCCAGGTGCCACTCTGCGCCTGCTCGGCAACCCTCCCATCCCACGCAACCATCATGTTCCTGCCATGCGGGTACTTCTTGTTGACATGGTATTATTCGGACAGGGTTTCCAACAACTCGGAAAATAATTCAAATTGCGGAGGCTTTATCCGTTTTGTCAGGGTTTGGGAAGTGTACCGTATATCTAGATCTGAGGGGAACACCTGGAAAGAGTGGAGAATTTGGCAAAAATGGTGTCAATGATCCAACTCGGCCAATGTCAGGCAGCTGTCTTGATACGGTAGTAGGTACAGGTTATTGAACCAAAAAGAGACTTTTCGTGCCATTTAAAAGCACGAACGAGCATTGCGAGTGAGTTATTTTTTTGAATGATAAGTTGAGTTTTGTTCCATAACCAACTTGCAGAACAAGAAAAAGGGACTGTTTATTTTATGAAGCCTGCTAAATGTGCAGTTTCTCGGGGTGTTCTGCTTGAGAACTTCTGTCATGATTCATGTCTTGATGCTGTTCTTGTGTTGGAGTTCAGGAGAACTCGAGAACAAAGGAAAAAGCCGGCCAGTTTGGGCACGCAGTAGTAGAACTGTGTTCAGGCATCGGCAGTCAGTCCAGGTGAGTTCAATCCGGATCGTGGTCCAGGTTGCCTTCTGGTGTCATAAAACAATGTCTGTTCGCTTCAGGTTCACCACAAAGCCAGAAGAAGAAGAAAAAGAAGAGCCTTGGGGTGCGTCAACTGTTTGGGATTTGAAGTTTCATTGTAAGTTTCAAGGGTTCGGACAATACCAGTCACGAGAAACACACATTCCATGTTTTCAGGAGGTGCAGGAATCAGGAGATTTCTTCGTCCAACCCTCAACAAAAATCAACAAACTCGACACATCACAATGGCCATTGTTGCTGAAGGTAAGCTCCTGATTCTGGTGAACAATCAATGAGACAGACTTGAGCCGTGAACTTTCAGAACCGCAGCATGGAGTGTATCTGTTATCCTTGTTGCAGAACTTCGACAAACTAAACATCCGGACACAGCATTACACACCAATTCCTGCCGGCTGCTCGCCACTCAAAAGACCAATTGAGGAATATGTCAGGCAAGAAGCTAGATGCATTGCGATGACTGTGCAAACATTTCCTTGCAAGACCAATGTTGCCATTGCGTGAATTCACGTTTGCAGAAGCGGCTTCATCAACCTTGACAAACCGGCCAATCCGTCTTCGCACGAAGTTGTTGCGTGGATCAAACGGATTCTCCGTGTGGAGAAAACTGGTCACAGTGGCACCTTGGATCCCAAGGTGAGAAAACTTTCCACGGGCAGTGGTAAATTGGATGAGTTCTGTGTGTTTCGTTGTCTGCAATGCTCGCAAGATCGGATTGGTGTTTCCCCTTTCAGGTGACTGGGTGTCTAATTGTGTGTATCGAGCGGGCCACTCGACTTGTAAAATCTCAGCAGTCTGCAGGCAAGGAGTACGTGTGTATCTTCAGACTGCACAGCGCTGTGGAGAATGAGAAGAAATTGTTGCAGGTGCAGTCTTCCTTGTTCAACGAGAAGAGTTGAAGAAGTTGCTCAAAAACCGCTAAAAATTAAACTTGCAACGCTTGTGCGTTTGTAACACTTCGTGTCGAGCGGTATTTTTGTGTGCAACATTCTCGACAGATTCAGTATTATTGGTCGCGCGAAGGCGACTTGTATTGTCAGTATGTGTCTGTCTGTGATGTGTGACCCGGAGCTGGGAAATTTGCTGAGAGGTCCAGCTCTGACCTCAAAAAAATGTCAATTTTGTTAGGGTCTTGAGGGACCCCCCTGGTTTCAGACTCAGAAAATTTTGGGTCTTGAGGGCCCCCCCCCACAGCTGCCCGCGCGACATGTGACCGCCTGGTCATCTCGTTTTCCATTGCAGGCGGTGGAGACATTGACTGGTGCTTTGTTTCAACGCCCACCGCTTATCTCTGCTGTGAAAAGGCAACTTCGAGTCAGAACAATTTACGAAAGCAAATTGTTGGAATACGACAAAGAAAAAAACATGGGTGAGTGCAAACACGCCTTTGGACTTGGATTTGGATCAGTAGTCCAAGTACCAAGCTCTACCTGCGTGCCTGCCACAGCAAACAACACCATGTGTCGGGTTCGTTTGACAGACAGTTGGACCAAGGCACACCGTTTCCAAATTTGTCGGATACATGGTGTGTCTTCTGGCAGCACTGCACAAGCATGTGAATGCAAAATAAAAGTTGAGCCCGCTGTGTCTCTCCAGGCATCATCTGGGTGAGCTGCGAGGCTGGCACGTACATCCGGACGCTGTGCGTCCATCTGGGCCTCCTGCTCGGAGTCGGAGGTCAAATGCAGGAATTGCGGAGAGTTCGATCTGGCATCCAGAACGAAAAGGTGATTGCCTGGTCCGCATCAGTGAAAGGAAACACTTTTGGGGAGGCGGGAAATGTGAGATTCAACCCATTTGTAATTGTTAGGATGGGTTGTACACGATGCACGACGTTTTGGACGCTCAATGGCAATACGACCACCACAAAGATGAAAGCTACTTACGAAGGGTCATCAAACCACTGGAGGCGTTGCTGACATCTCACAAGAGAATAATTATGAAGGACAGTGCGGTAAGTGGCCAAACCATTTGGAACATCTGGACGGGAAAAATCTTGTTACGCCCATCAGCAGGTCACCTCAGTCTCTTGGATAGTCTTCGTCATCACAATGCGAGATTTAGTGTTGCCAAACTCTTCAGGTGAATGCTGTCTGCTATGGTGCCAAAATTATGCTTCCTGGAGTTCTGCGGTACGATGATGGAATTGAAGTGAACGATGAAATTGTCATTGTGACCACGAAAGGAGAAGCGATTGCTTTGGGTAAGTCGCTGCAAGTCTGTTCTCCTTGTGCGCGAGGGGTGTTGTCAGCGCACACAAATGAAAGCGTGCATCTCAAGGAATACTGCCTCATTTCAGCAATCGCTCAAATGACGACAGCTGTGATAGCGACGTGTGACCACGGCCTGGTGGCCAAGCTCAAGCGCGTCATAATGGAGCGAGACACGTATCCCAGGAAATGGGGCATGGGACCAGTGGTGAGTGCGCCGTGTCATCAACCGTTTGCGTATCTGCGTGTTGCCCGCGTTTCTGGCATCTGTCCAATGTCCTGGTGCCAACTTTGCCCTCCCCCACCCCCCCCCCACCCATGGTCTTGTCCAAAAGTTGGACTTATCGTTTTTCTCTCAGCTGCTTGTGCTGACGTTGTATTTTGAGTCTTGTCCAAAAAAAAAGTTGGACTCGCCATCTTTTCTATTTTGAGTCTTGTCCAAAAGTTATCTGAATGTTGGCCTCCCCCCACCCCCTCAGGCCATTGTCTTGTTTAGAAGTAGGACTTCTCATGTTTGTCCATTTTGGGTGTTGTCAAAAAGAAGTTATGTGGTGTACTTCACCCCCACCCCCACCCTTTGTCACAAATAATTTGGGTGTCAGTTTTGTCCATTTTGCAGCTTGTCCAAAAAAAAAAATATATCCGAAAAAGTTGTCCAGTTTCCCACCACCACCCCACCCCACCCCACCCCAGCTGTCACAATCAGGACACGACTTATCATGTGAGTCGACTTTCTCAGTGTGTTGGGTGCAGTCTGCAGGCGATGTGCGCGGCGAGCGCCTGATATTCGAATTGAAAATCCAGTTTGCTGTTCATTTTGAAGGCTGGCGCGTTGAGAATTCGAGGTAGCCATTCTTTTGTGATAAGTTGAGCATAAACTCGCCTGCTCATCGTGTTTGTTTTCTTTCAGGCCAGCAAGAAAAAAATGATGATCAAGGAAGGAATGTTGGACAAATTCGGAAAACCGAACGAAAACACTCCGAAGGACTGGACTAGTTCTTACGTAGATCATCAGTGAGTGTGTCAAGTGTTGGAAGTTTTGGGTGTTCATGGGCGGTGGGGGGGGGGGACTATTGAAGTTTGTTTTCACTGACAATGCACGCGTGAATTGCGCAGCTGGGTCAACGTCCGTACTGTACGAGACTTGGGTGCGGATATCACGCTTTTTTGGAAAATTGACTGAAAAGGCACACTGATCACCACCTCCTCTCCGAATGGTCATGATCTAGAGGGGTGGCTGACCTATTTGCGATGTATCTGTGTTAAGTGCTGGCGCTCTTTTGGTGTGCAGACATTCGGTGAACGGAGCAGGCGATGCTTCCTCGGGGAAGGTCGAGCCGGGTACGTCAAAGAAGGGCGAATCCACTACGCCCAAAAAGGTCAGCGTCTTGTTTTGTTCGACGATGCCCACGCGGTGAAGGTTTTTGAAGTGTGGTGAAAACCAAACATTCTATTTGGCCGTGATGCAAACAGCTACGCCGAATGCACGTAAACACGTGGCCGAAATGCGGAGATCATCACGTCAGTCTGAGCCAAATTTCGTTGACGGAAGCTTTGGACAGGATTTTACAAGCTGCAGTCAGTTTCTGACGTGACAATGTGATCGGTTTTCAGCGGAAACACGACCCGAGCAGCAGCAGCAGCTCTGAAGACGAGGCTCCGAGCGCTCCCGTGACGCCAGTTCAGCCGACAGAGGTCAAGGAGAAAAAGAAGAAGAAAAAGAAAGACAAACATAAAGAGGCAGAAGCAGCTGAAGGAGAAACCGTGGAGGTACGTACTTTCCCTGAAAACACAGTGACATTGAAGGAGGACAAGCAAGAGACGACGGCTGCAGCAAGATTTGCGAGAGAGACTCAGAAATTGCGCAGTGCCTTCTTTGGCCACAGGAACTTGATCACAAAGGGATATTCTTTCCTGGCTCCCGGGAATGTGCGTGCGCGCGTTGTTGATTTCTTACTCGAGGTCCCCAGAGCACTCGCAGTTCGCCATGGGTGGCTCTCGGAAAGCTAGGAAGTCCGATTTGGATCAAGCCGTGTTGAGGCATCAGCGAAGGACCACATTTCACTAGAAATGAAACCGACGTGGAAAAATACACAGCTGACCAATCATTGTTCTCTTTCAGAAATCCGAAAAGAAAAAGAAGAAGAAAAAGAAGAAACTGAAGATGGATGAATCTGAGTGAAGTGTGGAGGAGACACTTCACGTGAATGTTCACCGGGAGGACTGTGTTCAGATGTGCGAAAGTCGGCACCTGCCGAGAACCGTTGGGTTCGCGTAACATTTCCATTGACGTGGACAGACGCAGCTACACTTGTGAATTCACTTCGGTGCGCTGCTGCGTGAAATGGACATTCTGCGTGCGAAAAAAATAAACAGGTTGTCTGCCTGAAATTCTCATGTGCGATCATTCTGAAGGACGACATTTGTTTTACCAGTTTTTACAATAAAAGGGTTCTTCACAATCGAGATACATTCGTGTTTCTTTGGAGCAGAAAACAAACCTGTGGATAGAGGTGCCGCGCCGACCACCAATCAGAACCACCACGTAACTTCTGCTGGTGGTGCCAGACGATTTTTGAGAAACAAGACTGGCCCTGACACAAACATTTCCAAAACAGGGGTGTGTGTGTCTTGGTGGCCTGGTCCCAAAATTTTGGGACAGATAAATGAACAGCACATAATTCCGTGATCTGACTTGCGTTGTTCTCACATGGTCGCCCACACGTAACAAGTCAGTTTCTGTGTCATGAGAAAATACTTTATTTTGACATAAACTTGAAATAAAATGTGAGCACAGCTGCTCGTTCTTCTCCGCTCAAAATATCTGCATGTAAAAGACAATACAGCCGAAAACGAACATGCGCGAAAGGCACGAAATCAGTAAAGAACCATCGAAGATGTCTGCAGGTGACAGTAACACAGCTGTCTTTCACGCCAACCTCACGGCAACAGGCAGGTCACCCAAATCAGCGCTTTGTTTCCCCACTGTGCAGGAAAAGCTGACGGATGCTGTCGTTGGGATTGCTGAATTCTGCCGAGTTCGGGATGACCAGACTGTTCCATGTTCACCCGACCTGGCAAATCCTTGGGCGGAAGAGTGAGGACACCTGGAGCACTGACGCACCACTCTGAACGAATCCTTGGCTTCGCTGCATTTGCTACCGACTTGGTGACTTTTTAGCACGAATGTGATTGGACTTGGCCTTGTTGCCTTTTGGTCCTTTGCTGTCGTTTTTCCTGATTTTCTTCAAAAACTGTTCCAACAGAGCGACAAGCGCTCGTCGTTTGAACCGTGAAGCTTCGTGCATTACTTCTTGCACGAATTTAGTCCGCACTTCCACACTGCCTTGCAGCTCGCCGAGTTTCTCCATCAGTTGGTCGAAATCTGGAAAACAATATGCACACTGCAGTTGCCAACAAGCAGTCGGATAAAAAAAATAGTTTTCGACACGCGTGTTGAAAGCGCCTGCTCAGTGAACGTGCAGTTCAGCATTCCACACGCAATGGTTGTTGCACACAGGAAACCCCTGGTGTCAACAAGTTGCAGCAACATTTGTAACAAAGCCGCATCCTTGTAATTTGCAACACCACTCCCTGTGGACAACTGTCGTTTGTTTATATGCGTGCGTTTTCTAACAGCCGTACAGCTCGATGTATGAGACGCACCCGTAAAATGGACGCACGGCAACTTTGCCTTGATTTAGCGACAACGGGGTCCAAGACGGCCCCTTCGACCTCCTCCCCAAAAGAATCGAATGGAGTCTACATGCACGCGCACGGCACCAAAGGGACAGCAACAGATCGTTGCATTTTGGAAAGTAGCTCGTTTGAACACGAGGGGGAAAAAACTTACTTTTTCCAGGCTTCTTGACTTCCTTCAGCACCAACTGCCACATCTTGGTGTTGTGGTCCTTCTCCACCTTCAACCTGGCCTTGTTCTTTTTGCTGTTTATCAGAGTCACTGCACTTTCGATCACGCTTTCTTCCTTCACATTGTTTTCCAACACCAAGTCCTCCACTTTGTCCGGAGCATCGTTGTGGTTTGTCACAAAGTCTAGTTCCAGTTCGTCGCTGCTGTCGCCGATGTGGTTTGCTTCATCTTCCATCGGCAGCTCGAATACTTCGTCCATCAGGTCAGACGAATCCACTGAAAGTGACGCACAGAAATCAGCCAGGGAAACAGCAATTCCGGTCAGCATGCTTTGGCATGTCTTGCTATGTTGATCGCGTTGTTTGCGCAATAAGATTCAGGACCCACCTTAGTTTTCTGACAAGATTCAACACACCTTCACTTGCTCACTTCTTTGAACTGTTTTCATCAGTTTCGTTCCTCTCCTCAGTTTTCCTTCACACTCACGAATGTTTGACACACACACACACACCCACACCCCAATCGTGTTCACTCACCTTCAGGCAACGGCAAGGGTTTGTGCTTTTTGACAGGTGGGGTGGTCACGAGTCTCGGAGAAGCTGGACTTGGTGGTGGCGTTTCTTCCTTTTCTTCTGGAGGCGGCGTCAGGAGTTTTCTGTACGGCAAACCACGAGGCAAGGGACCTGGGAACAACAAACACCAAGTTTCAATTTCCTGAACAAATTGTTTCTTCGTCTGTCTTGAACAGAGATCCACCGTGTTTCGGCAAACTGTGACAATCTCTCAAATGCACAGGTGTTGTTGAAGATCTAACTTCCTATTTCTTGCTCCTGTTGTGCCATTCCTACGACCCACGTACCAGCTTTGCGCTTCCTCATGCCTGGCGATGGCGGCGGGGAGTCCATGCTGGACATGCTCGACTGAGACAGTGTGTGTTTTCGACGCGGCTTCTCCTGCCCGGGCATCGCTTCGTCCGCCTCGTCGATCAACATCAAGTTCTGCAACCAGCACGACCAGACATTGCACATTGTTTCTTCCTTGGGAAAACTTTCTCCTCGGCACATTGGCAAGACTCCCGTTGGATACCGATCCAAACAACCATTCAGAATTTTGGATCGACGTCATACCTTGTTTACTTTGAATGGATTTCCGAACATGTGCTGCCGAACAGGAGTGTTTTCGATTTCTCGCAGTGGCGAAGGCATTCGCTTCAAGTAGTCCTGGTAGTTGCCCATCGTGCCGATCGCCACACTGTGCAGCGCCTCTGGAAAGCAGCATCGTCAAAAATCAACACAAACCGGCCGCCACCACACGTCAAGGTCTTTCTCGGATCTGCGTTCTCGGATCTGCGGCGTGGTCGCGGTGATTTTCGCAAGCCCTCACCTTGATCTTGCAAACGCGGTCCACTGACGTGGGATTGGAAGAAATTGGCTCTCATTCTTGTCGTCTGGTCAATCAAATGCTGTCGCTGGACGTCGAAGGCATTCCTGCAAAAGTACCGCCACGATGTCAAATTCATTCACTTGCAGTCGCACAGCAAAGCACATCTGCTTTGCTCATTCTTTTGTTCCCAAACGAATTCGTGAGCCACTCCTCCGAGTTCCCGTTCTCTCACTCACTTGTAAGGCTGCGGTTTCAAGTCCTTGTCGGGGACTCCAATGACGAATGTTGGAAACTCCACGAGCTCCTGTTTGAGCATGGCCATGTTGCTGCCGTAGTGAGCCATCACTTCTTTGAAATCTTTGCGCTGCAGGAGCGAGATTTCGTTTTTAGACACCACTTTGATGCCTTCAGACTGGGGAGTCCGCAGCCCGACCGAGTTCACCAGCCGTTCATACTCAACCTTTGCCTGAAAGAACCAGTCATAAATGGAGGTTCCAACACGAAGAATTCCTCCTGGTCAAACAAAGAAACAGCTCCCAACAGGTTCGTTTCGTATTCACCCACCTGATTCTTCAGCTTTTTGAGGTAGGATACAACTGAATAGCTCAAGCAGTTGTCCAACTGATCCGGAACCAGATTTTGCACGCCAACTCTCGCCAGTGCTCTCCTCAAGGGCTGAAAACAAACAAAACGACAGTTTGAAAATGCACATGATCCCGAATCTCCAATGACAAATCTTGCATCACAAACGTCGAGGAAAATATTGTTATCCTGTTTACCTGGGCGTAGTACACTGGCATCGTTTTCAGATAGTTGTCGAATTGCTGTCTCCATTTCGGACCAGGTTTCATCTTGTGCACTTTGAACAAGTCGTCTGGAAAAGAGCAAGGAAAGCGTTCCTTCTGCTTCACAGTTTGCTCCCATTATTCAATGGAAAGCTGCACAAGACCAAGACACAAAGGCAAGCTTGCCTCTAGTCTGAACAGGAACAACTGCAACTCCAATGGACACAAGGATCAAGCTCCCGACACAATCTTCAACAGTCAAGATCTTGCATCCGTGCCATAACAGTAAGAAGGACAAGGTCAAACCTCAGCATTGCTCAGTGCCACTTCCTGTCTCAACCAGTCACAGTGCTCCCTGTATCCACAGGATGCAAAGGACTTTTCAGGCAGGCACTACACCCTACCACACAGGAACCTGCATTGGTAGAAGCGCAACCCCTGCGTCAGTGGCGCGGTTTTGCACCAATCTATTCACAACTGTCCTGACGTTGTTGTGTGCAACCAGTCTTGTACATTCAGTCCATCCCTCCTTGCTGACAACAGGACACATGGCTGAAGACAAAGCACACTTCCACTCACCAAGCAAAGGCAAGAGGACGGGGTAGTTGTACGGCATGACGAACAAATTCACGACAGATAGGTTGGAGCTGGCTTTCAGGTAGCCGAACGGATGCCCAATGTCACTGTACTTGGCACTGTTTGCAACGAACACCTGAAAGAAACACAATTGGCACCAAGTGGCTCACTTTGTTTTCGAAGGTGTCTTTTATTCGTCACAAAACAACGCCAAGAAAAGAACAGTAGCAACGTTTCTGTTCACCCGAGGTTTAGTGTCCTACCTGCCAAACAGTGTTGGGTTGCCGCCGCTCCAAGATGAACTGTGTCAACGGCGACGCCTCCAACTCGTACTTGTCGAACGGGAAGTTTTCCACAACCAGCGCCTCGTAAGACGTGCATGAAAACTTGATCACGGGATGCGCTGATCTCGGGGGCTGAAAGGCCAAAAATATACTTCTTACGAAACCAGCAGAGAAAGAAATAGGCATGCAAGTCAACTGACGACGCCATACTGTGGTTCATCAGAAGTTGAAAACATCAGCAGCCGGTTCCCCGCCTCCAAGACGGGGAAGTACAACTTTCCTGACAGTTTCACAATCTGTTCCTCTGTCACAAGACATCGACGGAAAATACACCGGAAAATACACATTTCGCACAGCGACCATCTGACTACCCACGTGTCACTGATGGTGAGCAGGTTGACAAAACTTACCAGCATGGGACTGTTCAAATCTGGCCAGAAGCTTTCCGGAATTGGCCAGTGACCGACTGAGTAGCCTTTCTGTGCTGATCTGGGAACGTAGATGAGTTTGCGGCACGTTTGCCAGGCCAAATTGCTTTGGGGAGTTGGAGTCAAGACTCGTTTGTTCTTCTCTTCCTCAACCACAGCGTCCAAGCGATTGATGTCAGTGTTCTCTGCAAGTGACAAAAGCATCATGCAGAAACCGCGACTGCGTTCGGGCTCGTCAAGTACCAAGCAATGTCGGGTGTTGTTTCAAAAGAAATCCCCCTTTCTATGCTTCTCCAGATGCTAACCTTTGGCACCGTTTTTGGCCTCCAGACTGTTTTCTTCTGTACTGGTTGGATCGGGTCCAATTTTCTCGAAGTTGATCACAACACCGGATTGCACTTTCTGCACAATCGACTCGAGGCACTGATGCAACATTCGCTGAGAAGATACTGCATACGATCGACCTGCACAAACAATTGCACATGTCGCAAGTTGTGCTCGTGAACGATAGCTTGGCATTTCTCGCAGGGCTCACAATGGAAAATGCTTGGTTAACAACTGAAAGTTCTTCCGGACACCACATTGAACATGCCGTATTTGCTTGTTTCGACGAATGACACAAAATGGAATAAATTCCACACGAATAACACGTGCACGCACCTCCTGTGACATCACACATGCAGTCGATTGGAGAGTCTTCAGCTGCAGGTATGAATGTGGCGTGGAAGTCTGGAGGTGGGACGGCCGGAACTTTCAGCACGATGCCGAACAATCGCTGATCCCAGCGGAAAGGCTCCTTGGTCAGCTCGCTGCCCGGCACCGCATTCATCATCGGCAGGTTCAGCTGTGGCAAAAACAATCAGTCTTTCACCAATAATTTTCTGAAGATTGTCCTGGAACTGGTTAGAATTTCTGAGTTCGAGTTCACGGAAAGACGCTGCGACTGACCTCAGCCTGCACCGCTGACTGGGTTGTCAGTTTTTTTCCGTCTGTTATGCAAACTATCACAGCTGGTTCCAAATAGAAGGGACATCGACCCTGAAAAAAACAAGAAATGCAAGATTAATCAGGCCTCCTCTGAACATCTCAATGAATGTTGCTGCTGTTCTATTTTGAACGTTCCACTGCTTGTGTGGAAACTACACGGACCTGTCCATAGGTATCTATGCCAGACTGCATTCTGTTGATGTTCAGCAAATCGAAGGTGTGCTTCAACGCGGGTCCCAGCGTCGTCAGACCGTGGCCCTCGAGGCGTTTCAACTCCGCTGCAAACGTGGAATGACTCTCCTTCCAACCAGCCTGCAAATTCACACAAGCATCCGATGACATTTCTTGGTCGATACAATTTCTGTCATGGTCTGCAACATTTGGCGAGTTTGGCCTGGTGTACGCAGGTTGGTTTCGTGAGAAAGAACCAGCCAACAAAGCTTTTTGCTTTCCAGCGGGAAGCGAATTTACTTGGTGGCAGCATTGGATTATTTCTGCAGCAAAACTGGCAGATGTCAGGACAAGTCTCATTGACTATGAATTTCCATCCCACAATGCAAATCTCCAGAAAGAAAGGCAAAATGGCCGTGATGTATAGCAAAGATTGTCGCTTGCAAAAATGCCAAGCGACGAGAAAACTAGCCATTGTGTACAAGCTTTCAAGGTGTTGGCAGCTGCATGAAGTGTCAGTGCGTCGGTCTGGGATGTGTTTCGGCGGATCCCGAGCGAACCTGCGCTGCTAGAAGCTGTGCAAAACTCACCTTCACGTTGGCTGGTGGATCTTCGAAAGTCAACAACATGTATCTGTCCATTCTACTCGCATGATCCCGGGATCGAATCTGAATAAATTGCAATAAACTATGCCAAACATCACTTTCCGAACTACGAGAAATCGATCTCAAGCCAATTTGAGAGGGAAATACCTTCATGAACGTCTCAACAGCGCCTTTGGCTGTGTCCAACAGACTCATCCCCGAATAGGTGCGTTGGTTCATCGACCCCGACGTGTCAACCAGGAAAACTATGATAGTCATGGCTCCTGCAGAACAATCTCCAGTCTTTCTACACTAATTTGAAAGAGGGGCGAGACCCACACTGCCCAGGAAGGGCGCAAAATCTGCCCAAAACTTCTATGCTTCGTCGCTTGGCGCTCGTCTGGTGTTGGCTATGTGCACGCTGGGTTTTGGTGACGTAGAGAATCCGCCATTTGCAGCGTGATTGGTGCAAAATGTGTGGCAAACTGCGTCACTAGATTCCCCCGCGAGTCCCACCCCAGAACCAAAATCCTGCAATAGCAACCACAAACTAACGGGTTTTAGAATATAATAACATCCACAATGCATTTATCGTGCTGAAATATGCCCCACTGAGACGTTTTATGTGCATAAAAGGTGGCAGTTTGTTCGTCACTTGCCTCTGAATATTCGTTCATTTTCGACTTCATGTGACGACTGCACGACGTTTGGATGTTGAAGAGGAAAAGCTCCGCAGAAAAGTTTCAATATGGCGACCAAGCAGACTACACACGTAAACATGTGGTAGTTTTCAGAGTTGGGACGGACAGTAGACAGGTGCCGTGCAGGCAGTAGATCTAAATGTGACAAAATTGGTGTTTGTGTCGACTAACAGATTTTATGTTTGAGCTTTCAAGTTGAGCATTGGTTAGATTCTAGATCCACATTGGTCAACAGCAACAGACCTCTGACGCTTGTTATTGCTGAGCTTCTTTGCTTTCAAAGACTTTTCTCGCCGCCGTCGTACGAATTACGAAGATCTACATCTCGATCTCAAATTTCTTTTGCAGAGGATGGCTTCACTGTTCACTTTGACTGTGTTGCTGAACATGTCACCTTTGTTGGCAATCACATGTCCCACGAACTGCAAATGCGAAGAGAGTGCTTTTCGGCGAAAGAGCACTTCGATACAATGTTCAGGTTTGGATCTGCAAGAGGCAAGTTCTTTGCAAGAAAATCTGTGAAGTCTGACTAGAAATTGGTAGCGCTGCCCAGGAGGGGCCTGGCCTGTTCTCGTGTCTTGTGGCAATACTCCGTGTGTGTGTGTGTGTGTGTGTGTGTGTGTGTGTGTGTGTGTGTGAATTTTCTTGTTGGGGTTTCGCCAAGTGTTTTGCGTTTTCAGGTCCCAAGCGCGTTGGGAAATTTGGACAGTGCGGTAACCCTGAACATGTCACACAACAGCTTGAAATCTGTGCCAAACATCGTGTTGTCAACAGTGACACAACTTGATCTCAGCCACAATTCCATCCAAACCCTGGAAAGTAAGTTTGATCAGTTACTAGTTTGGTCGAATAAACTTTTAACAGACGGCTTCAATTGAGACTGACAGGAATACCAATTGCAATTGCAACGCTCGTGGAGGGAGCGACTGTTCAAAGCTTTCGTTTCTTGTTTGCTGATGGACCAGGCGTGACGTACCTTTTACTCGCCAGATAGAGCCATGAACCAGATCTGGTCGTGTCTCTGGTTGAAACATTGAAGCTAAAAGTTGTTGCGATGGTATAAAAATAACAGATGAATTACTTTTGTTCAGGTGGCAGGTTAGACAATTTCTACAATGCAGAAGAGCTGTATTTTGACCACAACTACATTCAGTCCATCAGAAGAAAAGACACAGTCATTAGAAACGGGGGCACGTTGCCCTACCTCGAAAAACTGAGCTTGAGCAACAATCTGATTTCGCTCTTGGAGGATCGCAGTTTCAGGTAGGCGTGTGAGAAAGTAAGAGGGTCTCTCGGGTGGTTTTGTTGTGCATTTGAAACAATTTCAGACATCGCGAAGCCCTGAGAGGGTATTTGGGTGGTCCATTGTATGCAAGTTTACTGTTCGTCCACTTGCAGTTCCCTGCCTATGTTGAAAGCGTTGGCCCTTTCGAAAAACAGATTGGAACGAATTTCTGCGAACACTTTCGAAGGACTGGTTGTGTTGGAGTTCTTGGATCTCAGTCACAACCAGATTACTTTGGTGGCGGAAGGCACATTTCAGGTGCAGCCCGTTCTGCTGTCTCTTGAGCATTTTTCCAACATTATATTTTGACCTCTTGTCTGTGTTCCTCTTGCTCTTCTCGAACAGAATATGGCTGCACTGAAATACGTGTATTTGGCCTGGAATCGCATCACGACGTTTCCCGAAGGAGTCCCAATGTTGGAGTGGTTGGATTTGTCTCACAATCAAATCCGCTTTGTCGACGAAAGTCAGAAAGGTATTGAACCATTCTGTGCTTCCGAATGGGCATTCCTGGACTGAGAAGTGCAACTGTTTCATGCAATTTGACTGCGATTGAAAGGCACTCTTCAAATATCCTCAAGTCTCATGGAAGTACCGCACCAACCATCCACCCCGCAAGTCAAAAATATAACTTCACAAATTTACTTTTCAGGAGACTTGTACCCTGTAGAATTCATCAACTTGTCTCACAATCCACTGGTGTGTAACTGCAGGACACGGTGGCTCAAGGTGAGTCCGTCAACAGAAATTTCTGCGGTTCAGCAAGCAATTTTGAATTCCGCACCAAAATAAAATTGCTGCCAAACAGGACCTTGATCTTGATGCTCCAGGAACTGTACGACAGAAGAGAATACGTTTTGAAGTACATCAGCGTTGCTGCACGGGACTTCGTGCCGACGTGCGCAGCTCCTGAAAGTTTGGCTGAGGAGTCCTGGGACATGCTGGGCGATGATGTCTTCGCTTGTACAAAAGAGGATTTGTCCACACTTCAAGTTCAAGGGGATTCCACACCAGCTGATGCACCTCTAGGTTCACAAAGCGAGCAGTCCACTGCGGCTGAACCACAGGACAAAACTGAAGACTCAGTTGTGAACGTTCTGACCTCATTGGTCAGTGTTGCTGAAAACAGTGCTGAAATCAGGTGGATTTTGGACGACCGGGACGAGTTGTGTGAACAAGTGCAGGTTCAGTACCACGACATTGGCCGGAAAGACGCCACACAGCAGGTTGTCCCGGTTCATTCCAAGTCAAACTCATATACAATGCGGAATCTGCGGGCAGAAACCCAATACAAAGTCTGTGTGTTGCCAGCCACGAGAACTGCTGAAGTGCTTTCAAGGATTGTTTCCCCTGACCAATGTGTTCAGTTCGTCACCCAAGGAAAGTCGGACAGATCTGCAGTCGACATGGAGAAAGCTTCGAACAGGGATACAAATTTCCAGTTGCGAGTTCCAGATTCAGATGACATTGCAGCTTTCTCAAAGCTTATTGGTTTCAGCTTTCTCGTGTCCGTTCTTCTCACTGGTGCTCTCATGTTCGTCTACGAGGTTTTGGTTTTCGGCCTTCGACTGTTTTTCGACCGAAGTGACAAAGTCCACACTCAATAGATACTATCTGTGCCAGCGTGCATTTTACGTGACCGTGGTCACAGCTTTCTTGTCTGGAAGCAAAGGTTTTTCTTCAAATTCGTTCAATTCGTCAAGCAATAAAACGACGAACGTATTTATTTTTCGTATGTGCTACACAAGAACCAACGTGGACGGAAGAACACAGGTACAGAAACAAGCCCCAAGTTATCGGGACAACAAACCGACAAAAACGTTCGGAAGTTGCTTGCCGCTACATTGCACAAAAATCTCAACGCAATACTCAACGCCCGCAAATTGACTTTTTTTGAACAGCGTGACTGGCAGAAGTTGGGAGTCTGAGAGACATTTTGACTTCGCAGGGCTCGTGTCCTCGTGTCAGCCGAGAATGTTTTCACTCACGAAACACTTCCCTGCGTAAACTGAAGTCTCAGATTAATCCGCCTCGATGCTTTCATCGGATTCAGTTTGGATGTCAAGCGTCGCAACATTTGCACAGTCGACGTCGATGTTTCCACTGACACTGTCAATACGAAGTGGAAGTCTGATTTCAGTCTCTTTCGGCACTGACGGTTTGGAGAGAGCAGAATAGTGACTGTTTGATTTGCCTTGAAATTTGCTTCGTTTGAAAGCCATGATGCAGTGAAGGTTTCCTCCAACCTGCAAGAAACGAGCTTTCTTTCAGAACATGACATTTATAGGCACGAGAGCTCAGCAGCGAAGCGTGCCACAAATGGTTTCCCACATTCTCCGTCAAGTTCACCCACACAAGCCATCAATCGTGATGTCGTCTCACAGCCAATCACACCTCCGTTCTTGGACATCTTTTGGGGCCCGTTTATTCCTCAGCAGGACAAAACACAAGCAAACAAGAAGCCCTGTCCCAAGCCGGTGTCAGAGGAAGTCGGGCTTGCACACAAGCATCCGGCCACACACAAAAGCTGAACAGTGACGCTCTTGGGCAAACTTTCTCCGCCTTTGAGCTGCTGCTCACAAATCAGCAAACTCCACTTCTAATTTGAAAGCGAGTGAGAACATATCACCTTTTTTGTTTTGCGTTTCTGTTCGCCTTTCCACAGCCTTCTGATGTCGAAGTAATGAGGGTTTTCACTGTTCAGATCGGCCACGATGTCTTCCCATCTGACCGAAAAAACAGCTCCCATTCAATCTGATTTGTTGATTGGGGTGAGGATAGAAGACCCTGTTTTCTTTTTGTTGTGTTGATGACGAAGCAGTCTGTACATGAAGCTACAGACGCGTATCTTTGAAAGGCAGGTGTGGGGCCAATTGCAAAACGCGACTCACTTTTTGGAGTGAATGGCCGGGTGCTTCCTGCTGGGTTCTCCGATGAGGATCCAGGTCTCCACTTCAGCCTGGTGTAACTTCGTCCTGTACGCGTCCTCTGCCTTGATAGGCGTGTCCTCAAAACCCATGGGACAAAAGTAATGATTTTGGCAGTGGTAGATGAATGTTGTGTCATCTGTACGCAGGCCATTCTTCAAGGACTGCAGGGCCTGCGCTTCGGTTGAACCACAAGTTTGGTTTTGTCCCTTGGGCTTGTACAGGAAGTACGTTCGTCCTCTCACTTTGAAATGCCTGTTGAGTTCTGCAAACCACCTGACAACGAACACGAACAAAAAATTTACAAGTCCAGCCAAAGTACAGAGCAAAAACACGAATGTGTTAGATTGGAACGGAAGTGAGGAACCGAAGGTCGTCTCTGTTGACCTCATCAGCGTTTTATTTCCAGTGAATGGACCAAATTTGATGTCACTGAAAGGGGGATCAAATCCGAGAATCAGAAGAGCCTGTTCTTGAGTGATGGGAGGCATCCTGTGGTAGCAGAGAGAAACATGGAAAAGTAAAAGCAAATTGCCACGGCAAAACACCAGACAAGCAAGTTTGGTTGACATCAGAGAAAGGGAGATTCCCTCAGACGACATTTTAACACTCACCACCCACTCCCAAGTGTCGAGAAGAGATAATTCCAGCAAGAAACAACTGATGACAGACCGCACGATGTCTTGTACTGTGGTCGACTGATACAAAACCTGAATGCACGAGAGCAAATTTCAAAAGTTGCGATGGCTTTTTCATTGAAACCATCACGTAGCCTTTCACTTCCACCAGCAGTACGCGTGAGCAAAGTCGATACCACAACGCATCGCCCCGTTTTCCACGTTGTTACGTTGACGAACGTGTTTTTTCATTTCCAATATCAAAAAACAGTCACACTCAGGCGTGCAACTGCCCCAAATTGGTGTGGTACTTCCGTGTGTGAACTGACCATCTTTTGGTGTCCAGAACTTTCCTCTGTGCCATGTCGTGCTGCGTGGCGAGGTTCTGTGGTGGGATGTACGTCTCGAGTGAATCAAAGTTGGCAGATGCGCATGCGCTGTGAGATTCCGTTCGCCCTGAGAAGTGAAAAAATCATGTTGGTGTGTGTGTGTGTGTGGGGATTTTTTTGTGTGTCCGGGTGGGGGGAGCAGACGAACTTCACACACACTTCATGCTGGGAAAATGCAAAGAGTTGAACAAGCACACAAACGTTGAAAATTCAGAAGAGCAAAATAATTTTGCTTCCAAGGTCGTCCCAACATTTTGCCAAAAATTTGCCTTGGACACAGAAAAAAAGTGAGGCGGGCGAACAGCAAACTGTAACCCATGGCGTGTCTTTTTTCTTTGTCTCACTGAATGCTCACCAGAAGCAGTCCGCTTCGTTCTCTCCGGCGCTTTGGGGAAGCAGTCAGACACCTCGACATCCCAAGCCAAGGGTCCATCCTTCGCGTCATGGACCTCCGTCGAGACTAGTTCGTTGATGAAGGCTGTCCTCGTGTCGAGACGAAGCGGTTTCCTGCCCGCGTCACCACTGGCATCAATAACAATCTCATCCAGAGAACCACAGGACACAGATCGTTCAATTCTGGCACTGTGAGGTCGTTTCTTGGTTGGAGGTTTCGAAGATTTGGTACTCAGTTTGGCACTCTGCGGTCTTCGCTTCAACTTTGTACTTTCCAATGCAAACTCAGCGGGCAAAATTGCCGAGTCTTCCTGACGCGAGCCATCTTTGACAAGGCACAACAGTTCCTTGAGTTTTATATTCAACGGATCAATTGTTTCTTCTTGTTTTTCTGACTTCGATCTGGACTTCGGCTTGCACCCACTCTCATATTGTTCGCTTCGACATGATTTTTTCTGTTCCGGCAATTTGGTTGCTTTGGCTTTTCTGCTTTTGCGATCCGTACTAGAGCTGCTGGCATCTGAAGCACTTCTTGAACGAACAACCTTCGCGTTCGTGTTTTGCGTTGAAAACCTTTTCAAAGAACTTTTTTTGACATCCATGTTCCCTCAACGTTTTCAAATCGCAATGAACCTCGGTTTTCTCGCAATCTGGAAAGGAACAAATTTGAAAGCGAACAAAGTAACAAGCAGAGACCTCAAGGTCATTTGAACACACAAGCGACAGTTCAAGCAGCGGTGCTACTCAAGAACACCAGACCATTCTTGCTGGAACAAACGAGAGTGATAGAGCACGTGAGTACAGCTGTATCGAAGAGTGTTGGATGAGCACGGATAGATTTTTGCACAAATTATTATTATTTTTTGATGAAGAAAAAATATTATTTTTGTCACTCAGAATATACCTAAATCTACCCAAATTATCTGCACATTGAAACTTGTCACCTTGTTGCATATAAAGCTTGCTGAAATCTTTGCCAAATGTCTATTTCGAACACTTTCTGAAAATCCTAAATTTGTACCCAAATTTTAGCCCCACCTAAAAACCATTCATAAATTTTTGAAAATGAAAAAATTAATAAAACCAGTCCAATACCAAACTAGACTTTCAAGTGGAGAATCAGCTGCAGGCAGCGTTTGTT
>JAAUXT010053010.1_pt1 | contig 20330 bp, 21 predicted proteins | sample 7278171 | NCBI WGS metagenome assembly JAAUXT01 (sample SAMN14350112, study PRJNA611818) | marine sediment metagenome | isolation source: surface marine sediment (1.8m) | place: French Polynesia: Moorea | collected 2018-08 | reverse complement strand
AGGGGTTTTCACGTTGGTGCCGACTGCAACTTTTTTTGACGTCGTCAGTGAATTTTTTGACGCTGACAGCAGGTTTGTTTTCACATTGAGAGCGCCGACAACGTCAACTGCATCGACTGCAAAAGTGAAGATGGCATCAACTTTTTGTACATAGATTTTCAATATGTATTTTCATGACGCTGTCAGTACTTTTACTAACAGCATCAAAAAATGGTCTGGACCGTTCACGACTGCAACTTCACTTTTACTGACGGCGTCAAAAAGTCACTGACGGCGTCAAAAGTGAAGTTGCAGTCGAGAAAAATGACGACGTCAGCGCCCAACGTGAAAACCCCTTAATGAGGTGCAAAGGACGTTTGTCGTTTTTGACCAAGCCAGGAAAAGAAATCCCGTGCACTCAGTCGCACTTCCACTCGTGTTCCCTGTGTCCAAGGCCGAAAAAACAAGGCGTCTGGTGGCAGCCAGCACCTGTAATCCCACTTGAACTGTGCAGGTGTGTGTTGAGCCGGGTGATCAAGCTGATTCGATGCAGATGATGGGGAGGGTGTCCCATCGGAACTTGAGGGGTATCCAGATGAAAAATCTGGAGATGGGTGTTTGTACGAGGCACGAAATTTATAGAACCGATTCAGGTAAATATCTTTTGTGTGGTTCACTAGAAAACCTTCAACACACAGGTCAGGCCACCTTGACATCTATTCTCAACATGACAACAGTTTGGGCAATTACAGATCAGAGGATATTCATCTGTAGCCCTCTCTTTCAGGACAAATTTATTTGGGTGGCAAAAACAGAAAAAGTAATTGATAAACTTTTATGAAATGATTCTTCTTTCCCATTTTATTTTGGGGTATTAAAAGGAGAACTAAAAATAGACAAATTTGAAGACAAACATTTTCCAGAAAGTCTTTTTTGACAAGGAAAAGTAGAGTAAAAATCAAGCTTCAAGGAAACAATCTTATTTTATCTATTTTGAAAGCTCATGCTTGACTCTTCCTTTGAAATAACATTTGCAAGAGATGACTAAGATTTATAAGGGCAAGTTTTTTTTCAGAATTTAACACAAAAATGATAAGAAAAATATAAAATAGCCACACATTACTTGTTCATAATTTTTGAAGTTCTTTATTTGTTACTTTACTTTGTAATTTTGAGCAAATTTTTGCACAGTTGTGCAAATCCTGTGTTTGACATTGAGAAAGTAAGACGAGTGGTGATGAAAATTTTCTGAATTGGTGAAAAATCAGGGTGGATCGGTTATATAAATTTCGTGCCTCGTACAACGAGCGAACTTTGGAAATGTGACATGACGGACAGTATGCTGGAGTGACGCCACAGCTGTGCATGGTTCTCCGGATGGATGAACGCTGCACAGCCACTCATACCGACTCACGTGTTCAGCTCTTCAACAAAAGTCAATTTGTTTGCACCAGCTCCATTGTCTGAGTGACGTCGACGCTCTGATCTCTTCCTGCCTTTGGGTGCAATGAAGGTAGAACGCTTTTGTCTCGGAGTTCACAAACAGCAGTGACTTGTTGACGCACTTCCTCCACAGCCTGCAACCATGGCTCTGCCTGATTCACGATTTTCATGCTTGTCAAGGCCCACTGTAGTTTTTCCCGGAAGGCTGGGGCTCTGAAGGTTCTGGGTGCAGGAAAATTACGTCCCTCAGCTCAGGTCTGGGGAGACAGAAAAAGTCAAATCCACAATTCTAATGACTTCTCAGTTCACAAAGTTTAGGCATTGATGCAGGGAAAGGCGACGTGAACGTAGACGAGACGCAGAAGGAAAGTCTGCTGTACCTGTTGCAGTAAACGCTGTATGTCAAACAACCCATTGTTGTGCGAAGTCCCTTTGGGGCGAAGCACCATGTGGTAGTGCAGTACATGTCAAGGCAGCTGAAATGTCCCCTTCCCCCTCCCCCCAAACACCCCTCCCCCTCCCCAACCCCCTGTGCCCAAACCCCCTGCCCCCAAACCCCTACCCTTGGACCCCCCCTGCAGAAGACAAGGAGGACAAGGAGGAATCAGCGACATTACTGGCAAGGGACTTCGCACTGCAGTTGCCTTGAGCACTGCTTCTTATTTTTGTGTTGCTGCGCGAACTTCCCGATTGAACGAACATCCCGGTGTGCACAAAACACCGGTGACAACAAACAATCTTTTTGTTTTGAAAGGGAAGAACACGACAAAGAGCACGAACCTCAGATTTACGAATCCGCACCTTTGCCTGAGACGGGTAAACGTCGCTTTCATGCCCAACCATTGCGGAAGTTCAGAAAAAAAAACTTCGTTTATTCCCTTTCCTCTCACTTAATGTTGTCTCGTTTTTGAGCTTTGCTTTTGCATTTTTTGCTTTTATGCTTTTATGTCACCATTTACTGAAACCGCACAATTATATTTACGCAACTGATGCTGCTTTGTGGAACATTAGATGCAACGTGCCGGTGCGTGACATGGGGGAGAAATTCTGCATTTCAACATCTTTTCGTGTAAATATTTGTTGAAGAAAAAACTCAGAGCAGGGATTAGAGCGACGGTTCCATCTGCAACTTCTCTCTCGGTTGGACGTAAATGGATGGGTTCAATTACAGAAGCCGAGGAAAACCTCCTAATCGGGCGCCATGTGTTTTGTGTGAATAACTGAGGAGAAGGGTCCGAAGCTGATATGCACGTGTGCCACAAAGATACAGCACACAGGTGCCCAAGGAGTGCTGCAATTGGCCCAAACTTCTGAAATCGGGCGAAGTCGTCTGTCTTTGAATGTTTCTTTGAAAGGGCAATTACGGAGGCGCCAAGTCTGGGCGCTGGAGAGGTTTGTGAGCATGAACCGCACGACAGGCTACCCTCTCCAAGACCTCCGCTGTTGAAGACCTTGCCTCGTGGGGTCAGGCTCGTCAGTGGCGTTTCGTTCACAGCTTCTGTTTTCGAAATGTGTGTTGCTTTTGGGCACGGAGCGACTTTGTGGACAGATTTGTTCCTTGTGCACCGAGTCTTGAAGGGTATGATAGGTGACATGTGACTGACGGTGAGCAGATACGTATCAGAGTCCAGCCACCAGACCCCAAGGCTCTCGCTGAACACAACATGCACGAGCCCGATGGAACACGCGTGGGAGGGAGAGGAAAGGACAGGGTTCTCACACTGAGGAGTTTTAGCAAATTCACGCAACACGTGTTCCGTCCGTGGCTGAAGTAAGATGATTGACAGCGCACTTGGCTAGTTTCCTCCAAAGGAAACACACTGCCATCGAAATGGTCATCAGCTGAACACACCTCCACAGAGCAAAACAAAGAGCAGGGACCAAGCAGGAAAGAGCGTGGGTTTCTCCCGTGTGTTGCACGCACCATAAAAAACGTGTCAGCAACAGGGATTTGCCAAAGCGTCCCCAGTGTTGTGGTCCAGAACACGACGTTGTGGTGGAGTAACTCATGAAGTCCTCGTGTGACGCGCCCACCCGAGGGCGCCATTGCGCTTCACACACGCTGAAAAGTGCTCCTGTGCGTGACTTTTCGAGATCTTTGGTCAAGAATGGACTTTCAAAAGTGATAAAACAGAAAATCTTTTTGGAGTGTGTGTTCTTACGTTTGCCCTTTAAGATCATGTACGAGAGGCTTTGTGACCGCAGCGTTGTAGAATCCACATTCTGACCTCATGTTTCACCGACAACCTTCGGTGAATAGCGAGTTTAAGCACGACGTTTGAAATTGAAAGTTTCAACGTGAATGTCAAAATAAGTTTTCCATACCTTGACTTTTCCACATTTCAGAAGTAATTCTATATTTTCAAAGTATTTTTCAACAAAATTGGCCAAAAACCAAGGTTTCTCAAGTAGAATCTTTCTGTGTAAGGGTGTCTAAAGTTGACGCAACATTGATGTTTTCAATTTCAAACGTCGTGCTCAAACTCGCTAATGTCCAAAAACAAGGACTTCGCGCGTCTCCCGCATCCCAGAGAAACCACACAAAATCTAGGTATGTCTGCGCCTTTTTTCCGTTCTGCGACTGATTTCGTTGCGTCTGCGACAAGCCAGGTAGACTCTAATTCAACGCGGCATTCTCCCTGAAATAGGCAGGTGAAGACTGTTCAGGCGGCTACAGGCCGAACAATGCGAACTCCGAACAACCGCCGCGGCGCAATCAACGCAACAGCGACGTTGACAGATTTTCAATGAACGTTCAGTTGGCAAAAAAACCCACAACAACACCTGCAAACTTGTTGCAACGAAAGAACAGGAAATAGTCACGCAGGAACACATGGGCAATGAAGGTGGTCCCAACGCCCGACAACCACCCCACCCCCCGCTTTTCTCAATAAATTGTGGATTGCTTTGTGCTTTTTGATTACCAGCTTCAAAACATACGCAAAAAAACAAGGAAATTCGTGTTTCTTAAACCAAAGACGAGTGCAGAAAAACCTCTCAGAGGTCAACATTGCCAAAAAGCCTTAGTATTTTTGAGATTGTTTCATTGGCGAGTTGGATCTGCAGTCCCTCAGGACATACTTCTGTGGCTTCTGGACGCCACAAAGTCAGTGCAAGCAACGTGGGTGTGAATGGCTCATCAGCGAGGCCTATGGTATTGCGTCCGACAGTACCAAATGTAAATGTGCTCGAGGTATTGATTCGTTTCAAATGAAACTGCGTTTGATCAATCAACGACCATTTCATCAACTCGTGTATCGTGTGTCGAGTATCGAGTACACGACGAACATGAGGCGGATACAACGGGAGCAAAGGCCAGTCAAGGGCCAGCTTCAAGTTTACAAGGCCAGCTTCAAGTTTACAAGGCCAGCTTCAATTCTGCAGGGGCCAGCCTCAGTTTTACTGGGCTGTTGCTTGAGTATTGGCTTCCAGGGCGTCAGGGTCCCAATCTTCGTCGTTGAAAAACTCGAGCCAGGCAAGGTCCGCAAATACGCGCATCTCCCTTCGGGGCTGAGAGAGAACGTCTGACTGAGCTCTGGATCATTGTGTGTCTCCCTGTTGATGAACAGCAGTAATGGAACTCACACGCAGTGAGAATTTGTTACGTGTTAGGTGTCTTCACATCGCTCCCATGGAAGTCTTCACTTGATTGCTTCCACGGAGGAGTCACTCGGGTCTTGTGAGGGCAATGTTCGTGGTTCGCGAGTCGTCTGCTCGAAGCACCTCATGCTGCAGGTCGCGTTTCTCTCTCTGTCTCTCTCTGCCTCTCTCTCTGGACACACATGGACACACATGTGCACACACGTGCACAAACACACACACACATACACACACACACACACACAAACCGGTAGTTTGTGTCTCGCCTTGACACTCTTCTTACTGGCGAAGTTCCTGCCACAAAGTCCAGATCACAACACTGCTGGGAGCAGACAAGCGGACGTGCGCAATAAGCGTTGCTCAATCTCGTTGCTGCAGTCTGACCTCGACTCCATGGCCTGGGGCCCTCGATTCACCTGTCATCCCTCCGCGGTGAAAACGGACAATCGGAAACAAACCGCCCAGACGTTCCGCAGCTGAAAAACTTCGAAATTTTCCTCCTCGCTCCAAAGTTCAGGGACCTTGGAATCCTTCCTTGACTCAACCTCAGCACGTATTGTCGCGCCTTCAGGGTGTCGCCACCCTTCTGTTGTCGCAAAAAAAACAAACTCTTGGGACAGAAACATATTCGAAGCAGCGAGGTTCCTGGATTCCCGCCTGAATCCAGCACCGCGCTCTCCTTTTCATTTTTGCCTGAGATTCATTTCTCTTTCAACAACTGATAGCATCTTTCAGCCAAAGAGAAAAGCCCCACAAAAGCGACATTCTTTGCCGAAGAAATGACGAAGAAAAGACAACCATTAAGCGGATGAAATCGGTGTCAGAACTTCTGGGAAGGGGTTTTTTCAAAGATTCTGACTGGACATGAACAGAGTGTGTGAAGTGGTAAGCCTGTCCATAAAAGTTCTCTGCTCCGCCCGCTCAGGTGAGTTCCAGGGCACCACAGACACCTGCTCCACAATGTACACGCGTACGTGGTGGTGTGTCCCGAATTCTGCCTGCACTCTGGTTTTACCTGATTGGAAGGTCACGTGTGCGTTGGATTCTTCAGGACTTGTGTGATTGTGCACACACTGAACAAGGTGGTAAATGAACTTCGCGGCTGCAGCAGACAAATCCAAATGGAAGGGAAAACAATACACTTGTGAATACTTTTCTTGTGCCAAGCTTGAGAATGAGAAATGCCACGACGTGTTGTCGGAGCGGGGCAAGAGAGCAGGGAGTTTTCGCAAGTTGGAAACGTAGACGTGCGCGTGAACGTAGATGTAGCATCTCACCCTGTGGGGTACAGTCCTCCCCAGATTCTTGTGTTTTCCTTTCATTTGAAACTAAATTCTGCTCTTACTTTGTCACTTTTTTTGAAAAAGTGCAAATAATAAGGAAGCAAGCATCATGAAAATAAAACAAAATATTTTCTTGCTTTGGACTTAAAAATTTTGTGGTGTAAAAGTTCCCATGGGGTGAGATCCTACGTCTACGTTCACGCCTACGTCCACGTTTTCAATTTGCGAAAACTCCCTAGTGTGAATCAGATTCGTATCCTGAGTGAGGACGTTAGGGTTCACTCACGCCTTGGGACAGATTACTGGGAGATAATATCACGCTGAGTGAGACAATATTTTTGTCACAGGTATGGAATTTTTCGAGTTTATGAGAAAAATTTCCTGTGATGAAAATATTGTCAAACTCAAAGTGACATCATCTCCTAGTAATCTGTCCCTCAGAGTCAGTGAAGCCATGTTTGCCACAAGATGAGTTGTGAGGAGTGCATTTCTGGGAGATAATGTCATGCTGACAATCATTAAATTCAACAGAGGCGACCGGCCAAGCGTGGTAGAACTGTGCATAAGGTCACAGTTGCAAGTCAGGTCAGGAAAGATTTCATACCCAACAGCTGCGCGTCTTCAGTTTTCTGGGGAACCGCATCTGTTCAGTGAAGGGAAATGAGCTTCGCACAAGCTGAGTTTTCATGAGATGAGAGTCATGAACGACATCATTCAAGAAAAGCACATGTCCTGGTACGTACTTTGCCTTGCGCATCAGTGATGATGGCCACCTGCGATGAACTGCAATCAATGAAAACAGTGAACGTTTTGCTGCGCAAATCCACGCGTTCCCTCCTTAGAATGCACGCCACGCACACCATAGCCTCCCTCAGCGGCAGCCGCCAGTTGCGACAACCCAGGGCAAACCAAGTCTGGAAACAGTCGCCTTTGTGGCCAGACACACGCGAACCGCAATCCAGAACTTCGGCGACACCATCAGGAGTGCACGATGGTGAACAGCGTCCAGAGACATGTCCACCTCGGCATCGATTCCGAACAAGGCCAAGTCCAAGGCCCAGGGGTCCAGGTCCGCAGAGACAACGCCTTTTGGCTCGATCCTCCGATACTCGTACACTCTCTGCCAATGGCGAGAGTTCCACAGACAGACAAATTGTCTGCGTCAAATTGAGGATTTTCGTTCTGAAGATTTCGCAGGAACAGGTTCTCTGCTGATGATGACGCCAGAAATCACAGGAAGACTCGTCCGTGCAGGCAGAGTTGATTCTAATCACAATGATCGTCAGGCAATTTGCAATGAGAAGCAGTTTGTGACAAAGTGCTGTGGAAGCAAACACGCAGGCTCATTCCAGGAAGATTTCTATGTCCTGTTGTACTCGCTCACAGCCCGGCACAAAGAACAAGAGTTTTCATGATTGACAAGTTGTTTGTGACTGCATCCGCAAGACGTAAACGAGCCAATGGCGGATTCTCTCCATTGAGATGCCGAAGCGGAGTTCCTGCGTCGCATCCGGACGTGCTCCGCATCATAAGTGGCAGGATTAGGCGAAGACACAGCGCAGCGGAGGGGGGGATCAGGCCCACGGACAGTGACAACAAGTGTCACACAGCAAGATTCCACAATGACAACGACTTGTTGGCGCAAAGTACCCGAAAAACATGTGTATCACACCCACGAAAAGTTGCGTTTGGCCATCAAACTGCTTGGCTGATGACCACGACTTTAAGTATCAACTTGATTTTTCCACCAGCTCTGACAGTTCCTCCACCAGTTCTGACAGTTCCTCCACCAGTTCTGACAGTTCCTCCACCATTTCTGACAGTTCCTCCACCACTTCTGACAGTTCCTCCACCGTTCTGACAGTTCCTCCACCAGTTCTGACAGTTCCTCCACCCACCACTTCTGACAGTTCCTCCACCAGTTCTGACAGTTCCTTCACCACTTCTGACAGTTCCTCCACCACTTCTGACAGTTCCTCCACCACTTCTGACAGGTCCTCTACCAGTTCTGACAGTTCCTCCACCAGTTCTGACAGTTTCTCCACTGGTTCTGACAGTTCCTCCACCAATTCTGACAGTTCCTCCACCAGTTCTGACAGTTCCTCCACCACTTCTGACAGGTCCTCTACCAGTTCTGACAGTTCCTCCACCAGTTCTGACAGTTCCTCCACCACTTCTGACAGTTCCTCCACCAGTTCTGACAGGTCCTCCACCAGTTCTGACAGTTCCTCCACCAGTTCTGACAGTTCCTCCACCACTTCTGACAGGTCCTCTACCAGTTCTGACAGTTCCTCCACCAGTTCTGACAGTTCCTCCACCAGTTCTGACAGTTCCTCCACCAATTGTGATAATTCCTCCACCAGTTCCTTTCCTCTCAAGTTGTGAGGAACTGTGAGCAAAGTACGCCACGCCCTGTCCCTCTCTCTCTATCTATCCATCTCTGATGTTTATGAGATTTCCCCCTTCTCATTTCAATTTCCTCCCAGGTCGGGTTCCTTCCCCCGGATGCTGCATTTTTCACTGATGAATGGTGTTCGGAATCTCTTTGAGCAGCAACAGGAACTGACAACTGAGAACTGCCGGAACAGCTCTTCAAAAACAACAAACTGAACTACTTCCACACTCCCTCGACACCAAACAAGGCTCTTTTGTTTTGTGCTTTTGTTGCCGAGAGAACAGAACTCATCTTCCTTTGTGGACGACCCTGTTCCGCTTGCCGCAGGGCTGCCGTGGATGGCTCAGCGCTCTCTGCAGAGACAGAGATGCAGACTGTGTGAAGGTCCACGAATGAGAGGAGCCACGCTGTGTGTGACCTTCCCTTCAAAATATCATGCGTGTGTAACAGAAAGCAAACACAGACAACAGGGGTGCAGCCAGCTGTTTGGAGGGCATCCCCTGAGGAGCTGTTTCAATGTCACTCGTGACGAAACATTGCGCTCGTGGCAGAGAATCAGTGCGTCCCTGGGAATCAGGGTTCCCTCGGGCTGCTGGATCGGACCCTGTGTAGCGGACATTGAAAACGCAAAGCATCAAAGGACAGACAGCATGCGATTCCATCGTTATCTTTCAGCTGTTCCATTGCTTTGCGGCTGTCATGAAGTGATTTTGGTTTTTATTGAAGTTGACATCAATATGATTCAGGGCAAGAACCTGGAGAACAACGCTTACATTTCCGTGCCGAGCCTGGCGTTTGTATGTCTGTTGGAGTGGCAAACAAACATGTGCCTTCAAGTACCATCAAAACACAAATACACGATTGCATCGTGACAGTGTCAAAGAGTCGCTGAGCAAATATGGAACTGGGATGGGGCAAAGCTTCAGCCGGGAGAAGATAAACTTCAAGTGTTGGGGAGATGGGGCAACACCAGGGATGCGCGAGGACGAACTTCTGAGCCACTGAGCAACAGAGAAACTTTTGCCTGTTGCCGTGTCCCTGCCGCTGTTCTTGGCGTAGGATTGTTTCCTTCAGGTGAGCAGGAGGACACAGTTTCTGCGGACTCTTGCCAACAGAGTGAACGCTTCAGAACCAGGGGGTTCACTGATCCACCAAACGGAGGAAGCAGCCCCTGGGGGCACAGTCGACCTCAGCACCGTCACCCGGAGCCGGACACTCATCACCTGTCGATCCGTGAGTGGCTTCGAGTGCAGGACAATGGCCTTTGGGGGTCTGATCTCCAGTACCACGCCGTTCCAGATACCTGATGAGTTTGAACAGACACGATCTTTCCAACCGTTCACAGAAGTTTGCGTTTCAACTTTTTTTTCAGATGGTTTCTCTTGACAGCAAGAACTTCCTTTTGGACGGAAAAGAAGGACAACAGAACAAAGACATCGCCAAAACTGATCGAAATTTTTTGGATGGTTGTCTGAAAGTACGCACCGGACCCCAGAGGCATCTTCATCTTGAGAAGCGTGCATTTTGACCCCACGAGCACATTCCCACGTGGTCCGCTAGGAACACGTGTACCTGCCGTGGAATGGAACCCCTCCTGGGTCGCCGACCCTTCCTTCTTGGTGTCTCGTCTTTGCATCCCCAGGGAAAGTTGAGCAGACAACAGCGACGGCTATTTCCGACGCAGGCCGTCTGTCGCCATTAGTTGTGAAAGCAGTGAGTCAGTAATGAGCACTGACGGAGATGTAGGGTCTTCAGTTTCCTGAACATCACAATTGCAATGGTCTTTGCGTGTCCGGAGTTCGTTGACGTTTTCGTCTTGCAAAATGTCGGACTTGAAATCTGTGCTATTTTCATCGCATTTGGCCAATCCTTGTTCGGGGTGCCGTCTCATCCAGAGTTGCGAGATGATCACCGAGGGGACGCAATGGCTCATGCACCCTGACTCCAGTTGAAATCGTGGTTCTTTCGAACCAATTTTCTCTTTTGCAAGCCAGGGGCTCGGGATCGTATTTCGTCCAGCTCAGGCAGTTCGCGTGTTGTGCGTCAAGATGGAGTCCTTCCTGCATGATTCTGCAACAGGAAATTTCATTCTGTGCACGAAGCAGGTCATCAAGACGCTGTCACACTGGTGCGGCGACGCCAGTGTGAAGACTCGCAGCAATTTGTGTTTCGTTGGACCATTAACGAGTCTCTACTTCTGTGGCAGTTTGTTTTGTTGCGCCTTACGAAATGCCCCCTGGTACAAAGCTGCAAATCTATGCTCAAAATGTTTCCCTCGACTGTCAAGCTGTGTCCAGAAAATGAAGTTTGCTGATGAATTGGATGTGTAGGCGGCTTATTCACACAGTGATGGACACTTCATTATGACATTGAGATCAGTTTTCTGTACGTCGAGAGGAACTGTGAATAGCGAAGTGTCTGCGGCTCACAGAGAAGTAGAGTTCTGGGTGGAGGTCGTACAGCTGAGTCCAGACCCCGTGCAGCGCTTCTGTTGTGCTGTAGTCACAAAGGCACGAGTTTGGAACCTGGCCCTGTTGGTTCGACTCGGGCAAGCTCGAGGTCAAATGCCTTACTTTTCAGAACGTTGTTCAGTTCATGGACAGCGACTTTGTTTGGGAGACTCAGCAAAACAACTTGAAGGGGGCACGGGCTTTGTATGCTGGGTCATGTGGAACAAAATCTTTCTCTGGGTAACATCAGGTGATTCAATGAGACAGGCGCAGGAGGAGGGGACTTGTTTTTCTCTCTTCAGAAATTTGCGCACGACCCTCAATTGGGTTTGCTGCGACGAGGTGTCAAAACAGCTTTGTTCTCCACAAAGCGCAATTCTCGGGGTCTGCGGGGTCTCGATGGGAACTGCATCTGCACAGGTTGAGTGACGCCCATCTCAGCGACTGCCTATCGACAAGTTGTTTGCCATTTTTCTGTGAAACTGAGGCAAGTTCATTGCCTTGACATGAGCTTGGGTCTAGTGTGAGTGTGAGTGTCTGATTGTCTTCGCGAACAAATTATAGATCGCACAGTGTGGCTGCAAAGGTGCCAAAGGTTTTCAGACACATCAAGGACGTGGATGCTGCATTTGTTTGGCAGCTGCGTAAGATCTCTGAGAACGTTTCCCGCAGTGCTTGATCAGAGGGGAATGGTGAGCGAAGAGCAGAAGCGATTAGTTTCCACAGGAGCCGCTGGAAAAGTACTCCGTCCACCACTGCAAATGTGGCTCCCGCAGGGAGTTTCGTCCTCAAGAGACAACATCTCGGTTTGGTGCGTCGGCTGTAACGGTGCTTCAGATCGGCTGCGCCAGTGCACGAGCAGACCAAGGCCACAGGGCACCAAAGTGGGTGCAGTGGTTACAGTGCTCACACTGACCCTTTAGCTCACACCTTGTTTGCTCGTACAGTTGGGTTCTAATGTCAACCGCATGGTGCGCAATGACGTGAAAGTTGTGCGTCATAGGCTGGTGCACCATGTTGCTGTTCGTGGGTGCGACCGCTGAGAGATCATACATGAGCTCCTCTCAGACAGCGAAGTTTTCAAGACGCGTTGTGATTCATCAGCTTCACAAGAGTCGAGTGGGTGAAGTGTCTTTCGCAACAGGTGCTCGGCGCACACCAATGGAGATGTTGGTGAGCGTGCGTGACAGGGTGTTGTTCCACCATGAGTGTGAAACGTTCTCCAGATTTGTGAAACATTGGTGCGTTGTGATGAACACACACTTACACACTTACACACTTACACACTTTCTCTCACACACGCACACACACGATGACTCTCGGACTCTGACTTTGTCTGTCTGTCTGTCTGTCTGTCTGTCTGTCTGTCTGTCTGTCTGTCTGTCTGTCTCTCTCTCTCTCTCTCTCTCTCTCTCTCTCTCTCTCTTTCTCACATGCACACATGCACACGCACACACACTCACACACACGCACACACACTCTCTCACACACACATGGACACACATGCACACACACACACACATAAACACAAGAGTCAGGAATGATTTCCATACATCTCACACTCGTTCACACAGAAATGTGAAACCACAACTCGCATGCATTCCTCAGGAATGTGGAAACCCTGACTTCGCACCACTTTAGGAGATTGATGTGAAACGGATCACTGCTGTGGACACAAAGGACGCGACCCCATGAGCCATAAGCTGTACTCTGGAGCGTCGAGAAGTGTCTGCACACCAGACGACATGTATGTGTCCAGACGATTGTGAGACCTCGATTTCATAGGACACGATAGAACGTCGGATCGGCCTGACCCTGCCGCAGAGTCAACTTGTGTACGTCTGTAAAGACGTGCTTCAGAGATTTTGATGTGTTTGGAAAAGAAGACGCCTGCACATTTCATTTCGCCTGTGCTGAGCCTAGAAGAACGGGATTCGCGGGTGCAACTACAAGAGACCCATGTGTTCAAGAACCCCAATCAAAACTTCAAAGAGACTTGCTTCGTGGAAAGTGTCTTCAGAGCTGGTTTTTGTTGGCTTCACCTGTATGAACCTGGATTGCGCGGCGGAGCCAACATTACAAATTCTTGTTTCTCGGGTGGCATCTTTGAACCTTCAGGGACTGATACGATACGTGTGCAAACATAAAATGCTGCGAGCGTTCGGAGGAGAAGGGTCTGTCCAGACGTAGGCAGGAGTGAACTTCCCAAACTGTGCAAATGTTGATTGTTGTTGTTTGAAAAAGTGTACCTCTTGTCCGTAACCTGAAGCAAAGGACCTCTTCACCCTTCGACCTTCCACACCAGAACAGTTAGAACATCAATCTGCATGCAAACGAGCGACTGTCATTGTCAGGACAGAGTTCAGAGTGGTCAGGTTTCATTTTCTCTTGATGAGAGCCAAAGTAGCTTTTCATCTTGTGAAACAGGCTCATCTTTCACTGGGAAGACATTTCAGAGAAAGGATCGCACATATTCACTTCATGAAAAATTCAGAGTTCACCGATGGTGCCAAAAGCAAAGACTCTTTATCCCGTTTGAAACACTGACTCTGAAGCTCATCAGTGTCTGCTCTCCCTTTTCTCCCGCAAATGGAGAATGGAGTGATAAATTTATGATACGCTGTGTCGATGACAAGGGCGCTTCATCTCCAGTCATTTCAAAACTGTGCCGATGGAGCATTTAAATTGTTGACAACGTGTGGACTCATGTATCAGACTCCCTGCAAAACTTTGCTTGTCTCATCTTTTTTTCATTTCGAAAACTTCGTGCGTCACGAAGAGCTGTCCAATATGAACAAGGAGCAGTGCTCAAGGCAACTGCAGTGAGAAGTCCCTTGCAGCATCGGTAATGTCGTCAATTCTTCCTTATTTTCATCAATTCTTCCTTGTCCTCCTTGTCTGCCACCAGTCATGCTGTCCATAGGGGGGGCGGCCATGGGGGGTTGGGGGGAGGGGGGTTGGGGGAGGAGGAGGGGGTTTGGGGGAGAGGGGTAGGGGATATTTCCATCCACTTGCCATATACTGCACTACCACATGGTGCTTCGCCCTAAAGTGACTTCGCACAATGAATTTCATGGTCGACGGTTTGCTTGTGGACCCTGCGGCTGAACATTTTCTTGATCAGTCCCGCAGTGGGTGCGTCCCGTGCGGTTCCTGTCATGCGCACTCCAGACGCGAGGGATGTGACCGTTGAAACGGGAGTCTTGACCCAACACCAGGCAAGCCTCACTCAATTTGTCCTCCTTCAGTTCAGAATGTTCACTGGTTTATCCAAATGAGTTTACTTTCATTTGTCACAGTGTCCGAATACGAGGTTGGTTCGAATCTTGCCCACTGTCAACACGATTTATTCAGCAAGAGCGTGGTGGGACGGGACGCGACGCGTTGAGCTACAGTTCGAGCAAACCACGAACTCAGCTCAGTGTTCGTCTCGGGGCCTCGGATTTCACCGTTGATTTCCTGTTGTCGTGGGATGTGACGCCGCTCACGGTTCCAACGACAACGAGAACCTGCGAATCTCCTGACACTGAAGCTCTGAGTCGGTTCTTGGCCAGGGCTCACCTGAGACAGAAGCAAGCTTCTTGGATGCTCCTAGATTTCATCTCCTGAGGGTCGAGTTCTCACGTGACGTTTATTTCCAAGTTAGGTGAGCAGGTCAGGACCCCCCCCCCTGTGGGGTTCTTCCCTCGCAGGATCCACCCCGTTGCTGTTGATCGCTGGAGATAATCCCAGGGGATCAGCAGGGATTTGGTTGGACGGGGCCGGGTCTGGAGTCCCTTGCGTCGTACGCCGTACTTCATGCAGGCAAATGACTTTGTGGATCAGTCCCTGCAGGTTGGTTCTCGTGTCACCAATGCAAGAGAAGCTAATTTCCGACGCTCGCAGCTTACAGGACGACAGGCAGAAAACATCGCATCGCAGCCACTTTGCGCTCAATGAGGAAAAGCGAGAAGCGCAAACTTCTGAGGATCCCTGACAACGAAAAACGAACTTCGGAAATTTGCCGCCCACACTGTTCACCGATCTCGGTCTTAGAATTACGACACAATGTCTGGATGACAGTCTGCTACCTCCTCCTCGCAAGTGGCGTGTTGGATTGTTTGAAACAGAACTCTGCACTCTGGGAGCTGAGCGCTCAACAGGGCGCACCAAAAGCGTTGCTAATTGCTGCTGTCGGAATTCTTAACAATGTTTAGGTCTGCTTGTGAGACAATAAAACCATTTTTTTGGCAATAATGTTGTACGCGCATTTTGCGGAAACAGTTCAGATGCAGAAAAAGACAGGAAGAGAAATGATTTTTTTTGTTTGATTGGACCCAGGCCCTGAGCTGGAGCCACACCCATCGTGGTCTGGTCACCAGCGTCTGTCACCTGAATTGAACAAAGCGACCGATGTGCGAGACCTCCGTGTTTGCTTGATCAGAGGCCTCACAGGACCAGTTCACACTGAAGGGACCTGAGGCATCACAGGACCAGTTCCAGGAGACCTCAGGCCTCGCGCTACTGAGGCCTCTCAGAACGGTGACTCCGTACAACCAGGAATTTGTCTGAATTCCATGTTGCCTGAGAAGAAAATGCAGTTGCAGTTTTTTCCACTGAAGGAATTTTTGGAGCAGCTTGCTGAGCATCGCTGCCTGGGAGACCAGACTTGATGGTGTCTCTGATGGGTTTCAACACGTGCCGGTCAGCGGCCCCAGTCCGTCTGAGTTTGTGCATCAAAACGCATCGAGAGACAACGGGGGCTGCATGCCGGGAACATCTGAAGGCGCCGCAGCTGGGGTCCTTTCACACAAGTGAGAAATGCACAAAGAGATCACTCAGCCCAACATTAGTGACGGCTGCTTTTGACTGGAAAGCTGCGGTCTCCCAACCAAGTGGCAGGTGATCTCTCTTTCCGCTTTGGTTCTAAGTCGGGTTCACAGAAAAACAAGCGGCCTTCACATGGGCGACACGTGTCAACGTTTTTGACGCCATGAAAGGTTGACGTCGGGAATGGTCTGTACCTGCTTTTCTTTTTTGACGTCGACGTCAACTGTTTTGACGCTGACGGTGGAAACGTGAAAAGCGAAGCAATTTGATTTCCTCGAGTCGTCTTTTCCGTCTGTGTCAAGATGTGTTTGTCTATTCCATAAATTTTCTGCGCTGCAATGAGCATATTTCGCTTGTCTAATTACGCGCCGTGTAGCGCGTGCGCAGCCCATTTCCTCCAAATGTAGGTCTTCGTGATCTTCGAAGTTTGTTTCAGCAGGAGCCTGGGAGCGCCGTCCTCGCAGCACTGACGTTCCTGTTCAAGTGTTGTTGCGTTTGGGCTCTTCTTGACTTGTAAGCTCAGTGAAGCTGCAACTCTACCACTCCAAAACCTCACCGGGCAGAGCCGCAATCAAACACATCTGTCACACTGCGTGGACGTCGTCCCTGGCTGCTAGTACGAAGCTAGGGCGTTTCATAAAAACGTCTCTCATTTTCAGCAGATAATGAGCCTTGCCATTTCTTTTTTTCTCTCTGTTCAGCGCAGGGCCAGACGAACAAACAAGGTCATCATTCCGACCTTCAACACGAATTGAGTGTCTCGTTGATCTCATCTCATTTATGTTTCTTTTTTCCCTGACAGCACATGGAATGAGAGGATCTTGGTGAATAGACGCCGGGGCGCGCGGGGGCTCATGGTGTGTGCAGAACGTGTCAGGAACAGAGCCGAGTGCGATGACTCAGGCTGTGTGGCTCTTTCAATCTGGGTTTACTGCTGTACAACCCGGATTTGGCTCGCGCATTCTCCAATGTTGAAGGTGTCTTTTGTTTCTCCATCTCAGTCAGGGTTCAGACAACAGGCTCGGGTCGACGTCGGGTGGAGCCAGAGTCAACTGGGCTGTTTTTCTTGCAGACCCTTCTGCATGAACATGTGCCAGAACCATCGCGGTGTGGATTGCCACGCTTGTTTCTACAGGAATAACTGATGATGTTCGTTTCAGCACATTATTGTTCTGTCCCTAGTTCCGTGCGAGCAGATACAGTTATCGTGCAGTGCACGTGCATGTACATGTATGCGCTGATTATTCAGTGTCTGCAGTTGTCACGCAGTCTGTGACAGAGTCCAAGTTCAGTGTTTGGGTGCGATAACCCAGACCAGAGATTGTGCCTTAGCTGTGAACGCAACTGGAGGAGATTCTACTCTGTACCATGAGTACTTACTCAGACATTCTGCAGCTTCCTTTGTATCCAGGCATTCTTACTCTCTGTATAGCTTTGTGCCATTTATCTAACTTAGCAGGACATTCGGTTGTGCATATTTGCACATTACGTCAATTATCTTGTCTCGCTCATGCTCTTGGGCTACGTCCTTACATTATCCAGGCCACAACGAAGGCGCTGGAAAGAGCTGTTCCAGGGGCGGGGTCCAGAAGAACCGATTGGTCCGGTTTTTGATGGGTTTTTCAGGGACCTAGAAATATTCGGTGGAAAGACGTGAACAATGAAGATTTTTGAAGCCTCACGTCGTGAATATCTGAAGAAGCAACAACGATACATGACTTGCTTTGGCATTTTTTGTTCTTTTGACCCAGTGGTTGGTTTGTCTCTGAAACTGCAAGAACATGACTGGTGTTTTTTATTGGCTGAAACACATAAACCAGTCTCAAATAGGACAGATTGGGGGTGCGTGTAGTTTGTCAGGGAGCTGTAGACACAGGGAGTACACCGAGGAACTTGGTGGGACAGATTGGGTATTGTTTTCTCACATTGAGGTGCTTTGGAGCACACGAGGGCAGCCAAGAAGCTTTCTCCAGAGGATTGGAACAGAAAAACACCTTTGACAAAATGCCCCCCAAAAAACAAGAAATTTTGCACCAGCAGTTGAGATGTTTGTTTTTCTGTTTTTGTGTCATGAATTCCATGAAATCAGAACAGGAACTTAGTACAGCAGCGCCAGTTGTACCTGTCAACAGTTGACGAGCCAGAACAGTCCAAGGCTGACGAGATCAAAGACAAACAAGGTGAAGGAACGTCCGAGCACTGCGTGCTCTCCTTCCCAAGATTTGCAGAAATTAGTCCATAATGTCTGGATATGTTTTTTCTCTCTCGTGTACTGAAACCAGAATGGGAGCCTGTTGCGGCAACGCCCACCCACAGCTAATGAGAGGGAAGAGCCCACGGCTGACGAGATCATACCCAACCTGATTAGCGGGGTTTTCTTCGCGATGTCTGCGGAGTCGACTCTGTGGCCCCGAGATCTGTCGAATACAAGGAGGTTTGTGGGGTAGAAGATGTTTTTTTCTGGAGTCAACTTTCCGAAGCTGAGATCAGTCGAGGACAAGGGAGTTTGAAGGACAAACTGTTTTTCTGGAGTCATCTTTGTGGACTGAGATCTGTCGCGAACAAGAAGGGGGAATTCGGACAAACCATCTGTGTTTTCTCGAGTCAGCCTTGTGTACTCGCATATCCATGTTTTTCCCGATGTAGAACGAGCAATGTGACCCGATTATTTGTGCGCCTTTGATCTGGCTGAGGACGATTGAAACTTATGCTGGCTTCATATAGAGCTTCCTGCGTTTTGCAGCATCATTGATGCCTGTGTCCGCAAGTTTCTTGCGGCAAGAATTGACTGCCAGCAATTATCTGCGGCAAGCTACTTGCATCACATTGGGCGTCATGTTAAATTTTGATGCCACCCAATATTTTGCCGCAAAACGCAGAACGCAACAAGTTCTATATGAAGTCACCTTTACGGAAACTGGAACGCCGGCATCTTGATTGGTTATACGTACATCAGATGTGTTTATCCAGCGCTCATCTTCGTCCTAATCACCAAGAAAACCACCTCGACAGACGAGCTTGTTGATTTCCAACATCCAAGTGAATTTGCGCAGACAGGGCAGTTTCCACATCATTGCTCAGTGTATGCAGGGCGGACTGACTTTTGAGGGTTCACGGGGTGACATCGCACCGTCGTCACCGAAGTGGTGCGTTCGTCGAAGCTGCTCAGGATTCCCTGCTTTTAGGCGTTCAAGTGAAACTTTGAGATTCTCAAACCTCGAGCTTGTTGGACGATAATTGGAAACAGGCCCCTGGTATCAAGGTCATCAATCAAAACAAGAAGCAAGAAAAAATTGACGGCGCAGAATGGATGAAGTCTGCAGCAGGGCAGTTGTGCCCCTCCCGAAGCACTCCTTGGGTGACTTCTCCCTTGATGCTGTACAGGTTCACACACGCGAAGTGAAGTGAGACTGGGAGATCGCATCATGAGAGGCAAAGCCTCAAGTGATGCGATCTGCCAGTCAAACTTCACTTCAAGTGTGTGAACAGATTTCAACAACAGTTGACCTCATTACTTTCACAAGACTACTGTGTTGTGATTATCTTCACATGACTATTGTGTGTTGTGACTGAAAATTCACAACATGCTTCGAACAATAGAAGCGTGAAAGTAATGAGGTCAACTGTTGTTGAAATCTGCTTCAAGAGCTCGCGTGAGGTTGTGGCAGCGGAGTAATCTTCTCCAGAAACAGGCATCTGGAGGAACAACAGCACGAGCCCACATCGCAGCGAAAGCCCACATTGCCTGCAGCGACGAATCGTGCCCGCTGAACACAAGAGGAAAGCGGGGTGGACGGAGGTGTCAAGAAATCTTGCGTTCCATTCTTTCTGGTTTGTGCGCTGAGGTGGTTGTGACTCAGTGGTTGCCGCATTGCCAGGATCTGGAGTTTCTCTTTCACTCCCTGCGGGTGTGTAATTTAGAAATGTGCTCCACAGTCTTTTTTTTTTGGTGAGAACGACACACATGGAGCTGACAGAACTTATCTGGAGGAGTTGGATCCAAATTGCCTCGTGTTCCCATGAACTACGAGGCATGTTTTTTATCTTCCCGTTGTTTCGCTAATAGAATGAAGAAATGTCCGGGGTTTTGTGCCAAACTTTAATGTGAACAAGAACACATGCCAATGAAGCCAACAGCAACAAAAAAACATGCCAACAGTGTCAAAACATGCCACAAAAATTATGCCAACATTGGTTGTAGAGAGTCAAGTGGCGAGACTCTGTGAAATGGTGTCAGGAAAATGTCTCCCTTTGCCATTTGTTCTGTGAATCGCCGATGTGGCTGTGCATGCCATTTTTCTGCAATTTTTGAGCCACATTTGGTTGTGTTTTCATCCATTTTTATGGTGTTGTTGACACTATGGGCATGTT
>JAAUXT010101906.1_pt1 | contig 20331 bp, 20 predicted proteins | sample 7278171 | NCBI WGS metagenome assembly JAAUXT01 (sample SAMN14350112, study PRJNA611818) | marine sediment metagenome | isolation source: surface marine sediment (1.8m) | place: French Polynesia: Moorea | collected 2018-08 | reverse complement strand
CCCCCCCCCCCCCCCCCCCCCCCCCCCCCCCCCCCCCCCCCCCCCCCCCCCCCCCCCCCCCCCCCCCCCCCCCCCCCCCCCCCCCGCCCCCCCACTGGAAGTCAGAAACTTGAAAGCCACCCTTCCAAATTTTGCAAGTGGGGCAGGGGTTACACGGGAAGTTGGAAAAACTCGGAAGCCACCCTTCTAAATTTTGTACACATTGGGGAGGGGCAACAAGGAAAGTCAGAAAGTTGGCAAATCGGAAGCCACGCTTCCAACTTTTTCATGGGGGCAAGTCAGAAAGTCGGGTTTCCAAGTTACCCTCTTGGTAGTTTCTCACTTTCCGAGTTACCCCACTAAGTTGGACAAAATATGCCGCCTCACCGTTGACAGATACTGACACACAGGCAAAATAACATCAGCGCAAACGGCTTTTACAGGACAGCATGTCGAAAGTACCAAATCCAAAAGTGGATGAGAGCGAACAATTTCACGCGATGCAGACCGCATCAACGATTGCAGGCAAACACTCACATCGGTGCTGGCGAAGGCGCAGTTCTCCCCGATGGCGCTCGCCACCTCCTGACCCTCGGACTTGGGCAGGTCGCAGATGACGACCCGCGCCCCCTGCTGCACAAAGCGCTCCGCTGTCGCGCGTCCCAGACCCGACGCTCCGCCCGTCACCAGCGCCACCAGCCCCTGACGTCAGGAGTGCAGATGTTTTGCAACGCACGGAAGCCTTGGTGGTGGAGCTGGTTGTGTCTGATCACTGATGGCCCCAAAATGTGTGACACCCACCCCAACAAATGAGCGCGTGATGAATGTTTGGCACAAAGCAGCACGAAGTGGAGCTGACGAATGTTGTCGGATTGATCGACCTGCCAAATGGCCGAAACAATGTCCCGGAATGACCACTTTGCAGCAATTTTGGGTGAACAAAGAACACTCATATCAATGCTCTGTCGATTGGACAGGGCGAATGGTACGAATGAATGGAAGTGACCCCCCCCCCTCCCCGTCTCCAGAAAACGTTTTCTCCACTTTGCTACTTGGTGCCACAACGTAAAGTCTCTCTTCGTGAACAGTCGGGTGGTGCCCGCTGACATGAGATTCTGGAGTCTGGGTCACATTCAAAACTGAGGACGACTCCCATCATTTTGAGACCGGCTTGGCTGTCACGATCGATGTCAAACACGGACGAAGACAGCGTGCCATTTCGTGGGATATAGTCTTGTACATAGTAACTTGAGAAAGAAGGTTTGCCGAACGCTGACGTTTCTTTTGCGGCTGGTATTCGCGATTCGGCACATAACGCATTACAATGTGGTGTGACATGTGGACTGTTGGACTTGCCGGGGAAGCGGGGAATAGCGTGAAGATGTTAAACAATTCAAACACAACCTGCCCAATCAGACACCACGACCTTATGAAAAATATCATGTGCAACGAATTACTGTCACCGTCAATGACAAACGTTTTCGCAAACTACCACAGAAGACCAAAAACATACATTGAGTTTTGTGAAATGTGCCATCTCTGGACCGGAAGTGCTCACGGTTTGGAGCAGCGAATCACGTCGCGGGAGACAGACAAATCCGGGATTTTTCGTCCAATGAGACGCGAAGCTTCTTTTGCACTGCGGACTCGCATTTAAATGGCCGCGCCCACGGTGAACCCGCCGAAATGAGCGTCGCTGAGGCTTTTCACCAATTTGCCTCCCGTCCAGAAAATCTGGACTTGTCAGTTTTGACGCGATCCAAAGATAAATTGAGTGGGATTTTAAAGGGACTGACTGATTCGTTGAAAGTTGGCCAGAACAGGTAAAATCCAAATTTGAGAATTGTTTGTTCTGACGCAAATAATTTTGAAGAAAGTTTACCAAGAGTTTCTGTTCCCTGAAAAGTGATGGCGAGCTCTTGTGTGGTGCAAGATTTGTCCCTGCATGTGTTTTGTGGCAACCTTCTCTGAACACTTGTGTGCACGCACTCAACGGCCTGCCCGATTGGTCTTCCAAATTCAGAAAATCTCTTCTGGCTGCGAGTCCTGGATTGTGTTCTCGTTCAAAATGAAAACCATGGTCTTTTGAACCATCGGATCTTGATTTTATCGTTTGTAGGTCGTCCTGGAATCTTGATTTTGTCTCATTTGAACATAAACAAGAAACAATTCACCTGGAGTTTCAATGCTTTTCGTTGAAATTTCGTCAGTAGACTGGGACTGGTTGGCGTTGTGCTCATGCCAGACGAACACAGAGAGGTTGTGTCAGTCGTACCTCTGTGGTGTCGAATTCGTGGGAAGTGGGATTTGAGAAGTTCAGATTCTGGTGGTCAAAAATCCCAATTTTACACTCACTTGCAGCAATTTGTTGAATTTTACTGTGCGTGCATTGCTGCCAATCGAAATGCACGTCAACTTGCTGAGAGTGAACGTGTTGAGCACGATTGTTGCAAATTGGAATTTGGTGAAAGACAGGTGGTGTTATGTCGTGTGACTACTGCTGGAAAATGAAGATGATGCGGATCCAGACTGTCCAAGTGACGCGTTCACGTACTTTCAGGGAAACCTTGCCAAGCTATGTGTTCCCGGATATGTTGGCAATCCTTGCCCGTCTGTCACACTCGATGTTCGCAAAGCTGAAGGATGACAAAAAGACGAACGACAAGATCATCTTCTTGGTGGAGATCACAACGGAGTGCTTTAGGAGTCTGAGAAATGCTTGCGCTGGCTGCAAGAGAAACCAAGAAGAGGTGTTGAGGTGAGGATATTTCAAGTTCCGAATTTTCCGACTTTTTCCCTGAAACTTTTGAAAGAACTGCAACCATTCTTTCAACGTTTGACTTTGCAGGACTCCTGGACTGTACAGAGTGACAGCAGGCATAATAACGACACTAGTCACAACGTTCAAAGGCAGTATAAAAAGTGGAGAAGGTGAGATGGCACCAACGTTGCTGGTTTTCTGCTTCACCAAGTTGACAGTTCATTGATTCTTTTGGTCTTGAAAAACGTTGTTTGGTGAAATACTGGTTATTGCACGGTGCGCTGGATCTTTTGAACACGTTGTACACAACTTGGATGGTGTTGCAGTTGTGCAGTGTTTGCGGTGCGCAGTGCAGTTTCTGGGCAATGCAGCGGCAGGTTTTGACGAGAGCAAAGCGCTTGTGTGGGAAGCCATATTTTCCTCCTTACGGTAGGTTGTGAGCGTGGTGTGTCATCGTTTCTGTTCTTCCTTCGCTCCTTGTTTGAGTAAAACTGAATTCTTCCAGTATCTCCGTGACCAGGACCCGTTCTTCAATTTCGACCCCATTTGTCATGTGTATACTTTGCAGGCCTCTGCTGGTGGCTGAAGATGCAACCCTTGCGAACTACACTTGCATGCTGATCTACACGTGTTTGACACAAAACAACCTGTCCGACTTGATGACGACCAAAGAGGGCGCTGAGGTCGTCACCGGGGTTCTCAATCACTTCGCCAAGTCCGAAACGGAATGGGGGTAAGAACTGCGAAAACAAATGTTTGGGACAGTCATACGTTTGGGTGAACGTCTTGATTGCGAGGGCTTACATTTGTGGGACCCTTGTCTTTCCACCCTCTGGTGCCTGCTGCCGTCCAGATTCCGCAGACAGGGGCCCTGAGATTCCTCGAAGAATCTCTTGATGCACCATTGTCTCCGGCACCAGATCAAAACAAACTAAATTTTCACTTCAACTTGTCTGTGTCTCGGATCCGCACCCGTTCCTGTGTTGAAATTTCTCCACAGAGCAAAATCAGAAGTCTACGTCTCTTTCGCGGATGCCCAGATGAAATTTTTCGCATGTTAAAATGATCATTTTGACATGTTCTTGCTCCCGGCACCCCTCGTCCAGGGTTTGTCTAGGCTTGGCTGGCGTTTACAGTCTGAGGGAGTTCCACTTTCCAAGTGTTCTTGTTGTTTTGCATTTGGAGTTTGCTCGCTCGCTGTGTGTCTGTCATGAAAAAGGCAAACAGGAGCGGGCTTCGCCGAACATCAAATTTGTGTTCTAGCGTGAATGAGCTTGCGGCAAAAAACAAAAACGCAAGAGAAAAATTAGAAACATTGTTGGAGATGCAGTGAGTGTGGGGCTTTTGTTCTTCAGTTTGGTTTGTTTGTCGGATGATTTTCAGTTTCATACTTTGGTCGTTTTCGTGAACCGGTTGTCATGGTGTCAAGTAGATTGGTGTTCATTGCAGAAAATGTTTCAGTGGCTCACACCTCGGCTTTTCAAGGTTGTCTTTTAAGGAAGTTCTGACACAGGCAAACAGAAAACTGTGTAGATGGTGAAAGTGGACCATGTTGTGCAGGTGCCCTCATTTCAGCCACAGTTCTTGTCTCGTGGGAAGGCTGACAAGCGATGTGTGAGGCGATTCTTGGGACAAACTATCGGGAGTTGGCGCGTGCGTGCGTGCACACACGCACACTAGGCACACACGTACACGAACCCAAGAGTTGGTGGTGTTGAATTCAAACAAGACTCATCTTTTCAGGCTGTACATACTGGAGAAGCTGCTCGCCAACAAATCGTTCCTCACAAAAGGCTACAAATTCTTCACTGAAAAAGACAAGTAAGTTGCTTGTGTTGCTCCTGTGTTGGGCCCCGGTCCCAAATCTACTGATTTCTTGGCAAAAATCTGAAAGTCCCGAGCTGACTGGATCGCGCTGGCGTATTTGCAGGTCGCTGCTGCTTGGCTTCATTCACAAGAAGCTGCAGGTGCTGGAGGACAAGGACGGACGCAACGGACAAGCGAAGGATGCGCAGAACGAGTTGCGCGTCGACAACTCGAATGTCGGCTTCATCAGTGACGAGTTCAAGAAAAACTCAGCCATCATCCTCAACCTCGGAAAGAGTGAGAAGGACTACCAGAAACCCGTGAGTGTTTTACAATCCGATAATTTTGAACAAAAATAACCGGATCCAGTGGAGCAAGAACACCACCAACAAACAGTCACAGTGTACGGCGCCACAAGATTGTCTTGTCCGTTCAGCTGAATTGATTTGTTCTGTTTGGTTGCAGGAGAGTCAGGCGGTGGTAAACATGTTGTGGTCCCTCATTTCTGCAACGTTGTCATCGCAATACCGCGAGCAGTTGCAAAATGACACAGAACTCCTCAAGGTCTCCACGAGTAAGTTCCATCCGACTGCACTCGGGAAATGCCGAAAACGACAATCGCGTTTGATCTCCACATGTCGGGTGATGGTTTCTTCTTGTTGGGTGTTGTATACAGGATGTCCTCCTTTTCTGTGACAGATCTGCTGCACTCGATGACGATGATCGGGAAGCAGGGCGAGAACGCCTTCAGTCCGGCCAGCAAGCTCTCGCAGGAGAGCAGCACCGACAAGAGCAACCCTGTGTACGGGCTGAAGCGTGATGTCATTCGCCTCATCGGCAACCTCGTCTACAAACATCGAGCCAATCAGGACAAGGTAGACACACGCAATATCTCGTCTCAAGACTCGTGTATGCCAAGCAGGCGGACGAGTGGTACATCATTTCTGTCGAGCCTTCTTTCTGTCGTGATACCACTGAAATTCAACAAAACTAACCGGAGAATTGTGATTTTCGCTGCAGATTCGCGAGATGGGAGGCGTGCCAGTTATCATGGAGAACACATCAATAGACGCAAAAAATCCATGTATCCTTCAACACGCGCAAAAAACCGCGCGTCCGTATTGCAGCTGCGACAAATGCGTCCATCGTGTGGACTGGGAACCCAAGGGAAAAGGGGAGGGGGGTGCACTCGCTGTCCATGCAACGTTGCAAGATGTAGAAACACCCACAGGGAAATTTTATGATCAGCCCTCATGTCCGCCCACAGGGAATTGGTTTGTCCCAGTGTGGTCCGTCGCTTGCATTACAATTGCTGTGGTAGTCCGGATTCTTTTTCTGTCTCTCACTCTGCAGGTGTTGAACACGATGGTGCTCTTGTTCAGCAGCTCGGACATGTTTGATTGATTCACAGAAGATTGCAACTTCTTCCTTGACTTGTCGCAGTCATCCAGCAATGGGCCATTTTTGCTATCAGGAATCTTTGTGAAAACAACGTTGAAAACCAGGAATTGGTTGGCAGCACGAAGCTGGAAGCCTTGGCAGACAACCCCCAGCTGAACGAGCTCGGTGTTGATGCATCTATCCAGGTAAGTGGTGAGGTTCGTGTCTTGACCATCGCTACTGACCTGGGTGAGTTTTCGAAACATGTTGGATGTCAGGCTGAAACAGCAGCTCCCAGCGACAGGCGGAAGTCTCTCACGTCAGCGGCGAGGCCTCTGTCGCTGTGCGAACATACCTTCGTTGCAACTGTGCAGAGGAGGGGGGGGGCACCCAAAACACCCCATATCCCGACAATTTTCAGATCTCCGCCCATCTGCACCTGAAGAGCAATATGTCAATCGGAGCCCCTGTCCTAAAATCAACGCAAGTTGGTCAAAATGGTCCGAGTATGCTTTTTCAAATTTGATTTGTTGATGTGCTTTTGATCAACAAAGAATGGTGCCGTATTCACCAATATTTTGGGGGCACCCAAGTACCAGACACACTCGAAGTTTCACCTTGATTTTGTGGTGAAACAGTCTCACACCCATTTTTCATTTCCAAATTTTGGGGCACAAAGGTGTTTTCTTGGGTGAATAGGGTGTTCTCCTGGTGCCATTCCGATGAGAGACCTGTTGATTGTCCTGAGAACATTTATTTTTGCCTGAGCCTCCCTCCCCATTTTTAGGCTCAATGCCAAATGTTTTCGGCCTTCGCACTTGCTGTGCTCTTGGCGGCAGTGACTTCAAAGCTTTGCTGTTGTTGAACATTGTCCAATCTGTCCATTCACAACGTACATTCACCGCCTTGTGACAATGAACTATCGATTTTCCTGGTCGGTGCAAAAAAAAACCAGGAATTTTCGGCCTGGAGCAAGTCAAAGCTCGATACTCTCGGGATGCTTTTGATTCTGGACTCACCCGCGCTGACATTTTGTGTGTGTGTTTCTTTTGCAGAACGACAAGATCACACTGAAATCAGTGAAGAGATAAAATTAGAAGTCGCAACGCCACTCATTTCATCGCAACATTCATCACGTCACATCGTTCATTATGCGCCAATCATCCAGCAGCAGCAGTCCTCAAGACGTCTTCTCATTGGTTCATGTACATTTGTCGTCGCTCTCTTGGTTCCGGGCAATTCTCAACTGTCAAACCCCGAATCTGGCGTGAAGTTTGAGCTGTTTGGGTTGAGTTCGATCATGGTATCACACACCCGACAAAATTCATACTGAATGAAGCTACCCGTGTATGCCAGTGCTTGCAATGTTTTCCTGAGACAACGAAAAACCTGTACAATCAGTGCAAACAGTACCTTTCGAAACAGTCGATCTGTCTTGTTGGATGACAACAAAATCGACCCAGCTCATTCAGGTGTTGATATGTCAGCTGTCCATCCAAGTATTCAGGAGGTGTTGTTTGCAGAAATTTCGTTTCCACAAACCGCTGGTTCTGGTGCCAAATTGGATTCGTGTTTCGATGGACAACTGAGGCTCCGATTCTTTGTCGTCTTCTTCCATTTTGGAGACCGAAAGGAATACGGTTTCAAACTCCAGGGAACGATCAAATCGAAATCATTCAAACGGCAATTTGTTCTCAGACAATCCTCTTCTTGTTGTTACTTTCTCTGTTATCTCTGAATGAATGAATTCTATTGATGTAACATAGGTCAGAAGTATTTCACTGTACATATTTCATGCACACCGACAGCAACTGCGGAAGGAGAATCCCAGAGATGTTGTTTTGTACAAAAACTCAGAGAAAGAATTTGTGCATCACGGTGAAATGTTTTTTCCTCGTTGTACGTTTTCTTTCAATGAACAAAAGGAATCATGGACCAAAAGTACGAGTTCGTTCTTGCGCTCACATTGAATTTGAACCACGTGTCCTCGAGTTTGACTGAGCGTTCCAAACCAGTCTTGTGTTCTTGTTGAAATGGCAAAAAAACAAACAAACAAAAAACCACTGATTATGGAAGACAAATGTTGAATTGATCGGTTTTTTGCGGAATGCTTGTGTTTCACCCTGACATCAGTGACGTCGCTCTGAACTTGGGCGTTGACTCAGAGTGAGAAGAGGTGTGTGCTGGGCTGATTCTGTTTGTTTTCGCACAAACTCCCACAGATTGTACAGACACGTATTTTTGTACAAAGTTGTATCAGTTAGAAGGGTACAGCATGCAACTGTTGTGGTAAAAGCTCTGTAATATTTATTGAAAATTTCTTTGTGTTTATTTTGTGAGAAAACATTGTTGCTATTGTGTGCATTTTTGATTCCACACGTGTGTGCTGTTTTCAGATGTGCACGGACAAAAATGCGCTTCCTCACTCGTAAAATGTGTGCATCTTCTGAAACACAACACTGTCGACATTGTTCATTCTTGTTGTGATCAGAGATTCAGGTTTGGACGTGCGTGTGTCGACATGCCTGAAGCATAGTCAGGGTACGGGAAATAGTGAACAAAGTTTCTCTCTCGCCCAACTCTGCCGAACACGAGCCACGGACAGGTCCGAGGCAATGGAAAATACTGTTCGTCACTGGATTTAAAATCTGGCGAAAAGTTTTTTGTTTCTCTGGGGTTTCTTTTTTTTTTGCGTGCAAGAAGTACTTTTGTGAAAAAAAATTCACATCTTCCAACTCGACATGGTTCACCGTTGAGTTTGTCGTTTGAGGTCTGGGGCACTGCTTTCGCGCTCGCAGGCTTTGAACATGAACGTGCACAAAAGGAAAAGATTCTTTTGGTGATTCTGTGTGCTTTTGTATGGTCATAACGTGTGTGCAGAGCCGAGTGACGCGAAACCAAATCCCACAACACCGCGAAAATGAAATGAAGTTTATCCAACTGTCGGTGTCCTTCAGGTTGACCACGATCAGGAAATAATTCCAGTTTACCAGTCGGTGACATCTGTGCAGTTGCAAAATGCTGATTTCTGTTCTGCAAATCTGAGATTGTGTCCAGATGTACATGTTGGTTCTGTATTTATTTCAACCTGATGTCTGATGTGTGCCGATTACTTTGTGGTGCTTCTGGAATTCTAACCATGTCCGAAGCAACATGAAAATCCCCAGTTGATGCCATTCAATCTGCTCGTGAAGCCTTTTCTTGTCGACGAGGCCTTTGTGAGCAAATGGTGGTCCGTTTCCAGTGTTTTGAAATGTGACTTCCGTGAACAGTGTGCAGATTTGTCACGGAAAAGAGAGAAAATTGTCCAGACGAGAGTTTTGCATGGCGGTGATCCTTGTTGCCGAAATTCCAGCGAAAGAGAAAGTTGGATTTGTTTGGTTTGTTGCCTGGTCGAATCTTGTTTGGTTTCTAGAGTTCGAAAGCAATGAATTTTGTTGGAAGAGACGAATTACGAGGTTTTGTATCTCACTTTTTCACTTCTTTGCATTTTAGGAAAAGAACTGTTGATTTATTGTGTTGTAGGGAATAGTTTCTATGCATATTTGTTAGAGTGTAGCTGTCTAGAAGTCGGCCTCCACAAGCCTATTTTATACACATGTAAATAAAAATGTATCTAATCTAACTGTCGTTAAAAGTTCAGTGAAGCTCAAAGCACTTGCGGAAACGTTGTAACTACTGTGGAGAAAGAAGAAGAACTGAAGAGGTCAGCACGCAACACTGATTAAACTGTAGCGACCCCAGAGTGCTCTTGTGACGGGGTTTGCCGCGGACCTGGACAACATTTGAAACAATGCAATGCATAAATTTGACACATGGCAATGATTCAGTAACATCTATAAATTAGATAGACATATTTTCTGAAAAAACGTTTGGCTGAGTATGATCGATGAAAGAAGTAAGCAGAGTCCATGCAGAACGACAGGCAGTTCAGTTTCTCGATACAACATAGACCTCGTGAACATCTGAAGACAATTTGTGTTTAATTTTCTTTATTGCGTCTTTTGGTGGAAACAGGGTTTGTTGCAGTTCTTTAACACGCAGGGAATTGAGTCCCTCCCACAAAATCGCACGTCTGACACAATGAAATCACTGTCACCATGATCGTACTTGCAAATTCAAGCGCGTTCGGGATCTGCACATCAGCTGATTAGACTTTGAACTTGTTTTTGGTGGTTTTACGTTTCATCGCGTTGATCGTTGCTGACTTCTGAGTGCCATTGATGCCACAGAATCGATGAGTTGAGGTCGATTGTCGTGCTTCGAACGTAAAATTGTTTGCCATGCAGTTAAGCCTGTTCTGTTCGACACACCTTCTGGCCCTTAGGTGCCAACTGAGTGTTGTGCCAACTGGCGTGCGCACCGCGGTGCCAACTTTAAAACGAACAGGACAGGACAGAACAAACTGGCACTCAGTTTACGCTGTACGTCTGAGAACAGACATCTCCAAAATGATAAAAATTGATTTTTCAGGTACAGTGTGAAAATGTCTTCCACGGGCGATTCGGCTGACGACAAGGAACGGCATCTGAAGTTGGCTGGTGTGGTGAAGGGTGTGCATGCCAAGCTGAGGAGGAAGTACAAGGAATGTACGTGAACGTGTGTGGTTGAGGAGCTTTACGTACGTGTGCCACATGTCCTATTGCTGTGTCAAAGCAGTTTGTTTTCCAAAACTTGAACATTTTTGCAGCTGGGGGAGATTTTGAACAAACCTGGATTGAACACTGCCACAACAAATCCCTGTTGTCGGAATACGCAGACGCGATGCACCATCTGGCCACTGATCACTGGTCAAAAAAGCCGGAGACAAGGATCGACTGGTGCCGACACATATGCCACCAGTATTTCTTCGAAGTGAGTTTGCGAAAGGAACAAGAAATTCATCTGCGTGCGGGGGTGTGTTTGGGTGTGGTGTGTATGCGCATCTGAAGAGCCAATTTCATCCAACAGCAATTGAACAATTTGAGCCTTGTTCCTTGTGTTTGCAGGCAGATGGGCTGAAAAAAGTTCTGGAGAAGGAAGAGCGGGCCAACTTTTACCGAGGAACTGCAGAAAGCAATAACATGTCCGTCATTGACAGTGGAGAGAAGGCTGAAGGCAGTCCTCACAGATCGCCACTGCGCTCTCCTCAGTGCTCCACTGACAATTTGGAACAACTTGCCAAGGACATTGACAGTTGTCCAACTTGCAGTCCAAAGAAAACCAAACCACCGCTGGATTTGTCAAAGTCCGGAGACGCCACTCCAAGCATTGTTGTGGATGCAGCTAAAACTACGGATCCCAGGTCTGAAGACACCACTGTGGACGATGTGGACTTCAGAAAGCCAGTTTCGGGTTTGCTTCCGTCCCTGGAGGAAAACTGTCTCTCTCGGGACATTTCGCAGGCAACATCACTTGAAACGGGTCAAGTGTCCCTCCTGCCGCACCAGGGTTCCACTCAAAACAGTGACATCAGCGACTCGTGGGAAAACCTGGAAGAACTTGATCTGCAGGTGCTGACACGATTTTACTTTGATCCTGTAAAGGTTGATGCAATGAAGTGCAGCGGCCTGTCGTGTTGAAATGCAACATGGGTGTCAAGTGTTTGTCAATTTGAACTATCCGAAAATGAAAATGTAGCATCTCGTGTGTTGGCGTTGGAGTGGTGAACTGCGAACGTAATGTTGTTTGACTGCTTGATCTTCAGAATGACTCGACGGTTGAAAAGGCCACGTTCACGATCAGTGACGGAGAGGAGGAGGTCGGTGGTGGCGACGTCAAGGCGCTCGAAGCGCACCGAGAGGCGCTGTACAGCAAGTACAAACCCGTGCAGTACAACACCATGTGAGTTCAGACCAAACTTGTTTCTTTGCACGGCACAAAGCTGCTTCGTTTCAGATGTTCAGGGCGTTGTTGTTGCACGTCCAACAAAATCGGAACGTTTGCATTAGAACTTGCATTGTGTGGATTTTTGTCACTCTGGCCACTTGTTCCACTCAGAACGCTGCCGTTCTCGGGGAAAATTCGTCTGCTGGACGTGGGGAGTTGTTTCAACCCGTTTCTGGAGTACGAAGAGTTCCAGTCAATCGGTATCGACATCAGTCCTGCTGTGTCGGTGGGTGTTTTCCTCTGCAAGCTCTGCTTTATTTCTGCCCAACTGTTCCAAACTTTAGGGGAACCGGCGAATAATTGGGTGACCAGCAGCACTGAAGTGTGCCAGAAAGATATCATGGAAACAGTCAAAGTGTGGATCTGGCTCCCTTCTGAGGGGTTAGGCTCCCTCGGAGAAGTGCATGTCGTCATCGGAAGCACAAAGGAAGGCACGGCGACGCAGTGGGTCTGGTTTCACACGTGCTTCTGTGACTGGTGTTGCAGAGTGTTTACCACTGCGACTTCCTGTCTCTGGAGACGCACGAGCCGCTGCAGGTGGCGCCCGACACGGAGGAGAGCTTCCTCAACACGCTGCGCAGCCCGATCGAGACGCTGCCCGGAGACCTGTTCCACGTCGTCGTCTTCTCGCTGCTGCTCGAGTATTTTCCCAGCCCCTTCCAGGTACAGAGCGGGACTCCAGTGCTGCCACACCATCCACATTGACATCTATTTTACACAATTGTTGGCAGAACCACAGATGTCGTTTCGCAAATGCGAGTGTGCATTATTTTTTGGACTCTATCTCACAACACACTTTCCAGACTTTCCACCTGAAATTTTTGTGAAACAACCTGAACTTTGTTGGAACAAATCCTTCTGGACGCAGCACAATGTGTATCGGAACACAGCATGTATCACACATGGAGACACGATTCCCGACCCATCCTCAACTTTTGGCCGTACATTGAGACCGCACCAGGCACCAACCAGCCTGAACTCAAGTCCTCCCCACAAACACCTTCCAAGTCGAGAAGCTGAAGGCTGCTGATCCACGCACCATCTACCCCCTCGGGTCCTCGCACACAAAAGACAATAACCATGCCTTTGAAACTGAAACAACACTAGTTTTGCTGAAGTCTAAAGATTTTCTCGCTCCTCCAGAGGTGGATCTGCTGTCAAAAGGCGCACAGTCTGCTGATGATGAACGGACTTCTGCTGATCATCACTCCTGATTCTCACAGCCAACACAGGTTCGTTGTTTCGCACCGATTTACTTCTCTGGACAGCCCCCTTCTGTCCACAGCACGCCGACGACGTGCCAAAGAATGCTGTTTCTGATACTTGTCAAACCCCTGAAGATCAGTCAGTCGACGAGATCGGGAATTCGTTGGATCTGTGTTCTTGTCTTCAGAAACGCACCGCAGATGAAGTCGTGGAAGACTGCGATCGAGTCAATGGGCTTCAAGCGGTGGCGCTACGTCAAACAGGAGCACCTGCACTGCATGGCGTTCCGCAAGGTGGCGCACACCCCGTCGCTGCTCGTCGGGGACCAGGTGTCTGCGGACCTACTGCGCATCCCGCAGGATCTCAACGACGCCTCGAGCGGAGGCGCGGGAGACTACGATTACTTCTTCGTGTTGTCCCCACGAACTGAAGACGAGGACGCGTTCATACGCGAATGCTACGAAGAGCTTCCAGACTCTGTCTGCGACGATTGAAAAACGCAGAACCGCATTTGACCTGCGAAAGCATTATTTTGTCCGGTGGAACAGGACGAGTTGACATTCGACTCTTGCGGGTCTTGGTTTGTTCTTGTCTCTCGGGTTTGACCAAATTGCCCCGCGTGCAGATGTTGAATGTCAGTTGAATCTGTCGCAAGTCTTGAGTGCAAGAAGTTCAACTGGCCGTGTGTGGAATGTCAACGTGGAACGATGAGTGTGGAAATCCAATGAAATGTGTACTTTTGCGACAAGTAGATTTGGACCGACACCCCGTATTTTTTGAAACCCATTTGCAATCTGTAGATGTTTGTGTCGATTTGCTCGAAACTTTTTAGTGCCAAAGAATGTTTAAGACTCGTCGACAGTGGATCCTTGTGCAGGTTTCGTTCACTCCCCTTTGCGTGCCAAAGCCAGTGCGAATGGCTGTGCAACAGACTTTGGTTCATTGCAACGTTTACACCGCATTTTGTTTCATCTTTGAATCGACTGATGTTGTGAGTGAAACATTTACTTCCTCCAGCAAATTGGCCACCGAGTTCTCGCCGAAAAAGCGGAAAGCCGACGACACACTGCTGATGCATGTTTCATTCCAATCACGAAAAAATTAATACTTTTGTACAAATTTTTGCTTGGACAGGTGTAACAAATACAAATTTTTATTCATGCAGCAACAATGCTTTCTTGTCTCTCAATCGCAGAGTGCAATGTCATGGGAATTCTCTGTCGGCTGATTTGCACCAGTCCCAGTGTGGAACCCTTGAAAGTCTTGCCGATTTGACAGCAGTCAGGAATGTTTTGCTATGTCATCGGTTATTTCTTGACCCACACCAGAGAGTGTTTGAAGAATGCTGAACGCTGTCTATCGAGTACAATCGCAAACAAAAATGATCCAAGACCTCACAAAAACACAACCCATTTCACTCGCATAAATGAACATTCCTGGCATCGGAATGGTCGAGCACCATCACACACAAAGGCACGTGACTCCAAAAACTTGCATTGCAACATCATGAAATGTAAACGGGAACAAAGCGTTTAACAAAAGAGTACAAAGAAAACAGACATCCTGGTTGCTCTGACTGACCAAAAAACCGGTAACATCACACGTGTTCTGAGGCTCTGGTTTTTCGTTTCCGAATGCAAAAGGCACGGCAACTGTTTCGTGCAGTTGACGTTTCGCAACCGCTTCTAAACTCCCAACACTCATCGCACGCATTCCCTGTCACCTTCACGGAAACGAGCATATCAACTCTTCCCTTCAAGTTTCTCTCCAAGGTTCGAGTCCAGAAAAGCCACCAGCAGAACCTTGAACAGGGGTAAAAGGGTCAATCTTGTGTTCGCCTTCGAGTCTTGCCGGTATTTCACACAGCTCAAACAATCTTTCCGCTGGACTTTTGTGGCAAACGGTCACAATTTCATCGCCAAAGTGAGCAAAAGTTTGTTGCATTAGATTCGGTTTTCACTGGTGTCGCAGACCCAGACCGCGTCGCCAGCTGCGCGCTATGACCTGACGAGGTGGAAGCCGTGTCCGGTGTGCAGCTCCAGAGGAGGCAGCCACATCATGCGCTTCCGCCGCAAACACCTGAACACCGCCGAGCAGCAGTAGCACAGCTTCCCGACCTTGGGGAAGTTCGTCACCCTGATCAGCGGCTTCGTCACCTTGGGAAAGTTGGCGTCCCAGTGGAACTCCATGTCCTGGTCGTTGGGCAGACGAAACGTGAAGTTGGTCCAGCAGCGCGAGGTGCCGTAAATAGCCTCGATGGGGCGTTGCTTGTCCAGCCAGTCTGCGTACGTGCCCACGATAGAGCAGTTGTACGTGACCCACTCCGCCGTGAAGTCCCCGATTTGCACTTTGGAGCCCTCTTCGAGATCGTCGACTGGAATGTGCTTCTTGCGCCTATACGTCTGCACGGCGACGTAGTCGTGGTTCAGAGAGCGCACTTGTCGCACCCACGCGTGCGAGTTGTTCGTGTCGAGAACGAGGATGAGGCGCGCCTGCGTCTCCGAGTGCAGTTCGCGCCACCACTCGAGCAGTATATCCAGCGACAACCGCCCGTTGTCTGAAAAAGCGCATACGTGTGAAACAAACACCCAACAAACGCTGCGGCAGAATAATACTTGTCTCGCACAAGACACAGCTGAAGAGCAACGCACTCGCAAGCGCCCAGTCGCCGTTGTCGAACACGTCCCCGCTGTAGTACAGGAGGTACGTGTCCAAGCGAAGCCCGTCCGACGTCTGGCGCTGGAAGAACGACCTGCAGGAGACACCGAGGAAGAACCACGGTTTGCACGTGTGCGACGCTGGACAGGGATGGACTTGCAATCCACGGCGACGTAGTTTTCGCGGCGTTCACACCAAATATACTTTCTTACAATTTATTTCATTCAAACTACAACCGCAAATATTCATTCAATCCCGGTTCAGATTGGGCCTCTGTACACCAGCGAACGGCAGAGCGAGTTGACCCACCTAAGCTTTGACTGGACGGACTCGGCGGTGAGGCCGCTCGACGAATAGTCACAGCCATACGTGTCGATGAGGTGGTGCGTGAGGAATTGCTGCACACGATTCAGGATCGCCGTCGATCGGTTGCTCAACTCCGAGATGGCGTTGGTGGGCAACACCGAGGCACCAGAGCCGCTGAAAAGTGAACGAAGCGCTGAGTGAAATGTACAAGTCATCAGTTCGCTGCAATCGCACACACACGCACACACACACGCACGCACGCACGCACGCGCGCACGCGAAACTTTCCACACAAGGCCCACTTCACCTTCATTTGGACGTCTTTCCCATAACGAGAAATGAGTTCCCGACACACATTGCGCTCGCAAAGTCTCACCTGTGCGGTACAACCGGGGTAACCATAGCATATCCAGTGATAGTTCCTCCGAGTGTTTTGCCGAGGTTCCACACCAGACTCATGAACATCGACTCGAGAGGGATCAGCATCAGGAAAAGGCTCAGGCTGATCCCCGACTTGGTCTCCCAGCCGATGGCAGTCAGCACAATGCTCGACAGCAGCGTGATGATGGTCAACCTTTGTGCAATAATACTGAAACCAAAGCACATGTGCTTTCAGACCCGAACCCAAATGAAATGCGATACTTTGCCACGTACCGGTTTTTGTGTTTCTCACCTGAAATGACGGACACCTTTGGAGGCCATAATTCTTTTGACGTTTCTGTTTTCCTCACTGAGGTTTCGCAGTGTGGCATTGCAGTCGGTTATCTGAGAGCAAAAAAACGTCGCATTTTGGGAACAACAAAAACCAATACTGCACCATGGTACTCGTACTGGAGAATTCAAACTGAACAAATTGGAACTTGCACAAGGCGAAGACTCACTTTGTTCATAAACTGCCACGCAGAGATGATGAAGACTAGATGGTAGGACCACCACACAAAGCTGAAGGCGGCAAAAATGGGAACTACGATGTACCACTCCTTGTGGTGTGGCATCTGCTTCGCCATGAAGCCGTAAAACGTCAACTGGGAACGAGATACACAGCAAAACAACGTGTTTTGTTCAGGTGAAAGAATCGCCGCCAAAAGCAAACACTGACTGAAGTGAACTTTCTTTGTGCTCGTTGTTGAGTTTGAACAAACCTGGACGAGGAGAACGAAAAGAATGGCCAATCTGCGCGTGAACGTTGATTTGGAAAGGAACGGTTCCCATCTCTCCAACAGCGTCAGTCCGTTGAAGTACAAGTCTAAAACAGGCTCGAAAGCCACTCGAACGACAAACACAATCAAACCAAACGGGTTCACGTGGACACGCAGAACCCTGGGGAAATAGAGCAGGCTCGCCATGATGATGATACAGAAGAGGTTCAACACTCCCAGGTAGCTCTTCAGGCGGATCGACGTCAGTGTCAAGCTCAGAGCTACGATCAACAAACTGATTGCTCCGAACTGGTTGTCGCATATCAGCAGGGCGATCATCATTCCGATCATCTCCAGCATCTCCAGTTTGTTGACAAGTGGAATGTCGTTTGGCGTCAAGTTCATGAGTCTTTCGAGGACGTTCCAAAAGCAGCGGATTGCAATACTGGACATGAGGAGAATATTCATCACTTCCTCCATTGCTCCATACTTGACGTGGCCTTGGTCTCCAAACGACACGATGCCCAGCAGACACCCGATCCACAGTCTCGACAAGCTGAACCCGATCTCTTCCATCGAGAAGTAGTAGATGAGCGCAGATGATATGGCGAAGACGAAGAGACCCAGGAAGGCGATGACCAGGATGGTCATGTCTTCCTTGTTGGTCCATCTTGTGTAGAGGCCCAGGCACAGGGCGACCATGAGCACCAGGTTGGACACGTAGCCGAAGTGTCGGACACTGAGATTCTTCTTGCTGATCATTGTTTTGGCTTTGATCAGCACATGACTCACTGCGTACTTCAAACTGGAGATTCGGAAACGCATTGGAAGTTGTGGCGGCTGGCGTTTGGTGGAATGCTCACAACCATCAACCTGACGAGAAAACAGAAATCACACCTCACGGTTGGTCGCTGTGGAACGTCGAAAAGTACCTCTGGAGGGTACGGGGTGATGGGACGGTTGGAGGGGCACGAGGACTGAGGTGGGTTGTTGGTGGGTGTGGCAGGTGCGCAATGCACGGTGTGCGCAGAGGGGAGTAAAGTCAGTCCAGCGGACACACACGGAACAAGTGGGGTTTCTGTGCGGTACTGCATGATTGACAACAGAGTAGCCAGAGCAAGGCGCGTTTGACGCTCTTGGGACCAACTGTTTTCTCGTAAACCCTGGGCAACAAGAAGTGAAAATACCTTATTATCGCCCAGTTATAGTTTCACGAGCGACTTGTCCGGCTACGAACCTTCCAATTTCCCCAGAAACGTACCTAAGTATCAACCCTACCCCACCTACATTACACACGACAGGTACTTGCACAGACAGCATTGTAAAACAGGGTACAAAATAGAAACTCTTGGCAAATCAACTCACATCAGAACTTCTGGGGAGGCCGTGGCTCACATCTTTACTGCAGATGGCAGCATCGTCCCAGAAGCGGAACGGGTTCTTGTTGTTTACTGCGGCGCTATTGTTCTGTTTTCACAAACAGAAGGGGTTCTGAGTTGTCAGCGCTGTCACCAGGTACGTGAGCAGCTCATCATGAACATCCATGTTGTTCTGATGGCTGTGTCTTTCTTTTGGTTCGTATTTTGCTGGTTTCAGTTCGATGTTTACAGGACCACCCTTGAGCCGCAAAGAGCAAGTGGAAAGCATGCTTCTCAAGAAGCCATGTCTGCTGTTGAGACGCGGTCAAGAGGGGGAAAGGGAAGGGGGCACTGTGACAACGAGCCAGTTTGATTGCAATGATGTCACCAGTTGCTTCAGATTTCACCCAGATAAATCGGAATGCCCTGCTTTCCGCAGTGAGGGGCGGATCCAGGAGCGACGAAGTCCACCCCTTTCAAATCTGGTAAACAAGTCAGGTCAGAGGGTGCAAAATCATGTTGAATTCTGCTCACACCCAACAAATGATTCCTCCAACAGTGTCCGGACATTTCTGCAAAGACTGAGTCGTCACCATTCTGAGTTGCTGGCGCAACATCTTGGCAGATGACCTGCAGATGTTAAAATCTGGATTTGAGTTGGGTGGCATTTTGTAGAAATAGATTCTGTCTGGATCTTCTTTCAATTTTGAAAGCGGAACAACTTCACGTTTGCGGTTTGTGTGCCACGTGACCACGCCAACTTCCTTCGTCAATTGGATCAAACCCCTCCAAAGAGCTAGGCCAGTGTCCATTCTATTGGAGCCAATCCGATGACACTTAGAGGTCACGTGACTATGAAGCACGTGTTTCTGTGTTTAGTGGTCAGTTTTGAGGGGTTAGAATGGCTGAGGAAGGTAGAATACACATGCTTTATGTTTTTTGGAGTATTCTACCTATTTTCCCTTCTTCTACTTGCAGCTGCAGTGTTTTACAGAAAATTCTAGACTTCTGGTGCAATCGATACACCCGTCAGTGGTCAATCGATACATTTAATGTGCAATCGCTACATGTGGTTACGTATAATAAACAAGACCAGTATGTTTTCAAATCAGAGGTTCTTTTCTTGCTTTTTCTTGCTTGTGCTTATCCAGACTAGTTGTGGACCCGACGCATGTGCCGATTGAAATACTTTGGCATAAATTTCTCGCGGCAGATCGGACACTCCCTTTGGACACGCTCAGCATTCTTCAGGCAGCTGCGTTCATGTTCCTGCTTGTACCTGCACTCCTTGTACACTTTGCCGCAGTACTCGCATGCGATCACTTTGCTTGGATCCCGCATTCTGTGTTGCTCAGCCCTGAAAAAGAATCGATAGACCAATTAACATGCAATCGCGACATGAAAAAGACAATCGATACATCCATTGACATGGAAACCTACTTGTGGAGAGAGAGGGCTTGGGATGTTGAGAAGGTCCTGTCACACCCCTGAGCGTCACACGCCAGCTACTCAGCCTTGTCACCATGCATTTTTGAGTGCATTTTGAGACCACGCAGTGATGAAAAGATCCTTGGGCACATGTCGCACCTAAATACCACAATCGATACACGAATTAGTATGCAATCGATACATCTGAATGTCAATCGCAACTGTGTGTAGCACTCAACTTCACCTGTACTTGGTGTTGCCAACATGAAACTTCTGGTAATGTCTCTGCAGACCTGATGTCGACTTCAGTTTCGCCAGACACTCCAGACAGTCATGATTGCCTTCCTTGATGTCCTTCTTGGCATCGAATCCAGTCAGTTCTTTCGCACCCTGAAGATGGACAATCGATATCATGATTAGATAGCAATCAATACATTACATGT
>JAAUXT010046125.1_pt1 | contig 20333 bp, 19 predicted proteins | sample 7278171 | NCBI WGS metagenome assembly JAAUXT01 (sample SAMN14350112, study PRJNA611818) | marine sediment metagenome | isolation source: surface marine sediment (1.8m) | place: French Polynesia: Moorea | collected 2018-08 | reverse complement strand
TAGCTTGTGACACCATAGAGGAAGGTAGCCTAAACCACTGAGCTCCAACTTATACTCTACAATAAACTATACTACAACATCACTACTGGGGCTTCACTCATATATACAACAAATTGAAGACCTTGTGGCAACAGACGAGTCCTGGTTCTTCTGCTGGGACCCAGAGGCAAAGCGCAGCAGTGCACAGTGGATCGCAGCAGGTCAACCACGCCCTTCCAAAGTGAGGACAGAGAGGTCAACAGTCAAAGTGATGCTCATTGCTTTCATCGACAAAAGAGGCCTGATCTACCGACATTTTGTGCCTGATGGCAGGGGAATCAATGCCCAACTCTACCTGCAAGTGCTCAAGAATTTTAGGGAAGCCTTGCGCAGGAAACGCCCTCTTGTTTGGCGTGCCCAAAGGTGGGGTTTATTGCAAGACAATGCACCCACCCACAAGGCACGTTGTGTTCAACATTGGCTTGCCGAGAAGCACATCCCCTTGCTGCCACACCCAGGATATTCTCCAGACTTAACCCCCCTGGACTTTTGGTTCTTCTCAAGGGTGAAGAAGACCGTGAAAGGAATCCGTTACTACAGTGCCCAGGAACTGATGAATGCAGTGGACATTGCAATTCGAGGCATCCCAGCAGCTGAATTCGACCAGGCATTTGCGCGCATTGTGCCACGACTGCGGCAGTGTGTTGCTGAACAAGGCAGTTATTTTGAGCGTGACTAAATGGACAGAACTTGCTGGAACTGACCACATGTGTTGCCTGGACTCCCCTGTGGATGACTGTGAAAAAAAAACTTTGAAAAAGTTGCTAACTTCTGTTGCATAACGTGTGCCAAAAAGTCCGAAAAGGGCATCGACCATTTGTTGATACTGACTGTGATAACTGTTGGCAGATGTTGGCATTGTTCACACATTTGGCTGGGCATTAAAGCATGTCAACACAAACCATTTTGAATCATTTTCATCTTTGGATCCACCCCAAAACATACCCGACGCAAATTTAAATGAGGTAACCTCGTACTTCCAACAAGCTCCCGATCGTCGAAGTCGGGTAACAAGTGCAGAACCAACCCCATGAGGTTTGGTTCAGGTTGTGCAGACTATCGCTCGCTTCAGGTTCTGCTGAATCTCCAGGGCTTGAGCGCAGGCCGTGCGATTCAGAAGGTGCAGCTGCCTGAGCCCTTTGTTCAAATTGCAGAGACTCTTGACAACGTTGGTTGAGGCAAGCACTGCCTTTGTGAGTTCTTTGTTCCGATTGTGCAAAACACACCATTGCTCAGGTTATGCACATCATTCGCAGACAGCCTTGGTTCAGATTGCAGAGAACAACAAAGCAGCAGCTTTGCGTCAAGATGTGTCGAAGGGCATACATCAGCTCGAGTAGACTCCACAAGGGTTCTTGATGGCAGCTGCGTGGAGCCTTTTGAAGCCTTTCATTTCTTGCCCAGTCAAAGTGGGACGGCAGTTGCAATCGTCAAATTTAAGTTTCAACAACAGATCCAAACCAGACTTGACGATCGATGCCTTCCTCAGCGAAGAGAAAAAGGAAAGCTGCAAAAACAATTTCGCCCATCGATCAAGCTAATGTGCATACTGAAATGCAACCCACACGGCAGGAAGTTCTTATTGCAGAGAGATGAAACGACACCAATTTCGTTGCAGTGAACGAGCGGCAGTAGGCGACTTTTGCACTCAATTTCAAGTCGTCTCTGAAAGAAGGGGCAGCACAGTGAAACATTAATTTTGAAGTTCTCATTTATTATTCGAAGGAAATCTTTTTCTTTGTGCTTTCTCTGAATCGCTTGCAGTCTGCGTTCGTTCGTTCTCGATTTTCTGTGTGCCGGTTAGATCACAAGTGGAAACCTCCTGCAGTGAACAACTCATCTTTTGTGGGTTTCTTTTCCCAAAACTGAATTTTTATTGGCCGAAAAATGTGGTTCCCCCAACTCCAAAATCAAGAAGATAATGGGCCCTTCTGCCCCCAGCAGGCGCTGTTCCGTCGGGAAGGCATTTATTTCACGTTGAGAAACACCAGCGTCCTGCATTTCTGGGTGACACATCGAGCCTTAACAAGTCAAGTATCAAACTGGCGTTGAAACTTGAAAGAATTCGTCGTTCCTGCTAAAAGTCGAGGCTGAGTGATGCTGAGCAAGCGAGGGGATTTAACAGGCCAATTTTCCCCGTGCCTGTTCAACATCAGAGAACTCAAGAGCATTAATTGATTTTCACAGATCACTTTGTCAATGCTAAAGTTATCAAGGGCTACAAATTCAAATTGAGAGGCGTTCATCCTGCGTGGATGGGCTCAATAATAGAGGCCGCGGCACCTTTTCTGTGGACGGAGTGGAGACTGCGGAATCCCTGCGGAATCTCTATGATCCATCAAGCCGGGAAAGGGGACGGACAATGAGCGGGGTGGAGCCTCTCGTGCCTTCTTCATCTCGCTCGGAATTGGAGGGAAAACAAATGTCATGGAGCCGATCAATAACGCCTGTCCCACCTCAGGGTTGATGGTGCGTAAACGTTTGACGTCAAAATTTGAGAGAGGAACGCAGCATGCGGAGGCACTTTGGCTTTTATGTTCTTCTGTTTCCTTCTTGTTTGCTTTGATGTGTTGGTTGAAGCGTGTGAGTCGATCTTCACTGTGACCATTTTGAAGGCACATGGCTTTCTGGGAACAACTGAAAAGTATTCCTGAACTTGATTGCAGCTTAACCGGATGGTTTTGTAATAAGAAGGCCTGTGTTCGTTGTTTTCTTTGTCCACGTCTCCACTGTCAATGATCGTGCTTTTCAAACACGAAGACAATGGAGATCAAACAAAATCAGCACGGATGAACCAGGAACACATTTGGCCTATGTACGAGTAGTCAGGAAAAAACAACAGAACTCATCAAGTGTAAAGCGATGGCTCTGACACCCCTGGTGGAACTTTTTTGCACATGCACACAAGCACAAGGATAGGCGCCACCCATTTCTGGCCAAAAAGTGTTCTTCAGCTACAGTGTTGCCAGGTCCGCAGAGAAGCAAGTGCCCCAAATTGAATCAAAAAGTTTTCAAGAAATTTTCAAGAAAATGACGAGACAAGTGCTATTCCCCCCCCCCCCAAAAAAAGTGGCCACAAAAAGCGCGACCAACGTGAAAATCAAGTACAACTGGCCTCTGAAGGTCGCCCCATGTGTGGCTCAGCGCAACACTGCGCAGCTGCATGGCGAAGGCAAACTGTTGGATGCCAAGCTGGTTGCCACAGGAAAGGAAGACAGACCAGGCTTGTCGCCCAAGAAGCTGCCTGCGCAAGAGGGGTGTGACACCAGACGTCTGGAGGACTGTCCAGTCAATCTTGCCATGTTGGTGCTTTTTTGAAACCATGCAGCGTGGCACTGTTGAACCGAGCAGTGCAGCTTCCGGAACTTTTGCTTGTGCATCCTCAACGTCGTTGCACTCCACCAAGTAACTTGGCCGAAGGAGAAAGAGTTTTCTTAATTATTCTCAGCAATCAATCATTGCAGATGGCTGCATGAAGCATCGATTCATTGTATAGCAGGTGATCATTTTTGTGGAACCAGAAAATTTCAGACTGTCAGAGCCGCTTCACTGAGCTGCGAGTTGCATTGAAAATTGCCGTGAATCTCCGAGAATTTCCATGTCAAATTGAAATAATTGGGTTGGTAGCTGACGAAATTAAACCGCAATTTGAGCAAGAGGATGTGATTAATTTTTCATGAATGTGTTTTGTGAAATTGTGCACGCAATTCCCAGGTTGGTATTGGCAAAAAGGGCGAACGAATTGAGGCAGTCCCGCCTTTCGTACTCTGCAGTAACGTTTTGCAAAGCACCAGTGCAGGTGCAACACGATAGTCAAGACAACACCCAGCCACCCACCGACCGTCCCCTTTATGCGATATTCGTGAAAGGTCGTGCAAGTTTGCAGTCACTGGAAAAGGACAGATGTAATATGGCACGGGAAACCAGCGCCGCAAGAAGAAAGAGATTGAGCTGAACAAGACCAGCTTCAGCACGTCGATCGTGATCTCACGCACAATCAGGGGGAGCCACGTGACCGCAGCCTCACCTGTCACGTGTGAAGGCGTTTGACGTGGAGCCTGAGGCACACTTGAAACCCAACGCAAACCACGACAGAAAATTTCAATTTTCTCGCAACCGTGCAACGTGCCGAGCCTTGTTCGTTTCAGAGAAACCGTTGCAATTGAACTTTTATTCGTGCTTCTCACGACTGGTACACGTGAAAAAATAGTTTCACTGATAATGCGTTTTGGGGATCGATGATTTCCAGAGATGTTCAACGATCTTTATGTTGATGGTAATTTGGCCACTTTCGACATGAGAAGCTTCCATATTTACTGAGTATTGAAAATCGATGGTGGATGCAAGGCTGGTTTAATTAATTTCAAAGTTCACGACTTAATCGCATGTAACGTGTCGTTTGTCATTCAGCCCACCGGGACCACACGGAAAATTGGCTGATTGATATCAGCTTCTCATGTTTGTGGGAAGTTTGTCGGAGGAAGCTCCCGTCGGATCGTGGGTGACACGTTTAGTGACTTCAGTAAGATCGGTCTCATCAATACTTGTTTGAGCCTTTTGTTGTGACGTTAAAGACTTCGTTCCTGTGCGTGCTGCGCTCGTACGAGCAGCATGAGGGACTGCGGTTCCGGTTTTGCCAGTCATTCTTGTGGGTTACTGACAAAGTTGTGTCCATTGACTGGGGTTTCGACCTGTCCCCAGGCAGATGCACCGTGTTGTTGAGTGTCCTGTGCCAACACTGTCCACAGAAATTTCCGGAATCGGTAAAGATTTGTGTTCCTGTACAAGAACAACTCATGTTCTCATCATCAGAAACAGGACTACTGAGCAAGAGTTTCTTGACTTGGACACAAGCAGGACCTCAAAATCCTGCCGGAAATTGTGGTGCTTAGAGTCGAAAGGTCAATTAACGAATGTCTGCTGATGGAGAGGAGGCCTTTCCTGGGGAATGTAGCCTTTAGAATGGCTACAATAACAGACACAAGTCCTCATTGTTGCTCCAAAGGTCAGGTATTCACATCGATGGCAGCCCGTCTTGGCCAAACGCGTGCACATTTTTTCGCACCAGTATCAAATTTGCTTTCGAGTTCCGTTGGTGGTTTGGCGTTCTGGAACTGAGACGGAGTCAGAGGAATGTATGGTAATGGTCTGATGCTCAAATGATCACGGCGTCAGGGCCACAATAAATCCAGTGCGAGAGTGATAAGTGGTGAAATCTGAGTGCGAATCGATGATAGTTCATTATGGTTCGAGTAATCAAAGACCCAGATCCAGGCGAGTCGATTCCACGTTTTGATCACTGACTCCAGGAGCATGCGCGCAGCATTTGCTGCAAATTTCAGGTTGGAACCTTTTTTGACTGTCCACAGCACCATAAATCCCTTTTGTGATAATTTTCAGAAGAGTGTGCACGGACATACTTGCACATCACAAGATGCAACAAATTTCACGCAACTGTAGGCAACTGCTTCTGCTCATGCATGTACCCTGGTGCTCATGCAAAGAGAGTCATAGCAACGTGGGACTACAAATGCGTGCTTAACACTCGTAAGAAGCACAGGAGGTGTCCTTTTGACAAGCCTTTGGAGTACGCTTGGACCATGTTTTATGTGTTACAGTGTTCACAGGGGAAGTGGACATCCACGTTGTGCATATAAACAACCTGGAAGCACCAGATTGAAAGTCATCTGATTGTAGCACAGTGTCAGAAATTCAAAAAGATGGGAAGTGGTGAGTCCCCGAGGCTGTTATTTGTTTTGTAAATTTTGCCTGCTTTATCCTCGTCTCACAGAAAGCTGTGGAAATGGCAAGCACGACAATGTCCAGAACCCAAGCGATGTTTCAGCCTCGTTCCAGTGGGTGACTGAAAGATTTCGAGTCGTGTGTGGAAACTGGGTCATCGTCTTGAAATGCATCTGAATTCCACTGAGACTCCACCATCTTTCCAGTCCAATTTCAGCCATCACTTCCTGTCTCACGGCAGCTCAAACAGCCGTCTCAGATGAGACTGGCAGTGTTCAGTGGATAACAGGCATCGATCAAGGTCTTGGCATATTTGTGCAAGAATAAAGTTCCCTTTGTCTTTCCAATACTGCCAGGGTGTCAGACGTGGGGTTTCAGTCTTTGTTTGTCATCATGTGTCTGAATAAGATTGGAAGACAGGGACACATAGTTCGAGCGGGAAGATGTCCAGCGAACATGAAAACCCTTTTGGGAAAACTTTGCTGGCTGAAGCGGCTATATGTGCATGTCACTTGAAACCTTTGTCGGATCTTCTGCGCAAAACATGACCGCTTCAGCTATCGTGATCGTCTTGAAGGTGATCTTCCATTCAGGGTCAGAAGTCAGTGCAACTGGCTTTTTCGTTCTCGTTGGTACAAGTGTAGAAATCAGCTCTTTTTGACCTGCGAGCTCTTTTTTGCGGTCTGGCTGAAGTACCAGAAGACTCTGACACTTCCAGTCAGAAAGTTAAATGCACGAGTAGGTCTCGTGCCAACAGGCAATCACTGGTCAAGTGGACGTTAATGAGGCCCGCTGAAAGCTGCATGAGAGTCACAAGTAGGTAATTATACGGTAACAGACAGATCCGTGCTCTCTGTGCCTCGGTCAATGAATCTCAAGGATTCTCTTTCAGTCACAACAAGCAAAATACCGCACAGTTCCTAGAAAAGACGCAGCCGTGTACTTGACGCACTCCCAATATTTACCAAGTTTTTTTGTGGTTCCCACTCCTGTGTGAGACGCACTCCTTCTTTTAATGCTGAATTTTGGGACCAAAAGGTGCGTGAAACACAGCAGGAAGCCCAACAGAGGGGTCACTTGATTGGGTAGGGATATGTGTTGTTTCGCTGCGAAGGTCTGGAAGACCAGACAGTTTGTTAATCTCAGAATGACGTTCCACCTATTTTTCCGTCCGTCTTTGTTTGGCAGTTCACGGACGAAGTGAAGCAAGCAAATCGTTGCGTTCGTCAACGAACAGTTGACAAAACGTCGCGTGTTTTGAGTCAAAGTACGTACGTCAAAGTGTTATTTTGAAAATTGTTGTTGTTGTACGCTCGTACCTCCTGCAAGTCTCAGCCATTACTTCTCGAAAATCCAGGAAGCCACGGATGCGAGCCCGCTGATCCCTGAAAAATTGTCCGTCTTTATTTCCTCCTTGTACAACGCCACAGCCGACAAACAAGTGTCATCATCAAAGATGGATGTTCTTGTTTTCGATGGTGGGGGTTCGCTTTGTCAAAGAAACAGGTCCGTGCAGGTCCAAAATTCCTGAGAATCCGTCCAAGGGGGTAAGTTTGATCTGCGCACGCACACACACACACACACACACACACACACACACACACACACTGTGAAGAAGGCGGCAGTGCTCTTTTGTGTATGGAGTGAGTGACTTTAGCAGAAAGAGACCAGAGACGATAACTTGAGGTGTTGTGTTCTGTCAAGCCTTGTCTTCGGTGATCAATGCGCCCCGATTGAGGTTACACATCTCGAATGTTTACACACCAAGGATCCCTGCAGGCACACTGAAGTCTCGCGGGTGCTGTATCTTTGCCATGTCCTTTGTGGAATTGAGTGTTCTGTTCCGCCTTTTACAGCAGATCTGGTGCTGTTTCCTCCAAAGTATGTTGCTTTGTGTACAGTGTTGGGCACTTTGTCTGTGAGAACTTTCTCGCAAAAGTGAAGCAAAGAACCAGAAATTTCGTATTTTGCAGTGAACACCAGCATCTTTCGAGAGTGGTGAGAAAACAGACCAAAAGGGCAGCGCGTCCACTGATTCTTTTGAGGCGCTGAACAGTGCGCAAAAATACCTATCAGAAGGACCAGAGCAGTCTTTGTGCGACATGCATCCGGTCGTTCAGCCCTCCAATTGTCCAAAAGTGAAAGCCTCATCATTTCGGAAATTTATTTTCAGAGATTCCTTGCATTTTCAGACTTTGGCTCAGTGAGAACAAGCGGAATCCTTGCTGGACAAATGAAAGTGGAACACGAGGTTCAACTCAGCGGAAAGCAGGGATAACCCACCATGCAGGCAACTTCATTCAGATGTTGCAGAACGTATATCTCTTTCATCGGGTCCGCAACCCAAAGCGTCTCAACAAACACATCAATTGTTTTGTCGGATCGGTTCACATCTGCAGTCCATATTTGCACCACTAATATCGCTACTGACCGATGAAAAGACCGACCATGAAACCTGAAGGACAAACCACAGCACATCGCCCCTTTCGTCCTGATGCTTGACCTGAATTTTGCTTTGTCTTTGCATAACCCTCTCCCGGGGGGGGGGGCGATCATCGAACAGAGAAGAAAAAGGCCGAACAGCGACCTTTATCTGCTGTCGGTCTTTGTGTCTGCTGAACATTCACACATCTGCACCGTGAGTTTTTCCGATCTGTGCACGGCACAGTCTGTCACAATTCAGTTCGAAAAGGAAGAAATTCTGTGGAGAAGACTGGTCGTCATGAAAGATGAACGGAAAATGTCTTGAATTTGATTCTCAAAATTACGTATGGAAATTGGTTCCGCTTGCACTGCAGTTCTTTTCCGGATTGCTGTGGCGGTGCGTGCAGAAATTTGTGGAATAAAATTTGGAAGGAAATTGAAGTTTTCTGTTGGAACGTGCACGCAACATTTCTTGCTGATCAACTTTTGCACATTTTGGTGAGACCGTGAACGAACTTGGCTGCTGCTGTTATTTACGATCGCTGTGATAATGTGTTCCATCAGGTTCGGGCCACAGAACAGCGAGCAATCAATAGGGCCGATTGCGGGGCTGCACATCTTTAATGTTTGCATGTTATACATCCCCAAGGGCAAATAGAAGCCTTGCGAAAGGTTTCCCGAGGTGCTTTTTGTCAGTGGTGCTGCTTGGCAGCTGCATTGCTGCGTGGTGTTGGTGTTAAGATTGACTGCCATTCTTTGAAAAATTGTTGGATTCATGAAACCAAACCTGCAGGTGTTTTGTTTTTGTGTCTTCGTGCGTGCACTTACCATTTATTTCCTTGTCTGCACAAAAGAAAACATTTTGCGTCCGAATTAGGACACAGCAGTCGAATCAATTTTGTTCTTCCTGATTCGACGAGGTTTCCAACTTGTTCTCTTTTGCAATTTTTTTCTGTATGTATCTGTAGGATACTGATACTCTGACCAACACACGAGCATGCAAGAAGCAATTCTGAGTTCCGAGAAAGTTAAATGTTCGCAACCGCGCTGTTCTTGTCCTCCGTTTCCACACAGACACTGGCAGGCAGTTGTGCGTTTGAAAAATGCCCAATCAATCCACGAGGACTTGAAGGGACTGGTGGTTTTCACGTTTTAATTTCACGAAAATTGATGCGAGGTGCAACTTGAACAGTGGTAAACTACGCCCATGAAATCCAGCTTGAGAAAGTTCCATCGCCATGAGCCCACACAAAGCGGCCAGAGGCTCCGTTTCACTCTTCGTGGGTTGCCTCTGGGAGCCATTGAGCAGCAGTTGAAAGGTGCCGCAGGAAATACTCGTATTTCTTCGATAACTTGCGGATCAATACATGAAGTCGTGCTCTGCATTTTGTCATGCATAGCATGTCAAAAGTCAGTTTTCTGGTGCAGCATCAGACTGAGGGAGTAGCCGCGAGACATTCTGCAGTAGTAGCGCTGTTTTCCGTCACGTCGTCTTTGCACGCACGATGCTTTCTTGTGCACAGATTTCGAGTTTTGTGTTGGACCTTTAACGAAACAAAAAAGAACTACGCCCTCACTTCTTCCAGATTTGACCTGGGACAACTGGCCCAATGCTGACTCCTTCGTCAGCATTCAGATCAATACATTGAGTCGTGATCTGCATATTTTTTCATCGAGTCTTGACAAATGCCATGTTCGTAAAGGCACGTCGTCATCATCCATCAGTTTTATCTGGCAAACGGAGTAGCCGGTCAGTAGCGAGAATCTCCAGACTCGCTGTTGTAGATTCCTTGCAGCATGCAGGCTCGTACGATCAAGGTGCATGGTTTCAATTTGCTCGCTTGTGGAAATGTGAGCAAAATTGAAACTATTTGTGACAGAATTAATCAACGCTGAAAGCTCTTTTCTGTTTCTTACTTGTCAGCGCGCCTTTGAAGTGATAATGGCGTTTTCAGATTTGCAAACAGTGATGTTTGCTTTTAAATTTCAAGCTCAAGGCTCCATTTTGGAAATGAAAAATTTGTCGGGCGAGCCATCACTTTGGGAGACGCTATCACAGTACTTTTTACCGTTTTGAGCGCAAGTGCACAGCCCGGCTGTCTCCGCTCGCTTGTTGCAACAAGAAGCAGTGCTCAAGGCAACTGCAGTGCGAAGTCCCTTGCGGTGTCCGTAATATCGTCAATTCTTCCTTGTTCATCAATTCTTCCTTGTCCTCCTTGTCTTCCACCAGTCATGCTGTCCAGGGGGGGGGTCCCACTTCTGGTGGGGGAGGGGGGTCTGGCAGGGGGAGGGGGATCCAGCAGGGGGGAGGGGGTCTGGCAGGGGGAGGGGGCAGGGGACATTTCAGTCCAGCTACCATATACTGCACTACCACATGGTGCTTTGCCCTGAAGGGACTTCGCACAATCACAGTGAAATGTGTGTGTGTGTGTGTGTGTGTGTGTGTGTGTGTGTGTGTGTGTGTGTGCGTGTGCGTGTGTGTGTGTGTGTTGGTCCTCGGAGTGGGGTCACTATCTTGTGTTCAAAAATTATCCCTGTTCATTGTGGCCGTTGTTGAAAAAAGTTGGAGCCTTTTTGTTTGTAAGCAACCTTGACGGCCTGCTGTCCAGTTGAGGCTGCTGTTTCCGTCAATATAACATTGTACTCTCCTGTTGCCAAACGATAGGGAGGCATTGACACAGTCAAGAAGAACAAAACTGAGTTCCCGAGGAACAATTCGGGATTTGAGACTTTTTTGGAAAGCTGTGTGAAGTATTCACAACCTGAATCTGAGATAGGGTGTGTGCACGAGAAATATTTTGCAAAAATGTTCGCAAACAAAATTTCAACCTGTTCTCCCCTGACGATGGAAGTTTCGGAAAGACAAGTTTCCATTTGCGTCAACAAAGCTTCACCACTTCAAGATCAACATGTGAGTGGCAGGTTTGATCTAATGAGCGTCCCGTGGGCATAAACACAATGGAGATGAAATTCTGGTTTGAAGGGGGATTGACTCCAACGTCGCCTTTGTTTTATTTCGGACAGCAAAGTCTCGGATTATTTGAGCTCATTCCGAACTTGCGGAAGTGCTGTCAAGCTGATGGAACTCTATGGATTTGACCTCGGCTGAGAACACAGTCGTGGTGTAGATTTTGCTTGGGCCCATGCACACTTTGCTGGCATGGAGAGAGCTCCGGGACATCACAGCTCAGAACATTTTGATTATTTAAGCTCAATCAATTGGGGGACATGCACTGGCAGCAAGCTCAACGTTGAGCCTGCCACCAAGTCGGGACATCAATCTGCCTTGAACTATGCTGAAAATAGATTCCACTGTTTGCATCAGGAATTGACTTCCGAATGCAAGGTTTTAATAATTGAAAGGTCTGACTGCGCAACTGAAGCCAAGTTTGATCTGAAGCGTGGAAGCATGCAGTGCAGTCTGCAGAGCCAAAGGAAGCTGGTCTCTCTTGTCTTCACCTTCGACGTTGTGACGCAGGAATTGTCCTTGCATCACTCTGCAAGACACATGCAGCCTTCAGAAAACTGAAGTGTTTTGTGCAAAGCAAACTTGCCTCCAGCCGTCTGACGTGTGGGGCCAATTCGTGACCCGTCAATTTTCAGTCACAAAATTTCACAACTCTGAACATTGACGAACAACTTTCAAAGACTGAGACCAATTGCCGCTCTGACTCAGGATGAAATGAGGTGACACAGCTAAACCCTGTCTGCCTTTTGCATTGTGGTTTGGTCAAGACCCCCGGACTCTTGGGTCTGGCTTGACTTCACCATCATCGGACAACTTCGCACTTTGTCCCCAATCAAGCAGCCTCTGCGAATTTTTGGGTTCTTTCAAGTTCTTTCCTTGTTCGTAGAGTTGGCATTGTGAATTGAAGCCGAAAAAGTAGGTTCTCGATGTCCAATTTTTATCTGCAAATATGATTTTATTTATTTATGCCAATTGCTTTCGGACAAAAACACATTTGCCTTCAGGCAAGAAGATCCATGACAAAAAGCCGCGAGTGATGCATGATCCAGAGTGTGGGACTGCAGCTTATGACAGAGAAAAGATCACATTTGTTCCTTTGCCTCTCTGCAGAATCATGCGATTGTAGAACCTGCTCAATTCCCGGTGGCGCTTCAAGCTGTGCGCTGTTAAAGCAGGAGAAGATTTGACGTTGCCTGATTAGAAGGTTGTTGCGTGGAGATGTGTGTTTTGTGCTGACAGGGGAGAAAAGAAGGAAAACCGAGGGAGAAGAGCACACAACTCGGGAGTCCCCAGCTGCAGCGAGTCCCATCCGCACCTGTCGTCACCGCTGCGCGATCCAAGGCTACGACTTCTCTGTTGGCATTGTCTTCACAATGGCTCGAGGATATTTCTGCCTCTTCCGTGACAATGACATCATCGTTTGCAAAGAAACCAGCAAAGTTTTGGAGGATGGAGGTTTCTTTTGTTTGACGCCGTTGTATTGAGATCTTCAAAAATCTCAGAAAAATATCTTCAAACGCTTGGGAAATTGAATTTTTCAGACAAAGGAATGTGAAACCTTGAATTGTTTGTGCACGCATCACGGAGAATTTGAGGCAACTGATTTTGAAAAAAGAATCAAAGTGCAAGATAAAATTGAAGCCTCTCATCGACCTGCACGAAACTGAGAAGTAGTAAAGTTGGAATTTCTGTGATGTGAGCTGCCGGCCAAACTCGAATGTCACCTTTCGGATATTCTCCAAAACAGTGATGCCAAAATCTTCGTTTCTTGTGTTGGCGCAGACTCTGAACTGCGGACTTGGTGGACATCGAGCAGAATAAGCAGGAAAGATGTTTGTGTCATCAATCCGAGGAGCTTCACAGTTCCTGGGAGAACCATCGCAAAAAGAGGGACTGAGCTGTTTACCAGATTTATCACTTAATGGCGGGCGGACGTGTGATTAATGACAAATGCACCGTGGTTGTTGAGGCAGAGCAAATACTTATTAACTGAAGACTATAGACCCTGATAGAATGCAGACCTGCTCCGATCCAGTGATCCAAGTCATTAATGCTTCCTTCTGTGTGCTTTGAATCGCGGACGAATCGGCATTGGAAAGTGAAGCTCTAATGGGGAAACTGCATACTTATGTTACGGTGGTGGTTTTACACGATTTCTCCATAACTTTGTGGATGTGGCCTGAATGTGCTATTGAAGAATTTAATCCAGAGCAAAATGCTGGGCGAATGCAAATGAATTGAGCGAAATGATTGATGCGCAAAGTGACAGATGGAGTATGACTGTTATTATTCTGATCAAGTGCTGATTTGATTTCATTCACTGGCACCGAATGGCCTTCTAGGCATTCAAAGCCAACTGCAGAATCTCCCTGTTCAAAGGCAAATTGTGGAAATTCACGTGACAAACGGAAGACAGGAGTGGTGGTGATTGGACATCCTGCAGGAGTTTTAATCACGACTACACACGCGAATACGAAGTGCAGTTCCGACCACACGCCCAGGGCTGGCCATTCATTTGTATATATGGGCAAGGAACACCTGGATTTCAAAAGTTGGATTTTAAAATTTGTCGATGTTTCTGTTGACACTTGAATTCCTGCGCCTGTTTCAGCAACAATCTGGGCCGACTGCAAATATGCAGTTGCGAAATCAATACACGGCAGTTGCAGGTAGGCCTCACCTTGACAGTATCCAAACTGAGGTGGTGATGATGACAGAAACTGAGCAATGCATGGGCAGGTCTCAAAAGGATCGGCAAGGAGGCAGCCAGTCCTTACCTCTCCTGCGCAGATCTGTCAGATGATGCTTGAATAGAAGAGGGAGAGGCTTCTGCTCAACAACAGTTCGGTGTTTAACAGAACTGAGGAGAGGAGACATCTCTGCAGGGGAAGCTCCTTAAAGACGTGTGCGTGATAAAAAGGAGGAATTCTCGGCATATCTGCTGTGTAATTGATAGAACTAAAGGCATTGTGTGCAGGAGGTGGTTGCTCTTTGCACGCGGAAAGAGAAGCGGGGAACCAGGAATTCAGCGTGTAAACGATCATTTGGCTGAGCTCGCGGCTTAGGCGCGACACAAGCCCAGCCAAGCAGGTTCCAATTAAGAAGAAATCTAATTTAGAAAAAAACGCCTGTTGTCGACGGGATGTCCGGGGGATGAAGGACACTTCCCCATGGGATGCATCAGTCGCCGGGCTTCGCACTAAATTAGTCGACAAAATGAAAACCAAAATGTGTTGGGCGGCAAACAGTGAACAGCGCCGCTGAGAATGTCCTCAGTGAAAATTAGAATTGACGAGAAGAAGGGACTTGGATTGAGACTGATGCTCATCAAAGCCTTGATCTGCGTCTTGTTTCTGTGTGTTGGGTTTCCGCACGACGGAGTGTCCGGATATTCCAAGAAAGATCCTGGCGCGTCTGGCAGGAACTTTGTTCGCGGTTCCAGCTTCAACATCGAGGATTGGTGAGTTTAAATTGCATCCAACTTTATCAATGGGAAGTAATTTACCAGGCTATTCATCCTGGACACACAATGTTCCGCGGGTTTTGCTGCTCAAATTTCACTTCTCGTTGGAAGCTGCACGAAGGTTCTGAAAATGTGACTCAACCAAGGACACTTCCGGTTTCGCCATTTGATATGAATTTGGGAGTCTGAAGTTTCTGGTTCAATTTTCGGACACCCACTTGTCGTGGAATGACGCTTCTAAATTTTACCAACTGCAAGACAGATCCACAAACTTCTGACGTGTCGTGCGCCTCACTATGTCTCTGAGGCCCAAACTTACTTGTGTTCAAGTGCAAGTGTGTTTGTCTTGTTCGTGTTGTCGGGCTTTATGAACTCTAGAGATCTTGTAGTGTCTACAGTGTGTCGAAGGACTCTCTCTTCAGGACACAGTCGTGCAGTCGGGTGAAGTTCTTCCTTTTCTGTCGTGTTTTGAACATCCTAAAACTTGAACAGTTCACCGAACTTAATTGCGGCGACAATAACATCGGTGTGCACGATCTGTTTGTCGTTGAACGTCTCCATGTGGATTCAAGCCGCAATAAGATTTTTGTCTTCAAAACGAGACAAATAATCCGAATAATGATTCCTTTGCGCTCCGTTTTCACTGTGTGCGTACTGATGATTGGTGTTTGTTTTCATTACGAAGGCGAAAAATTGGCATGGCTCAGAAGCTCTTTGTTCTTGATGAAAACAAAACTTTTCAAAGAGAATTTCTGAAACGTTTGTTTGTCTATATTTGCCAAGTTGTTCTCAGAACGCGAAATTCAGCTTCTGGTGAAGACTTTCGCACTCCCTGCAACGGTTTCCCGACAGCAATGTGAGGAAAGTCCCAGGGCTCAGAGTGGAATTGTGGTTTGAACAAAATATACGGATGTTCGCACATTTGAAACTTTTTCGCTTTTTCTCTGCCCAGAAATGGTTCAAAGCGACGATTCTGGGGTGTTTAAAGCCAACTTGCTGTAAGATAAAGACTTAGGTCCTTTTGAACTGTCGCAAAGCTGGCCTGTGAAGGACTTTTCGGAGTCACTTTCCTTTTTCAGTCATAATTGCAAACTTTTCAGACAGTGTTTGATGTTCAAAGGGTCCCTTTGTCCCAGAAGGTCAGATTCGATCTGGCTTCAATCAATGACCTTCACGTGATGACGGAAAGCAGGATCTGCACCGCATGACGGGCCATTGGACTCTCGAGAGTTTTGTGGTTCCGTGTCTGTGCAAGCAAATTGAACGAGAACAAAGTTTCTTGAGTCATCTGTTCAGATCTGCCATTGCTTTTGACATTTGTCGAAGTTTGGTTTCGTGTTGTTTGTGAATTTGAGTTTGAGGCTTTTGGCCACAAATCTCGTGGTATCCTGAAAAGCGGTGATCTTTGAAGTGGCAGTCCGCTCCACTGTGGAAATGTATTCACTGCCTTGATACTGGGCTTCAAAAGCCAACATCAATCTTTCCTTGTCGTTTCAGTCGGAGCATGGAGGAGTGCGAGGTGTATTACAACACGTCGGACCCGCTGCGTGATGCCATCCTGCTGAACGAGGAGGAGCCGAGACCGTGCCTCTTGCACGGCGACGTCAAGGTAGCCTCGTCTTTCTTTTAGTTTTTTTTCCGCACGTTGGATTGGGAAAAGTTCCATCTGCAGGCCCTGATCTCCAGGTAACTGAGAAACTCGTCTGATTCACGCCAGTCTTCTTCGACAAACACGCTCGCTTGTGTCTGCTGTCCCAAAGACAATTCGTTGAGGCAAAAATCCCCCTGGTTACGATGAACGGAACCCAAACGCCGAGAGTCAGGCGCGAGGCGCAGGGCTGAAAGAGACTCATGTCAATCAGACCTTGATCTGAAGATACGGAAGGCAGTGAAGAGCCTGGCTTGGTCGGGTTCTGCGCTGCTTTACTCTTCCTTTTTGGTCAACTTACATCATGTGAGAAAACAAGGTTGCCATTAATCTTCAGCAACAAACCATTCACAAATGCTGTGTCCTGAAAGTGTGATCGACAGTCTGTCCACACACTCTTTAAACGTCAAGCTGCCTGATAGCCTGGTACATGGCATTTGCGTCTGTCCCCATGGCTTCTACAATCTTTTCTCCTTGGCATTGTCCAGGCTTCTGGTCTCTCTGTCCATAAGTGGGTCAGGTCTGTTCAGCAGAACATCTGCTTTCTCACACAAGCCATTTGGAACCAAACGGCGCTGCTGTTTTTCTCTGTTATACTTGCCGTCACGCGTAACGCAGCGCTTTTGTTTCTCGTATTTGAATCGGAATGACAACTTTTGTGTTGAAGAAATCATGAGGACGGAAACACGGTTCGTCCTTCCATCGAAGCAAAAGCTTGACGTGGCAACATTTTGCCTGACAGGAAACTCGTCAAATTAATCACTTTAAAAGCGCTTCCAGACAGCTTTGTGGTGAGATTCGCAATGAAAAATTTACCGCCTGTCTCCAGCAAAATGTTTCATCTTTGATCTGGTTTGAAAACGGGGATCACGATTGATGAAATTGCAGCCGCGTGGAGACGAGACACAAACAGCGAATGTGCCTTTCAGCGGAAATGCAGCTTCCAAACGGAGGTTCCAAACATTCAAATAGCCCATCGCCATCATCGTGACAAGGGGAAATGTTACGTTGCGTGATTTGCCACGATGTGTCAGCAAATGCAAGTGTTCCCCCTGAAAAGTGCTGAAAGTGGCATCAACGACTTTAATAATCTGTGACATTCACGAAACCGCCAACAAACTCCTGCCAAAGGAAAAATACTTACGTATTGTGAAAAATCCGATCCCAACAATGGTCAGTACCGTTTTCTATCTCTGACTGTGCGTGACTAAAACAGTAATCTCTTGTTCCTACTTTTCAGGCGAGCTCCAACTGGTTCGGGTACCTGGCGAACGGGACGTTGGCTGCCAACGTGGCACGTTTTTACTACAGGATCATGTACCCTGAGGAAAAATGCTGCATAAAACTGTTGCTCTACCTGGAGGAGCAGGTGTCGGCGCTGCGCGCGCACATGAACTGTCTGCAGCGCACTTCCATCATTGCCACGAACCCCAAGCAGATTATCACGCTGTCCCCTAGCATGGAGACATCGGGCTGCACCGCGAACCGCACCTACAACGGCCGATCTATGATAGAGTGTAACAGTGGCCGGATCCTGAGATCCAACTCGGACCAAACGTGGCACTTCGCGGCCTCATCCTGTGGGAGCCCCACTGGACTCTCGATGACCTACAGCATAGTTCTTTACGGACTTCGGTCCGAGTGTCCAGACGAGACAAGCGCAGCCGTGTGCAGCATACACCAGCAGAAACTGCATCATCTGATTCCGTCCGCTGTTGCTATGTTCTACCTTTTGTTTCTGCATTGGTATTATGACGTGAACTCAACGTAGTAGTTTTGAAATGTACGAATAAAAAGATTTCACATTTCGTAGGTTAGGAAAACGCCATACACGTCAACTTCCATCTCATCAATGTGTCCCTTCATCAATTGTGATTGTGAAACTATTTCAAATCATACACATGAGAAGTTTTCAAGGACAAAAGTGTGCAGACACACAATATCTGTCGGGAGATTCGTGTTCTTTTGCAACATTGCGTCAAAGGATGTGCGAAGCCAAATTTGTTCCTCAATCAAATTTGCTTGAAAAAGGTTGTCTGATTGATATATTTCTCTTCTGCAACAACGGACGCGTGAAAAGAAGCAGCGACTGAGTGACGTTTCTCAGCATGTCTGACAGACCTGACACAGACCAAATTCAGCAACGTACTGTGCGCCATATCATGTGATTGTGCAAAAACAGAATTCAAAAACAGATTTTGTGTGTTTTCATTCAAAACAGCCCTTCACTGTGTTGTTGCCTTCAACATTCCATGACTGAAAGAGCAAATTATATTGCAATGGCTGATGACTGACTGCATCCATGAATCTTTGACTCTCCAGAGTCGTAGCTTTCGTGTGAGTTCGGTGATCTGTGACCTTTCTGGTGACTTTATTTTAGCTGGATTCTCTCGGTCTCAGGACCGCTCTGGTTTGAAATCTTAGGATTTCATCCATTTCCAACTTTATTGGAAAGAAGACATCACTCGTACAACGGAGCTGTTTGGACTACAACTGATCAGTGTTCAGAATTTATCAATTCAGCTCTTCACTGTGTTGTTGCCTTCAATATTCCACGACTGAAAGAGCAAATTGTATCTGATCAACTTCAATGACGCGAGAAACAACAGAATATCCCCAGCGTGCAATCGTGGAGGTTCCAACGCAGTGGCAGGAGCTGTGTTGCTGGGTCGAGTGTCTTTTGTTTCAATTTGAAAGCAGCCTCAGGGGAAATGGTCGCAGTCACGTTGGGCGTTTGGCGAGTCGCGTGCATGGTTTTCAGACGCCCCATGGAGTCTTTTTTGTGACAAATGGAGAGAAAACATTGCGAGGGGTTCAGGTGTTGGTTTCTTTTTGCCTGTAAATTTGTGCATTGTATTTGAGTTTGCTCTTGGAACATTGGTTTTTACCAGCACAGCTGCGTTCTGACTGGTTTGAAATCTTGGCATTTCATCCAATTCCGACTATTCGGCCACAAAACAGCACCACTCAACTCCAGAGGAGATTCATTGTGACAAACGGTGTGTGACAGAGAAGTTGTTGCGGCAGTGTTCTGTGTTCTGCAGGTTCGTGTCGGAACGGTATGAAACGCACTCCTTGACGCTCATCGATCTTCCAAGGAAAAAACGTGCATGTTGTTTCGCAACCTATTCAGCTCAAAGTTGTCTTGTTTATTTTGCAGCTGAAGAAGGCTTTGCAAATAATGTGAAAAGGAATCGCTTTGAGAATTTTAGTCGCCTTGGTATTTGTGGTGTTTGAAGAATCTTTGGCAAAGTCGTGTCTGAGGAGATTGCTTCGTGTCTTTGGAGACGAAATCAAAAGTTGAGTCGTGTCTTTTTTCTGCAATTTAGAGGAATCCAAAATGATTCGTTGGAATGGGGAAAGTCTTGTGCAAGATGTACCTTCATTCCGTCGATGTCCATTGTGAAATATCAAAAGTCGAATGAGGTAGATTTTATGAAGTGCCTATGCAATAAGATACGTACGAGTACAACGTCTTTGACTCAGCAACTCAGCGTTTCATTAATAAACTTATTTTAGGGAGAACATTGAATTTCCGTCGTCTTTCTCAGGTCTTTTGTTGGACCTCAAACCTATACACTCGCACCGTTTTTCATGCGTTGATCGTCTGGGAAGGCGTTCACACAGACAAACAAAAAACCAAGTTGCCAGATCCACAGTGCCATTGTCGAGGTGAGAAGCTCGTCGTGACCCGTGTGCAGGCTGTGATGGCTTTCACTGACCGAGTGATTGCTTGTTGTCGGAGCCAGAAAAGAAACTTCCATTTGGGCTTTACTCGCGAGAAAGTAATTGATTTCGAACTGCACTAAAGTGGCGTTTACGTAAACGTCACACGTTAACAACCTTTGTTGCGTTTTCGTCACGTCTTAATCGCGGAGACGAGTTGTCGGCCAGAACGTGGTGAGCTGCGTTTCGTAAAGAAGAGCGAATGCGAGTGTTGTTTTTAGGTGATTTGAGGAGCTTGGTCCGATTTGTGAGCTTTTGGAAAAAGCGAGCAAAATTGGAGTGAGCGAAATCAAATCACCTATAGGCAGCCTCTTCCAAAAGTA